>OLGM01001060.1_pt1 | contig 13952 bp, 18 predicted proteins | sample 1606001 | NCBI WGS metagenome assembly OLGM01 (sample SAMN03283294) | human gut metagenome | biome: human-associated habitat; material: feces | host: Homo sapiens | place: Peru | collected 2012
CCGCCAGCGCCTTCGCGCGGCTGATGTATTCGTCAACCATCCTGCACCAGCCTTTCCAGTATCCGAACGGATTCCTCTCTCGCATAAACGACTCCCTTGTAGAAGCCCATAAGCAGATCGTTGCCAACGCTCTCATATTGACTGTACTGACGTCTTGCGCGCTCTGCATTGTCCTTCAGCATTTTCACATTTACCTCCAGCGCCATGTTTTTTGCCGCAATGATTTTATTCGCACATTGCCTGGGGCCGATGGGCGGGGCACCATTCACAACATTTTCCACCACATCCAACACTCTCGAAATGGTATCAGCATCACAAACTTCTGTGTTCCAGAAACCAATATCTTTGTATTTTGCCAATGTCTCAAGCAGCCATTTCCGGCTGATATAGCGATCAGCCGCCATGCCGCACCTCCACGCCTGCGCTCTCAAGCAAACTGTAGATATCGGTTTCATCACTGTTCGCAAGGAAATCACCGTTTTCGTCGTAGTAGTTGTACGCCGTGTATGGTCTGGCCTCGATCCCAGCATACTTTTTAAGCAGCCCATTCTCTTCAGTAATTCCAAAAGCGAGCCAGGTGCCCTCGAGTTCCAACATCTGCGACTTTGTTATGAACTTAGCCATCTTTCATTGCCTCCAGTGCCTTTTCGGCCTCCTCGCGCCGGATATATTCGTCAGCCATCCTTCTTGTCCTCCATTTCCGCCAGCGCCTTGACCAGTTCTTCCGGTTTCAAATTCATTGGTCATACGCACCTTTCTTTATTATTCGCAGCCATTTCATGCCTTCACAGCTGCGATGATTCAAGTCACTTAACAGAAACTGTATCCTCACAGTTCCTACAGCTGTACCCTGAGTAACTGACGCTGCAGCTCGTACAGCTTTGCTTTTACACTGCTGTCCACAACACGGTCTCCGATACGGATCACCATGCCACCGATCAGGTCATCTTCCACCTGATAATGCATTTCCATCTTCTTAAAATGAGTGGTTGCCAGCAGTCGTTCTTCGATTTCCTTCTTCTGGGCCTCGTTAATACCACATGCTGTGGATACATACGCAACTCCGATGCCTCTTTCCTTCTTCACTTCATCAATGAAATAATCGAGAATGGCATCGATTTCCGGATATCGGTCCTTCGCCACAACAATGTGCAGGAATCCGAGTAATTCCTTGGAAATATGTCCCTTGAATACCTCTTCTACGACCTTAAGCTTTTCTTCCTTAAGGATCTTGGGATGGTTCATGAGTTTTCCGAAATCCGGATTGGCATCAAGAATTTCTTTTAAGGATTCAATCTCCTGTAAGAATTCCTCTTCCTTTCCTTCTTCCACAGCCAGTTCGAACAAAGCCTCTCCATATGTTTTCGAAACTAGCTTTGCCATGTACTCTCACCTATTTCCTTCAAAGTATCATTAATCAGGCTCTCCTGTACAGTTGTATCAATAGATGCCTTCACTACCTTACCTGCCATCATGGATGCAAGTACTACCATTTCGCGCTTCATGTCATCAGCTGCCTTCTGTTTCTCCAGTTCAGCTTCTGTTCTCGCTCTCTCGATAATGGCTGCCGCTTCTTCTTTTGCATTCGCCACGATCTTATTCTCATTCTCAAGAGCACGCTTTCTGGCATCGCTTAAAATCTTTTCTGCTTCTTTGTCGATATCTTTCAGCTTATTTTCATACTCTTCCTTGAGAGCCGCTGCATCTTCCTGACTCTTTGCTGCATCATCGAGTTCATTCTTAATCTTGTCGGATCGTTTCTTCATCATTTCACGAACCGGGTTAAACAGAAAATAAGATGCGACAAGGAACAATGCAAATACTGCAATGATCATCAGTGCGGAATCCGCAAGGAGCTGAAAGTCAAGGTCGAACAATCTTGGTTCCATATTGAGCCTCCTTTCTTAAATTTATTCATGTAAGACTCTTATTTTGCCAAGGGCTTAACGAACAGCAGAATGATCGCAATTAACAGACCATAAAGACCGGTTGTTTCGGCAACGGCCTGTCCTAAAAGCATGGTAGAAGTAACGTCAGACTTAGCTCCCGGGTTTCTTCCAACGGCTGCTGCTGCATGTCCTGCTGCAATACCCTGTCCAACACCGGGTCCGATACCTGCGATAACTGCAAGACCTGCACCAATTGCTGAGCATCCTAAGATAAAGTTCGTGTTAAATTCCATTGTTGTTTCCTCCTTAATATAAGCATTTAATTTTAATTATGTCTGTTATGGTTCTGATGAGCCACATGCATCTGAAATGTATGTCATAGTCAACATACAGAATACATACGTCTGAATTGCTCCGGAGAACAGATCAAAGTACACATGAAGCGCTGCCGGCCATACATAGGCGATCTTACTAAGCAGTGCGTAGATCAGCGCCATAATTGCAGTTCCCGAAAGAATATTGGCAAACAGACGCAATGACAGTGAAACCGGCACTGCCAGGTTACCGATAATGTTAATCGGTGCCCAGATCGGCCACGGGTCGCACAGATTCTTAAGTACGCCGGAAAGCTTCTGGTATTTCAATTCATTGTACCGGATCAACGTAAATGAAATAATCGCCAGTCCAAAGGTTACTCCATAGTCCGCTGTCGGCGGCCGCAAACCGAACAATCCGGAAATATTACTGAACAGAATAAAAATAAAAATTGTTCCGATATAGTTCCGGTATCTCACTGCATGCCTGCCCATAACACCGGCTGTCATCTTATCGAGCATTTCCACGATCAGCTCCACCACATTCTGAAAGCCTGTGGGAACCTCCTTAGCACGCTTTACCATATGACCTGCGGCAATGCAGAACGCTGAAATAATTAAAAATACGATCAGCACACACACATGGGTTGTCGTAATCCAGAGCGTCTGGCCAAACAATTCATAAGAGAATACTCCATGAATCATGAAATCGACGTCAGCTCCTCCTGACAACAAAATTCCTTGTCCCATCCTATATCACCTCCTTACATCTCTTCTTCCGGTATTTCTACCAAATCAGGTAAAATTTCTTCACCGTAAATCCATGTACTTACTTTCTTAGCAAAGAAATTGAGATAAGCTCCGATCTTAAGTCCCATGACTCCCGCAAAGGTAATCAGGGGATTCAATGTATCCGTCAATGCCACAATTACGAGCACAATCGCAATCATCACATAACGGATCATGTAATGAACCATGATTTTCTTCGCTGCACCCTGCCGCCCGAGGTCAAGCCCCCGGTCAAGTGCCCACCACATATCAACGGCACACACCGCCGCCGTGGCAATTCCGATCCACCAGGCTGCGGAATAAAGTCCTCTTCCCGCAAAGAAGAAAAGTATAAGCTGTCCGGCTATTCCAAAGATCAGGATTCCTGTCTCGAGTTCAAACAGACTACGGTTCATTCTTGTGATTCTTTCTTTCATCCGGCTTCTTTTTACGCTTCCTTCCAACATGCAGATAGGCAGACTCTTCGCTTCCTCTCTGGTAAACCTGCCGTGCAAACCGGTACACGTTGTAACCGCCCGCAACAGCTCCTATGAAAAATAAAAGAATCATAAAGAAGTCTGTTCCAAGCTTCCGGTCCAGCAGATTGCCTAAAAAGGCACAAATAAAAATAGGGACGATCATGTTAATTCCAAACTGTCCTATCATAGTCAATGCCTGAAATACACTACGATTGAACTTCACATTCTGCCCCTTTCTACCTGTCGTTTATAATATGTTACTTCAGAATCCGCATATTCAAACTGTAATTATGCAGTTCTCACATCACTTTTCTGAGCTGATACAATTATACCCATTTTTCCCTTTTCTGTCTAGGAAAATTCATTGACTTTACATAGATTTAATAGTATTTTTAGATTATCAATTTTTCTTACCAAAGAAATCGAGGTGTTGTATGAAAAATCCCATCCTGTACCGTCGAAGAATTATCCCCGAAGAATGTATTCTATTAAAGGACGACCGTATTTTATTCTGTGATGAAGATCATATTGTGACAGCATGGAACACCCTCCATTCCAAGAAAGACCTGCATCACGGCTGGTCCTGTTACTTTCTGAAGGAGGGCTTTAAGGTCAGCCGGTTCTGCCGCGAGGACGGCTCTCTTCTTTACTGGTATTGTGACATTGTGGATTTTGATTACAAAGAAGACAAAAACGAACTGACCGTGATTGATCTGCTCGCTGATGTCCTTATTTATCCCGATGGATTTGTGAAGGTTGTGGATCTTGACGAACTGGTACAGGCCTCCGATGAGGGGCTCCTTTCTGCAGAAGCTCTGAAATCAAGCCTCCTGAAGCTGAACAGACTCCTTACGATCATTTACGCAGGCGAGTTCCCGAAGCTGCGGCGTTATGTTGAAGAATTACGTTAAACATACAGCTTAGAGGATTACTTTATTTACTGCTGAGACCGTAAGAAAATGATTTTGCACCGTAACTGTGAAGGTACTGAACAGTTACGACTTTTCTTAATGTCACGTCTTAGTAATGATGTTTCAGTAAAAAATATGTCCTCCGATCTGCTGTCCGGTCAGACCCTCAATCGGGGTTCGGAAGAACAGACAGTTTCCGACCGTAGTCTGTCCACCCATTGCAGCATCTGCCGCCTGATAACAGGCACTTGTTGCATCATCCCGTGCAAGGGCAAGAGCCAGCCGTCCGGTGCTTACCGGTTCAAACTGCCTGTTCTGGTAAATCACCCCTACAATCGTATCCGGAAATACCGAACTCATGACACGATTCATAACAACTGCGCCTACCGCAACCTGCCCTTCATACGGCTGGTTTCCGGCTTCACAATAGATCAGGTTGGCCAGCAGATACCGGTCACCCTCTGCAAAGGTTACTTCCGAAATATCTCTCCATGCCGATCTTGCTGCCAGTGCGGACAAACGCCGCTCCTCTTCCAGCTGCTTCTGAATCTCCTGAATATTCGCATTCTGATCGGCAAGCTGCTGTTCATATGCCTTGATTTCGTCTTCGGTCTGCGCCATATCACTCTGATATCCGGAAATCTTGCCACGTACACTGCTGACAAGACCGGATACCCGGCTCTGCTCCGCTTCTACCTCTGCTTTCAGGGCCTCCAGATCCTTCATTTCTTTCTGAAGTCTTGCTTCTGTTTCTTCTACTTCGATTCTGGTCTGCTTAAATGCCTCCAGTTGCTGCCGGTCATAGGCTGCAAGGCTTTCAATATATGCACTCCGGTTTAATAATTCTGCGTAATTTGCCGAACTGAATAATGTCTCCATCAGCACATAATCCTGACGTTCATACATGAACTGGATCCGCTTCTTCATCGCTGCATACTGATCGGCTTCAATCTGCTTCGCTTCTTCCAGCTCTGCCTGTGTTTTCTCGATTTCCTCATTCTTTGCAGCAATCTTTCCTTCGAGATCATCAAGATTCGCGCTCACTTCCTCCAGATTATCGTTGAGGTCACTGAGCTCTCCCTTAAGCCCATTCGTGGTATTCCGCAGACTGTCCAGTTCGTTCTGGCTTTCCCCGATCCGGTTTTCCGTATCCTTCTTTTTTTCCTTTTCTTCCTTAAGCTTCTGCTCCAGTTCTGATACCTTGTCCGCATATACCGGAAAAGAAGGATAAACGCACGCCAAAAGGACAATTGCCATAATTCCGGCAATTGTCTTCCGTCTCCGTTTATTCATTTTGGGAAAGCTTTTTCTCAAAGTAATAAAACCTCTTTCGTTAATCTTCCAGCTTTGCGATTCTGCGGACGTGGTTTTCGCCTTCGGAAAATTCGGTGTTTAAAAAGGTCTCCACAATCTCAATGGCAAGATTCTTTCCGACAATTCCTCCTCCGAGCGCCAGCATGTTGGCATCATTATGGAGTCTCGTCATCTTTGCCATATAGGGATCGGTGCAAAGTGCACAACGGATTCCAGGTACCTTATTGGCTGCAATGGAAATCCCGATTCCGCTTGTGCAGACTACAATACCACGATCACACTGTCCGTCTGCAACCGCTCTTGCGGCTGCCTTTCCAAAGTCCGGATAATCACAGGATTTCCTGTCAAAACATCCAAAATCCTGATATTCATATCCCTTCTCCTCCAGATACTCTTCAATCTGGCATTTCAGATCATAACCACCATGATCACTTCCTAATGCTATCATAGGCTCCTCCTTTGAATCTATATCCTCTTCACAGGCTGATCACCTGATGTCCTGCTGCCTTCAGCAGACGGTTCATCGTAGCCTGTCCCAATCCGGTTTCTGCAAAGGACTCTGTAAAAATAAGCTGTACCTCCTCATCATCCATCTGCCGTAACACTTCAAACAAATGATGTGCGATTGCCTCTTCATTCTTACGGCTTCCGAGACTTCTCTTCACATCAGCCTGATACTGCTCTATTGTTTCATCGGTCGCAATAACACCCGTTTTTAATCCCTGTTTATGTCCTTTTGACAGCTTTTCATTGATGCAGGCAGTGACCTTCTCCTGTGGACCTTCCACAATCGCAAGATTCCCCTTCGGTGCATAGTGGCGGTATTTCATGCCCGGCGCCTTCGGTGCCTGCTTAGAGGATGCATCCAGGATCGTCCGGTCTACATCGACATTTCCGATCACCTGCGTCATCTTTTCCTGTGTCACATATCCCGGCCGGAGAATCATCGGCTCTCCCTCAGACAGATCAATAATCGTTGATTCCAGACCAATAGTAGAAAAACCGCCATCAATAATCATCTCTACCCTGCCATCAAGATCTTCAATTACATATTTTGCCACCGTAGGACTCGGTCTTCCGGAACGGTTGGCACTGGGTGCAGCAATGTATCCCCCGGCTGCCCGGATGAGTGCTGCCGCAATTTTATTGGAAGGCATCCGCACTGCCACAGTAGGCAGTCCACCTGTGGTTGCCATCGGTACGCGGTCTGTCTTTTTGAAAATCATGGTTAACGGTCCCGGCCAGAAAGCATCCGCAAGAAGATAAGCGCTCTCAGGAATCTCTGCTGCAATCAGCGGCAGCGCATCCATATCCGCAATATGGACAATCAGCGGATTGTCGGACGGTCTGCCCTTTGCTGCATAAATCTTTGCAGAAGATTCGGCATTCAATGCATCGCCACCAAGTCCATAGACCGTCTCTGTCGGGAATGCAACCAGCCCGCCATCCTTCAAAATCTGTCCGGCCTCCTGTATCGCTTCTTCATCAATATGATCTTCCTTTATCGTTACTACTTTTGTATTCATGAAAATATGCCTCTCGCCTGACTGTAACTGTTACCACAGTAATTATTCAGGATTTCACACGCAAAGTTACTGCCTCAACATATGATTTGCATGGCTCTGAACAGTTACAATTTACCACATTTCTTCTATTTTGACTAGATTCTATTTATGTAACAATACCGATTAACTGCCTATATTAACAGAAAAAGACACCTACCTTGGTAAGTGTCCCTGCTATATTTTTATATTGCCAATCTTTTATACTTCCTTTGAAACAAACATATTCTTCTCTGTATCCGTTAAATCAATAACCTGCATGCCTTTTTCTTTTGCATATGCCAACAATGCCTTATAATTAATTTTCACTTTGGGTAATTCACTTGAAAGGATCGGGTTTACTTTGCATTCAAGTGATGCCTTATAGTTCATCATTTGACCATTCATAATTATACTCCTCCACAATTCTTACCGCTGCTTCATCAGCTATTAAAAAATGCAACTCATGTAATATTCCAATAGGCTCTGCCTGAAACCATTTTATATAATGCAGTAGTTTTTCTTTGCTGCTTGCAAATCCAAATATGGCTCCACCACATCCATATTCTACTGATTTCATAATAGCAATGGCAAATAAATGTCCACCAACTCCATAATATCTTTGATTATTTTCTCCACAGATTTCAACATTATTATATGGAGAGGAAACCATCCACGTAACATAAAGAGCATCACTATGTGCATTCGTCGCAACAGCTACCAATCCTTGAACATCAATAGTTCCCTTTATTACCAGTGCATATATTTCATTTTCCTGTAATAGGTTTTCCCAGTTTGTATACCAACCTGTTTTTTTGTTAAACTTCTTTATAAAATCTTTACTTCTGACTCGAAGAACTTCTGTTTCAACGACAGCTCCTGTTTTAGCGTCTCTTAAACATGGAGTTATTTGGTCAATCTCTACTGTTATCATTTGTATACCTCACCTTCTCTTAAAATATCTATATCATCAAGAGAAAGTCAGGCCGGACATCCTCTTGTTATTTTAGGGAGATTCCCTAATATACCCGGATTCCGGAACTCAAATAATGAACATTATTATATATAATATAGTTATATTATATCAGTTTTTTTGTTTTTTTGCAACCGATATGTTTTCAATATGATGTAATATTTCGCTCTTTTTTTAGCACACAGCAATATCAGACATTCTCATTAATGTGCTGCACAATCCCCATGAAAATCCGGAAGGCCAGCCGCTCTTCATAAAGCGGATCCGATAATTTGTCAGCTTCTGCTGCATTGGAGAGAAAACCGCATTCCACAATCACAATGGGTCGTGAAGTCTTCTTTAATAAGTAGTAACTGGTATTTGCCTTAGCCTCCCTCTTATTCTCCGGATCCAACTGCTTCAACTGTTTCTGTATCGTTTCTGCAAGATCTTTACTTACTTCACTTGTTCCATAATAAAAAACCTGACCACCCTTTACATATTCCTCAGAGTAACTGTTCTGGTGAATACTGACCACCAGAATAGGATCCGCTTCCTCAATGACTTCAATACGGCGCTTCATATCCTGTACCTTCTTATTCGGGGTATTCTCATCATACAGTCCCCCGTCTTCTGTTCGTGTCATCACGACTTCATACCCATCCAGTTCCAGAAACGTTTTTAAGATCTCTGCAATTTTCAGATTAATTTCCTTTTCCTGTTCCCCGTGGATTCCGATTTTCCCCGGATCAATTCCGCCGTGTCCGGCATCAATTACAATAACCTTTTTCTTTTCTGCGACTACCTGCGTTGATGAGGTATGGATAAATAACGCTCCCTCTTTTGATATGACAAACATGGATAACATGAGGATTCCCAACATAAGCAGCTGTAGAATCTTCTCACCGCGTTCTCCGATCTTTAACTCCATATAACTGTTCTTTCCGAAGGTATTTCTATATATTTATGCAGTCCTTATAAAAGAAAGCACCTGATGCAGAGAACAATTTTCAGTTTATAAAAGCTGGTATCCTTTTCCGGACACCAGCTTGTTTTCTTTCCTGTTTTATGACTGTTCAGCCATGTCATTCCTAAGTTGTCAAATTGTATAGACCGGTTAAAGCCGAACTATTTATCCAGATACTCTTCAATTACATCCCAGATATCCGGAGTTTCATAGCCAAGCCTCCAGCATGCAACACCTCCGATATTGTAATTCTGCATAACATTAAGCTTCACACCAATGGATTGTGCATCTTCCAGCCATACCTGATTATAGGTATCTCCATCCATATATTCTCCGTAGTTCTGACAGGTTTCTTCATCCCATACAGTTTCAATATTATGAGCCTTGATATATTCCTGTGCCATCGCCATGCCTACTGCCTGGCTGCTTACGTCCGTACCTGTCGTAGACCAGATTCTTGTATAGAACGGAACCGCATTGATAATCTTATTGGCAGGCACCTGTTCTACGGTCTGCTTAATGCCTTCCTCCACAAAGTTAATGGATGCAACGCTTCCTGCTTCCGCACTGCCGGCATAATGTTCATCATATCCCATGATGATCACATAATCTGCCACAATTCCCTGTTCCTTACGGTTGTAATGATTGGTATAACCCGTCGGAACATAATTATCAACGGACAGCACAATGCCATTTGCACGGCACGGTATGGACAGCTCACGGATAAACTCAATATAATGCTCTCCACAGTCCAGGCTGATCTGCTCAAAGTCAACATTGATTCCATCGATTCCATACTGCAATGCCTCATTGATCAGATTGTCAATCAGGGTCTTCCGATGTGTTGTGGAAGACAGAATACTGTACATATCAATGCTGTCCTTATATTCAATATTTTCAACCAGTGCCCACACTTCAAGGCCCATGTCATGTGCCTTGTCCACATACTGCTGTGTAGCAAAGCTGATAAAATTTCCTTCATTATCATTTAATTTAAACCAGGTCGGGGAAATCACATTCAATCCCCTGGTATTCGCCACATATTCCGACAGGGTATCATTTCCTGCCGTTCCGGCAACTACATGCCATCCAAGATTAATTTTGTGGTCTCTCGTAACACTGGTGTATTCCGGCTCCTGATAATCATTGACCGGAATCGGAAGCTCCGGGGCAATATCACGCAGCCGCTTGTTCTCTACATAACCAATGACAGCATCTGCCGTCTTCACCTTGGTCCAGGTTTCCATTTGTTCCAGAACGATCACCTTATCATTTGCTTTCACGTCTTCTAAGATTTCACTCTTCACACCGCCCAGACGACGCACTTTCGTATCCTTCTTAATATATCCGATCTGTCTATGATCCCAGGAAGTGTATATCTGCAGACGATTCGGATCGGTGAATGCTTCATATGAAAAGTTGGAATACTGCTTCACATAGTCCAACGCCACATACAGAGTATCCCCTACATAGCGGGAAAGGACATAATCGAAGCTCCTGTTCTCCTCCCCGATACTGACTTCGCTTGTTCCGACAACCGTTCTAACAATGGCATCGGGAAGTGTATAAAGCAGAAGCCCTTCTCCTGCGTCCTCATAAAACCGGTCATTAAAAAGCTCCTGGGCGGTACTTAAAGCCACATAATACGTACCATCTAACAGCTTCGCTCTCTGTTCAATGATTTCATCCTGCAGAACGATTGCGGTATCCGTCTCGTCCTGTATTGCGTAAATTTCATTTAAATCCGCACGTTCTTTTGAATAAGAATATCTATCAATAATCTTACCCCCGAATGCTATGCCAAACACCACTATAATAAGGACGATGGCAATTAACACCGGAATAATTTTTTTCTTCATGTATTTAACCTCCAATCGTCCTATATTATAGCAGACTATTCTTCTATCGTCATTAAAATTTTGCTTCAAATGTTTTGTTATAAGGGGGTTCCAAAATCATTTTTTACTATTTGGCATATTAATATTCTAAAGGGTCTAAAGGGATTGTGTCAGAAACCGGATCCATAACCGGTTCAGAAATCAGATCATATCGGATTTCCTTAACTTTTCCTGTTTCATCTGCAATATAGTCTGCCATATAAGCAGCATCCTCCTTAACACATTTCTTCATAATGTGATCCGTGTCTGACGGATTCCCATCGAGGTATAACTTCACTCCGGCTTTCTCATATTGCAGAAGGCGTTTCTTTACAGATGATAAATAAGCTTCTTTTTCTGATAACATACCATTCTCCCATCTGTCCGGAATTTAATTAAAAGACCAAAAGCACCGTGATATGCATAAATAAATTCCAAACTGATTATACTTTTTAAATCTGACGATAATTTGAGTAGGTAAGATGCTTCGGATAAGTATCATTTCTTTCCTTAAATGCTTATGCGTGTTTGAATTATAATTGGTGTATTTACTGTGACGAATATTCGCGACTAGGCACAACAAGCCTAAGAGACCACCTGCATCTGCGGCCATACAGAATGCACTTCGCCAGATGCGGGGCAATGTTGCTAGATCATCATTTCAATATTATAGTGAATAAACGGCATGCCTCCTTCTGATACAGATTTATCCGGAAGCATCTTACGAGTCATATTATGGTGTTTTTTACTAAATTTGTCAATAGTTATTTTAAAATTTTTATTTATTTTTACCAAATCCAATTTTTGTCTACTGCATATTTATTAAATTTTTAATAAACCGTTTTTCAAAATATTGACTTAAATTTAGGTAGAGTATAAGATGATATAAAGGTCAGAAGGTAGAACTCTTTCCTGCTTGCAGGAAAAGAGTTTTGCCTTAGTGACCCAACACACATGAGCATGTAGTGATTTCATTTATGAAATCTACGGAATGCGAATGGGTGTAGAATTGCGAAAGTTGCAAGGCAACGGAGCAATTCGTATATCATCGATATGGCGAAGTAACTACATGAGCAAAGGGAACTGCACAGCAGTGAGCTTGCGAATGGAGTTTTGAATAGTTAAAAAATGTGAATTAAGACATTACTCCGGAGGTATGTTTTAATTGCAAAAGAATTGTGTACTTTCCAGACAGAGACAGGTATTAGCGAAGGATATGGCATGATTTTGGCGCAAATAGAATTTAAGTCATGAAACAAATGGGAGGAAAAATAATGGTAAAACGTATAATGGGTTTAATCCTGACAGGAACAATGATAATGTCATTACTGGCATGTGGTAAAGCGGATACTGATACTGCGAAGACAACGCAGAGCGACAGCAATAGCAGCATCAGCAGTAGTAGTGAAGATGCGAGTAACAGTGAGGGCGATGTGATTACCTTTACATTTGCAGAGCATGTTGCGGATATTGAAAATCAGGCACCGCAGGTATATGCAGTAGTACAGGAATTTATGAAACAGAATCCTGATATTAAAATCGAAATGACGGGGGCTGCACAGGATGAGCACACCCAGAAAATCAAGCTGGCATCCCAGTCCGACAGCTTGCCGGATCTTTTCTATTCATTAAAGGGTGATGCTGATGCATTGGCTGAGGCAGGAATGCTGGCAGATCTTTCAGAGGATATTCTTAATGATCAGGAATTCGTGGACGGATTTCTACCCGGTATGCTTTCCGTAATGGAAAAGGATGGAGCTATTTATGGATTGCCTGCAGAGATTTTCTGTAATGGGATCTGGTATAATAAAGCATTGTTTGATCAGTGTGGCCTGGAAATTCCTGTAACCTATGAAGACCTCATGAACTGTGTTAAGGTTTTCAATGAAAATGGAATTGTTCCAATGGCAAGAGGAACAAAGGATGTATGGAGCAGCTGGTCCCTTATGACAATGCATTGCAGATATGGTTTCTTTGATCATATTGATGGAATCCTTAGTGGAACAGATAAGTGGCTGAATGATGACTATTTACGGTTTTATGAAAAACTGCAGGATATGGCAGAGCAGGGAACATTCCCGGATAATGCTTCTTCAATAGGATACTGGGAAGCTACAGAAATGTTTCTTGGCGGACAGGCAGCAATGTTTGACAGTGGTGCGTGGGATACAAAGAAATTTGATGAAAGTGACCTTAAGGATAGCATTGGTTTCTGGTGGGGACCGACATTTGAAGATGGAGTTGGAAATCAGGAAATTTCAATGAAAGCACCGTCTCACCCATATTGTGTATCAGCCAAGACCAAAAAAGAAGATCCGGAAAAATATCAGGCTATTATTAAATTTTTAAAATTCTATTATGGTCCTGAGGGAACGGAAATTATTGCAGCAGAAAATCAGAGTGTACCGGTTACCCGTTATGAAGGAGAAATTGATGCTGATAAGTATCCGGTGTTTGCGAGAGTGATTGAACGGATGAATGATGATTGGGAAAGTCCTGATACCTGTCCTAATATGAAACTGCCCGGACAATTTGAAACTACATATTTCGAGAGTATGGTTGGTGTTATCAATGGTATTTATACACCGGAAGAAGCTCTTCAATTTTTAGATGATCAGACGGAAGCGCAGGGTATTATAAATAAGTAATTAACATAAATGATCTGTCAGAGTCTAAGCATTCTGGCAGATCATTTTTAGTGAGGTGAGAAATTTATGCATTGGTTAAGTAAAAAAAGCACAAAAATTATCATGATTATGCCGGCAGTAATTTTGTTCACTGTTTTTTTTCTGGCTCCTATTTTTATCAGTGTCTATTATAGCTTTACAGATTTCTCCGGAATTGGAGCAGCAAAATTTATCGGTTTTAAAAATTATCAGGTATTGCTGAAAGATAAATTCTTTTTTGTTGCTTTGAAGAATACGTTTATTATTTTGATTG
>OLGM01001064.1_pt1 | contig 13865 bp, 15 predicted proteins | sample 1606001 | NCBI WGS metagenome assembly OLGM01 (sample SAMN03283294) | human gut metagenome | biome: human-associated habitat; material: feces | host: Homo sapiens | place: Peru | collected 2012
CAAAACTTCTATGACTCTGACAAATAATTAGTTGACTATTTTCTGAATTTCCCTATGTAGGGCCGGTTATATCAATGTGCGATATTATACAATCTGATGATACCTGCAATATGAAGACAGAATTTGAAAAATGTATGGCCGGTGAAATGTTTGACGCCGATGCCTCAACGATAGAGCCGATACTGCGTGCCAAGCGGATATTGAAAAAGCTGAACGACTGCGATTACGATGATGCAGCGACCAGGTATACGTTGATGAAAGAACTTCTGGGAAGCATGGGCGTAAATGTTCATATCGATATCGACTTTCATTGTGAGTTCGGTACGAATATACACGTGGGCAATAATGTGATTATCAATATGAACTGCACTTTTGTCGACGATAATCGCATAGACATAGGCAATAGGGTACTCATTGCCTCGGACGTGAAGATGTATACCGCGACACATTCTACCGACCCGTCAGTGCGTAACTATAGCACAAATCCCAATCCGGCCTATTGGTGTCAGACGTACGCCAAGCCGATACGTATCGAAGACGAAGTGTGGATAGGCGGTGGGGCAGTGATTCTACCCGGAGTTACAATAGGAAAAGGTAGTGTCGTAGGCGCCGGGGCTGTCGTAACCAAAGATATACCGCCGTATTCGGTGGCTGTAGGCAATCCTGTACGTATCATAAAAACGTTGGACAATCCGAAGGCTTGATAATAGAAAATACTAAACGAACATCGATTTCACGTACGAGTGGAGTCGATGTTCGTTCTTTTTTGTCGTATCAGTTCTGCTTATCAGTAATTTGGTAGTTGCGTACGATTTTGTGCCCTTAGCGACGTGCTCGCATATAAAGCACCAGAGCGATCAGCGAGAACAATATATTCGGAATCCACATGGCCACCATAGCCGACGTAAGTCCGGATAGTGCAAAAGTCTGGGTGACAGTCATAAATAGAATGTATCCGAAGCTGAGCACCAATCCGATGCCGATATTAAGGCCCATACCGCCCTTGACCTTGCGAGAGGATAGGGACATACCTATGATGGTGAGTATGAACGCGGCTGCGGTCATGGCAAAACGTCTGTGGTACTCGACCTCGAAAGTGCGTATATTGGCTACGCCGCGTTCCTTCTGTCTTTCGACATAGCGAGCTAATGCCGGGGTCGTCATCTTCTCGCAGTCATTGACTGCAATGAGAAAGTCGCGAGGTTCAAACGGGATAATTGTATCCAAGTTCATACCCTTGGAAATGTACTCGCGGCCGCCACGGAAATCACGTATTACATAGTCGTTTACGCGCCAATTGTATAGCGTGTCCCAGCGGATACTTGTAGCAGTCAGACGCGACACGAGGCGCTTGTCCTTATCGAAACTTTCGAGCGAAAAGCGTATGCCCGTCTTGGTGATGTTGTCATACCTATTTATGTACGCAATCTCGTTGGGTGCCACCATAAGCATAATATTTGCCCCGTAATCCACTCGCTTGTTCTTGACGTATGTATTGGTGTAATCTATACGCTTGACATTGGCCGGTGGGATGATATATGCGCTCAGTACAAACGAAGCGGCGGCGATGACGGCGGCGCTGACCATATACGGTCTCAGCAGTCGTCTGAAACTCATACCCGAGGACAGCATAGCCACTATCTCGTTGTGCGTAGCCAGCTTGGATGTGAAGAAAATTACCGCGATAAAGGTGAATAGCGGAGCAAACTGATTGGCGAAGTAGGGGATAAAATTGAGGTAGTAATCGACGATGGTGGCACGCAAGGGCGCTTTGAGAAAGGCGTCCAACTTTTCGTTGATGTCGAACATGACCACTATCGCCAGCAGTAGGATGATGGCGAAGACATACGTTCCGAGGAACTTACGGATAATATAGCGGTCAATGGTCTTAAACATCAGAGGCGGCGGCTAAGGCGTGGAACCATCTCCTCTTTCCAGGCATGGAAGTCTCCGGCAAAGATATGCCGACGGGCTTCGCCTACCAGCCAAAGGTAGAAGGCGAGATTGTGTATTGAAGCTATTTGCATCGCCAGGATTTCCTCGGCGATGAATAAGTGGCGCAGATATGCACGCGAGTATATACGGTCGACATCCGTGGAACCGTCCTCCCATATCGGGCGGAAATCATCGGCCCATTTGCGGTTGCGCATATTCATTGTGCCTTCCGGAGTGAAGAGCATTCCGTTGCGTCCGTTTCGTGTAGGCATTACGCAATCCATCATATCGACGCCGCGGTCGATGGCTTCGAGTATATTGACGGGAGTACCCACGCCCATGAGATAGCGCGGACGGTCTTGCGGAAGAATTTCATTGACCACTTCGATCATATCGTACATCACCTCGGTAGGTTCGCCCACAGCGAGACCGCCTATGGCATTGCCTTCGGCGCCGAGTGCGGCAACACGTTCGGCACTTTCGCGGCGCAAATCCTCGTAGGTACATCCTTGTACTATAGGGAACCATGCTTGGTGGTATCCGTAGAGGCCTTCGGTTTCGTTGTAATGGCGCCATCCGCGGTCCATCCATTTGAGTGTGAGGTCGAGCGAGCGCCGTGCGTATTTGTAGTCACTGGCTCCCGGAGGACATTCGTCCAAAGCCATCATAATGTCGGCGCCGATATTGCGCTGAATGTCCACGACGTTTTCGGGTGTGAAAAGGTGGCGCGAGCCGTCTATATGACTGCGGAAGTGAGCGCCCTCCTCCGTGAGTTTGCGATTATGGCTCAGCGAAAACACTTGGAAGCCGCCGCTGTCGGTGAGTATGGGCCCGTCCCAGCCGTTGAACTTATGCAGGCCTCCGGCGCGATTTAGAATCTCGATCCCGGGGCGCAAGTATAGATGATAGGTGTTGCCTAAGATGATTTGGGCATGAACTTGGCTGCGCAGTTCCGGGATATGTACACCTTTGACGCTACCCTGTGTGCCCACCGGCATAAATATCGGGGTTTCGATGACCCCGTGGTCGGTAACGATGCGTCCCGCGCGTGCTTTAGACGACGGATCGGTGGCTTGAAGCGTAAAATCCATTGTCAGCGAGCCGATTTATCAAAAAGTTTCTCCGGGTAGCGGCCTTGGCGGTGCAGTTCGGCCAACGCTTCGACTACATGTTCGCGGTCCTGTGCATAAGTGACTCCGAACCATTTGCCGGGAGTGTCTAATACAGTCACAGATGCTTCGCCGTTACGTATCAGCTTATCTACCACCGAGGGAATAAAGAATTCGCGCGAAGGGTCGGAGATATACTTGTCCAGGAAGCGGCGGAATTCGCGCTCGCTGTATCCGAAATAATCCGGGGTGAAGCCCCAGAGATTCATAGATACGGGAACATCGGCAGCCAAAGGCTGAGGCGCTCCGTTTTCGTCGTCATACACTATAGAATTGTCTGCGGCATAGTATATCTTGCGGCGCTCGACAATCTTGCTGAGTTTGCCGTCGGTGACAGTGCATACGCCGCGCGACACCGAGCCGTGGCGAGTCATCGTATTGCCTATACGGAAGCCAACCATGCAGTATTTGCCGGGAGCGTCCGTGTCAGCTTGTGCGAAGTGACGAGCCATTACTTCGAATGCTTCGTGTCCGTAGAAGTCATCGGCGTTGATGACTGCGAACGGGCCGTCGATGACATCCTTGCTCATCATTATGGCATGGTTGGTACCCCAGGGGCGTGTGCGCTCCGAGGGGCAAGTGTAGCCTTCGGGTAGCGCATCGGTGCTTTGGAATACGACACGAACGTCGATGGCATCGTCGTATTTGCTGCATACGCGCTCGCGAAAATCCTTCTCGAAATCGTGGCGTATGACAAACACCACGCGTCCGAATCCGGCACGCAGAGCATCGTATATAGAATAGTCCATGATAGTCTCGCCGTGGGGACCAAGCGGGTCAAGTTGCTTGAGGCCGCCGTAGCGGCTTCCCATTCCGGCTGCAAGTACAAGCAGTGTAGGTTTCATATATATGTATGATGTAACTATGTTTTTTACTGTTGTATAACTGCGCACAAAGGCATGTCATGATATGGCGGCAGAACTTGCCCTGCCGCACATCAAAATACAAAATTACAAAAAAAAACGATTGAATGCCGTCATCCGCCGTTTTTTCTGTACTTTTGTACTCCGCAAGCCGGCTGAAGTGTAGGGTAATTGCATGAGTACACATGCGTCATCACCACGCAGACGGCAGCCAAGATTATAGAATCCATGTCTCAATTGGTTCAAGTCATAGTACCCGTTCCGGTGCCGCGCGTGTTCACCTATAAAGTGCCACAGGCGTGGGAAGGCCGCGTGGGCGAAGGCTTCAGGGTGATAGTGCCTTTCGGGCCTCGCAACCGCTATACAGGCATAGTATGCGATGCGGCTGCGGCCAATCCCGGAGGCACACTTAAGGAAATTGATACGGTACCGGATGATTATGCCGTGATGACGCCGTGCCAATTGAAATTGATGGCATGGATTTCGGAGTACTATATGTGCTGCATCGGAGAAGTAATGCGTGCGGCACTGCCCGCCGGGCTTAAAGTCGAAACCGAAACTTCCGTTGAAGCCAATCCGGAATTTGACCCTACAATTCCACCGGGCATTACAGACGAGCGTCAATTGCTACTTTGGCAGGCCTTATGCTCCAAGGGAAAGATGACATCCAAGGCGCTGTCAAAGGTCACCGGTATCGAACATACCGAGCCGCTGTTGGATGCCTTGCTTAAGGCCGGGGCGGTGATCGTAAGCGAGCGTCTTGTCGAGCGCTTCCGGCCGCGTAAACAATTTATGGTGGCCCTCGTGATGGAAGACGGCGACAGACGACAGGCAGTACACCGAATGTTTGACGCCGTGGCCAAGGCTCCCGTACAGCAGCGTATACTTGCAGCATTACTCAAACTCTCCGGCGCTATAGGCGGTGAAGAGGTACGACCCGTGTCGCGGCAGTCGCTGCTGCAAGCCGCGGATGTGACCACTCCGGCTTCGCTGACCGCGCTCGAGACCAAGGGCTTGATACATACCTTCACGGTAGAAACATCGCGTTTTGACGCAGATACGGCGCAGATGTCCGATACAGCCGACGCGTGTGCGCCGTTGCCTACACTTTCGACCGAACAAGACACAGCCTTGAAGGGTATACGTGCCGCTTTCGAGCACAAAGATGTAGTGCTGCTGCACGGAGTCACTTCCAGTGGCAAGACCGAAATATATATACACCTTATAGACGAGGCTCTGCGCTCGGGGCGACAAGCACTGATGCTTGTGCCGGAGATTGCGCTGACAACCCAACTGACACGACGCTTGCAGCGTGTATTCGGGCGGCGCGTGGTCATATACCACTCCAAGTTTTCGGACGGCAAGCGTGTCGAAGTCTGGAAAGGTTTGCTCAAGAATTCATCACCATGTGTGGTCATCGGTGCTCGCTCGGCGGTACTTCTGCCGTTGCACAACCTCGGTATAGTGATAGTAGACGAAGAGCACGAGCCAAGCTATAAGCAATATGACCCGGCGCCGCGATACAATGCGCGTGATGTGGCCACGGTGGTGGCACGTATGCACGGGGCCAAGACATTGCTGGGGAGCGCAACGCCGAGTGTCGAAACATATTATAAGGCACAGCAAGGCCGCTTCGGATTGGTGACACTGGCTACCCGCTACAAGGGAGTACACCTACCGCGTATTACCGTGACCGATATGACCCGCGCACGCCTCAAGGGTGAGGTCAAGGGCGCTTTGGCAGATAGTACGGCTATGGAATTGGCTCAAGCAATCAGCCACGGCAATCAGGCCATAATCTTCCACAACCGTCGCGGTTATGCGCCTATAGCGCGCTGCAAGCAGTGTGCCTATATACCCAAGTGTCCCAATTGCGATGTATCCATGACTTATCATAGGCATCAGGGCGAGTTGGTTTGTCATTACTGCGGTCACACTATGCGCTTGCCCAAGATTTGTCCCGAATGCGGGTTGCCTGCCATAGAAGTGCTTGGATACGGCACCGAGCGTGTCGAAGACGACATTGCCGGACGTTTGCCCAAAGCCAAGATGCTGCGTATGGACTTGGATACAACGCGAAACAAGGACGATTATGCTAATATTATCGATGCGTTTTCGCAGCATAAGGCCGATATACTGGTGGGTACACAGATGGTTACTAAGGGCCTGGATTTTAGTGATGTCAGTACGGCGGTGGTGCTTAATGCCGATACAATCATCAATTATCCGGACTTTCGAGCGGCCGAGCGGGCATTCAATATGTTGGAACAAGTGAGCGGTCGTGCCGGACGGCGCGATACCCCCGGGCATGTAATTATACAGACTGCCAATCCGAATCATCCGGTCATAGGGTACGTGTGCAAGCATGACTATCAGGAATATTACAAACACGAATTGGGTGAGCGTCAAGCCTTTGGCTATCCTCCATCCGCACATATTATTTATATCTATTTCAAGCATCGTGATGCCGAGCGCGTAGCGCGAGCCGCCGAAACCTTTGCTTCGATGATGCGACGTACTTTCGGGACGGGAGTATACGGCCCCGATGCTCCCGAGGTGGGGCGTATACAGCAGATGTACATACGACGTATAATGCTGAAATTTCAGCCCGGTATATCTCCATCGCAAGTCAAACAAGCAATAGGGCAGATATATACAAATTTTCATAACGCGGGTTCGTATACAGGGCTATATATCTACTATGACGTAGACCCGGTTTGATGTCCGGATGAGCATAGCGCGTCTGAGGCCTCCGAACTTTGGCGGGGTGGGGAGGTTTAGCATCTGTTTCACACTTTTTTGCGGATAATCAGAGACGGCGTAAGCGGAAATTTTGTACCTTTGCATATTAATTATCTGACAGATACACGTAAATAAATGCGCAAGCTACTGACATACACATTGTTGGCTCTTGCTGTGACGTCTTGCGGCGAATACCAGCGCGTCCTCAAAAGCACCGACAACGACTACAAGTTCGAGTACGCCAAACGTGCTTTCGAGCAAAAACGTTATTCGCAGGCGGCAACCATCCTGACGGATTTGGTAACGGTCTTCAAGGGATCGTCCAAAGCCGAGGAATCGCTGTACCTGCTGGCTATGAGCTACTATGAGAACAAGGATTATGTCAGCTCGGGAGCTTTTTTCGAGAAGTACTACACTCGCTATCCCAAAGGCAAGTATGCCGAACCGGCACGCTTCTATTGCGGATACGGATACTATCTTGACTCGCCCGAGCCGCAGCTTGACCAGACGGGAACAATCAAAGCCATACGCGAGTTGCAGAGCTTTATAGACTATTTTCCGCGCAGCGAGAAAGTGTCCACAGCTCAAAATGCTATTTTCGAGTTGCAGGACAAATTGACGCTGAAGCAACTGCAAAATGCGCAATTGTACTACAACCTCGGTACATATATGGGAAATAACTACGAGAGTGCTGTTATCGTCGCCAAAAATGCGATTAAAGACTATCCGTATTCCAAATACAAAGAAGATTTGGAAATGCTGGTGCTCAAAGCACGCTATCAGGAAGCGAACCTCAGTGTGGAAGAGCGCAAGGCTGACCGCTTTCGCGATGTTATAGACGAATATTACTCGTTTATAAACAACTATCCCGACAGCCCCTACCGCTCGGAAGCTGACAATATCCTCAAGATTGCACAAAAGTACGTCAAGGATTGACGTTACACTTACGAATAAACATACAGATATACATATTATATAATGGACTACAAGAAAACAAACGCGCCGCTAAACACCGTAACACGCGACCTCATCGACTTGTCCAAACAAACAGGCAATATCTACGAGACAGTATGCGTGATCGCAAAACGTTCCAATCAGATTGCCGCCGAAATGAAGCACGACCTTGAGAAGAAACTCCAGGAATTTGCCTCGCTGAACGACAACCTCGAAGAAATCACCGAAAACCGAGAGCAAATCGAAATTTCGCGTTACTACGAGAAACTTCCGAAGCCCACGCTGATTGCCACCCAGGAATACGTAGACCATCGTCTGACGTTCCGCAATCCGGCTACGGACAAATCCGCGCTCGACTAAGAGCCGCACCCATCCTTTTCGCGGTAGGAGCCCAATCGGAGGATTGGGACGATAGGCCGGGAGTTTAAGGATTATAACCGTCAGTGCAGATTCCTTGAAATAGGACGACTAACGGACTGAAATACAAAATATAAGCGCTGCATAGATTTTAGGTAAAGGAAAAAGAGAGAAAAAACACGGCAAAATATTTGGCCGGATGAAAAAAAAGCCCTAACTTTGCAGTCGCAAAGCCGAAACGGCAATGGCTCATTAGCTCAACTGAATAGAGCATCTGACTACGGATCAGAAGGTTACAGGTTTGAATCCTGTATGAGTCACAACGGCGGCAGACAATTGTCTGCCGCTTTTCCTTTATATAGTGTGTGCCGAACCGCCGCAGATTATAGCCGGTTAAAAAATGTATAGACTCGCTATTGCTCGAAATTAGGTTGTACCTTTGCGGTGAGACCACAATGATGAAAGACAAAATGGCTTACTATAATAGATATTTCGATACAGATAGCGGTAGACATTCACACAAGGGCATTGATGCCGACAGATTCAGGGAATTCAAACACCGGGTGCGACCGGTGATATCCGTATTTGCGGCTCTTTTTATGCTCTTTGCAACTTCAATGGATATGTCGGCCCAGAGCCGCGGAGCAGAGTTGAAGCTGCCGCATCTCACGCCCAAGGAGAAAGCTTTTAAAGACGACTCGTTGCAACTGATGGAACGTCCGTACTTTCTGCTCATAGACCAAAGCGAACAAGCACTCGATTCGGGGGACTATGCAGCCGCAGGGTTGCGCCTGGTCGAAGCTATGGCCGTCGAGCCGGACAATCCCCTAAATGTGGCTCTGATGTCTAATCTCGGAATGCTGTATTTCTACAACGAGCAAGACTCTTTGGCCTTGGTTACGCTAAACGAAGTGTGTCGCCGTTCGCCCAGGCTTATTGCCGGACGTGAAAACAGAGCGCGAGTGCTCCTGGCAATGGGGCGCGATGCAGATGCCTACGAAGACTATGCAGCTGTTATAGCCATAGACAGCATCAACTCCACCGCTCGTTTTTATCACGGAATGATAGCTCTATATGCAGGACGATTGGATACGGCTATATGTGACTTTAAGGTCTTGGAACGCGTCGTGCCCGAATCATCGGATACCTATCTTGCCATGGGAACACTCTATTCCATGACCGGAAACGACAAAGAAGCCGTAAGCTACTTGCGTAAACTTGTAGACCGTACTCCGGCGCCGGAATATTATGCCATGCTGGCCGGATCGCTTATAGCGACCGAGTCGCTAAACGAAGCATCGGAGACGCTCGAAAAAGCCTTAAAGCAATTTCCGAACGATGGCGAGCTATATTACTATCGTGCAAAGCTTAACCGCTGTCGTTACATGAATGATGAAGCACATCAAGATGCAGCTAAAGCCCTGAAACTCGGTGTACAGCGAAAGAAAGTTGAAGCATTGTTTCAATAAAAGTTTGTTCGCATATCACAATTGCGCATATAATAAACACTTGCGCTCGCACTATGTACGTTATCTACATTATGTAGAAAACTTTGGCGCCTCGACATATTCCCCGTCCCGGCAAAAATCGCTATCTTTGCAATGTGAATCGGACAATACGACATATCCAGTATCTTCTATCGCAATATGACTGCGTCATCATACCCGGCTTCGGAGCCATGCTGGCGCGGACGATTGCGGCGCATTGCGACGGTAACGGACGATTGGTGCCGCCAAGTAGGTCGTTTTCCTTTAACCCTTTGTTGAAGGATGACGACGGAATGCTGGTACATTCGATAGCGCGACAGACCGGAATGACCTATGAACAGGCACGCGCCGAAGTCGAAAAAGATGTCGCAGAGATGCGCTTTGTTTTGGTTCATCAAGGACAATTGCCCTTAGGTCGTATAGGCGTTTTGACTTCCAATGACGAATTGACGGAATTCTTTCCGTCGGCATTAGACAGCATAACGCCGTTGGCCTCGTGGCGTCCCATCATACAGCCCGTGGTGGCAATCGAACGTGCACGTGAAATGCGTCGCCACATCGAGAAGACCGTCAAGCAGCATATATGGCGTCGCCGTTTTGCCACGGCTGCGCGTGCTGCTGCTTCTATCGTCGTCTTGCTTGCTGTATGTATTGCAGTGTCCACGCCTATGGCTGTAGATACGGCCGATTATGCTTCGCTGTATCCCGAAATCGGAACAACGAAAGTGGCTGTGCCTATGCGGCATAAAACTTCCGCCGCAGCCGGAATCGTGCGCAACGAATCTCACCCAGCTGTAGCCGCTACATCGACAGCGCCTGTCGTAGCGATAGCACAAGACGTCGAAAAACCGGCAGAATCCGTGAAAGCTCCGACTTCTTCCGCAAAAGCTGAAAATGCCGTGAAGGTCGAGACTTCTCGAAAAGAGCAGACCCAAACAGTTGCCGGCAAAAATACGAGCCGAAGTTACAGCGAATTGCGCTTTCGTGATAGTGACCCATATTGTCTGATTGTCGCTTCGTTAACCACTGCGGAAGACGCTCAAAAATTTATCGATGACCAGTATCGCGTGAACCCGGACATGGCTTTGGCTGTTTTGCATAAAGACGGACGCTATCGTGTATATGCCGCCACCGGCACAAATATGGACGCATTGCAAGCTCAGGCCACAGACGTTCGCATTGCTCGCCGCTACAAAGGCGCTTGGGTGTGCGCCCGCTGATAAGCCGCTTTGGGCAGTCGCTGCTTTTTGCCGCATGATGCCGGTCTTTCTCCGTACGACAAATACCTATCCAAAGATATACCACTATGGCAGAATTTGATTTTCACGAGATGCTGTTGCAACGTCACAGCATTCGCCGATACACAGACCAGTCTATTCCGGCCGATGACGTAAAAACCATTGTCGAAGCTGCATTGCTTGCGCCTACCAGCAAGAGTGCCCGTCCTTGGCAATTTGTGGTCGTAGATGACCGCGATGCTCTTGCCGCATTGTCAAAGTGTAAACCGGCCGGAGCACATCCCGTGGCCGGCGCCGCCTTCGCCGTAGTCGTTGCCGCCGATCCGGAACGCAGCGAATGTTTCGTTGAAGACATGTCCATTGCGGCTGTGTTTATGCAATTGCAAGCCGAAGCCTTAGGTATCGGGTCGTGCTGGATACAGGTGCGCGGCCGTTTCGATGCCAATGATGAGCCATCCGAAGATGTTGTGCGCGATATCATCGGCTTGCCGCCGCATATGGTGGTAGAGTGCATCGTAACCTTTGGATATAAAAACGAGACGCGGCGTCCTGTAGATCCCGCCAAACTAATGTGGGAGAAGGTGCACATCAACACCTGGAAAGCTCCTGCCGAAGGCGAATGACCGTGGCAGGACAAGCCTCTTCGCAGCCGCGTGTAGCTGTTATAGGAGCCGGCAACGTCGCCGTACACTTGGCCGAAGCTCTTGCACAAGCCGGATGTCTTGCCGGCGTGTGGTCACGCGAAGAAAGCCATGCATTAACCGTAGCTGCGCCTTTGGATGTCCCCGGTGGTGCAATGTCGGCATTGCCGCGTGACTTGGACATATATATTGTAGCGGTCAAGGACGATGCCATTCCTGCCGTGTCTGCCACTATAGGCTCGGTGGCCGGAATTGTGGCGCATACCTCGGGTACTGCGCCTATGGGCGCGCTTATTCAGGCGCGACGCGGAGTGTTCTATCCGCTGCAAACTTTCAGCCGCAATAGACCTGTCGATATGTCCGAAGTGCCGTTTTTCATTGAAGGCTCGGACGCACATGTATCCGAAACCCTTATGGATTTGGCCAAACGCATAAGTCCCGATGTACGCTATGCCGGGTCCGACATTCGCGCGACCCTGCACCTTGCCGCAGTCTTTGCGTGCAATTTTGCCAATCATTCGTGGGCTATCGCCGAAGACATCCTCAGACGAGAGGCCGGGTGCTCGCTCGAAGTCTTTGCGCCGTTGCTGCGCGAGACACTCGCCAAGGCTATGGAATGCGGTGCCGGAGCCTCGCAGACCGGGCCGGCGGCTCGTGGAGACATTCACACCATCGAGAAACATTTGCAGCGTCTCGATGGAGCTCAAGCAGACATATATAAAATTATGTCGCAAGATATTATGAATAATAATTCAAAGTAATACTTTATGAGTAAAACAGCCTTTGATTTACGAAAGATACAAGGAGTAATCTTTGATGTTGACGGAGTTTTATCGCCCTCGACCATACCCGTTGGAGATGATGGTGTACCCCGACGTATGGTCAATATTAAGGATGGATATGCTATGCAATTGGCGGTGAAACGCGGCTTACGCATAGCCATAATTACCGGAGCAGACACTCCGGCGATAGTCAACCGCTATGCGCTGTTAGGTATCAAAGACGTGTATATTAAAGCGGCGGACAAAGGCCCTATTATGGACAAATGGCTTGCCGAAAACTCTATATCAGAAGACCAAGTAGCATACGTAGGTGACGATATCCCCGACCTTCAGTGTATGCAGCGTGTCGGCCTGGCTGTTGCTCCGGCAGATGCTGCCGCCGAGGTCAAAGATGCCTCGCAATATATCACGCAAGCTGCTGGTGGATATGGGGTAGGGCGCGAACTTCTTGAACAAATACTTAAAGCAAAAGGCTTGTGGATGAGCCACGCCGATGCCTTCGGGTGGTGACGATGCTTTTTTGTATAGTATTCCTTTGAAAATAAAAACGATGCCATATATACTATAAAGTAATGGTTCAGAATTTGCCACAATCCATGTCACCCACTTCGTGCAGGGTGCTTCTTGCCAGCCAATCGCCTCGTCGCCGCCAGTTGCTGGGGATGATTGTTCCGTCGTTTGAAGTCGTCAATATTGATGCAGACGAAGTCTATCCATCGTCGTTGTCGGCTGTGGATGTGCCGTCGTACTTATCGCGTCTTAAGAGCGAAGCTTATCATTGCGAGTTGAAGCCCGATGAGTTGTTGATTACGGCAGATACGGTCGTAATTCATAACGGCGAGATTCTCGGTAAGCCGAACGACGAGAATGAAGCTTGTCGAATGCTTTCGTCGTTGGCTTCTGACGAACACATCGTTGTAACGGGCGTAACCTTGGCTACGGCAGGACGTCGAGAGACTTTTTCCGAGACCACGTATGTGCGTTTCGGTGCGCTGTCCGACCGACAGATACACGACTACGTCCGAACATTTGCGCCGTTAGACAAGGCCGGCGCTTACGGTATACAAGAATGGATTGGTGCGGTGGCCATAGAAGGTATCCGAGGCTGTTTTTACAACGTCATGGGGTTGCCGCTGCACGCACTCTATAGACATATACGAGACTTTGTGTGAACACATTCAAATAAAACGATGGCGGCGATACCCCGGAAAAGGGTGTCGCCGCCATCATTTATGGCAGCCATCTGCGTACAGATGGCGGGTAGGCGTGCGTTAGGCCAGAGAGAAAAGGAATTCTTTAGGATCCTTGGGGTCGGCAGCAATGACAATCTTGCCTTCGCGTGCCAGCCAGCCTATAGCGGCGTACAATTCCTTGTCTTTGAGTTTTGTGACCTTTTTGAGCTGTTTGGAGCCTAATACTTCGGCTTCGTTCAGAGCATTCCAGACAGCACCGGCATTCAAACCAATTGTTTCTTCGTTCATAGTTGCGATGTTTTTTGATTGTTAAACGATGTTGTTGTGATAAATCCTGTATGTAAGTACAATATACCTTAGAATTGGCTGCAAAGGTAGCAATTTTCCGACAAATCGCAATAAATATCTGCAAAAAACATTTTTTGGCAAGGCGTTTTAGTCCCGCGGAGCAATATTGTCCTAAATAAATTTAGGTGACAGCGTAACGTGCAACGCCATAGAGCA
>OLGM01001065.1_pt1 | contig 13863 bp, 10 predicted proteins | sample 1606001 | NCBI WGS metagenome assembly OLGM01 (sample SAMN03283294) | human gut metagenome | biome: human-associated habitat; material: feces | host: Homo sapiens | place: Peru | collected 2012
CTGATAAAATACGTTCCGATGCAGTAAAAAATGCGTCCCGATGTAGCATTTGCTATGTCCCGACGCAGCAAAAGTTACGTCCGGATGTAGTAAAAGATACGTCGTGACGTAATTTCAGAAGCAACCTGGTTGCCATCCGGAAAGGCTTTTTCTAACTTCAAGTGAACCTCTTGTTAGCTACAAGTGAGCCTCACTTGAACTTTATGTAGACTATTCGCCGTCAACGCAAGAAGCGCCCAAAAATCGCCCGTACTTTGGGCACTCTATGCCCTCAGTACGGGCAATGAGTACCCACTACTTGTTCTCTTGATGCCCGTCACTTGGTCCCTAAGTGCCCACTTGATGGTCACAGATAGACCGCTTAATGGTCTCTGACAGAATACCTTATGTACTTTTATTCCTAATCATAATCAGACTTGTCAATCTTTCCTCTCCTATTCTTTGTTTGTATTGCCATTTATTACATACTGGAAGTGTAGAGGCTAAAGCTTTTATAAAACAGGAGTTGTAAACACTTCTTTTTTGGCCTTTTAATTCAACTCAAAGCCTTATTTTATGATACTTCTTGCGATTTTATGATACTTCTATGAGACTTTTCTGTAAAATAAATCGAAAGTCTCATTTTTGTATATCGCAATGTATCAGATATTTAGATTGTTATTTTCTCTAAATAATGATACTATGATACTTTTTCTCGCAAAAAACTTTTTTCTGTACGATTGAAATTACCCTATATGCCCTAGAAAGGGCAGAAGTTCCTAGCCCGTTTCAACCGTACAGGATGAATTACTTTGTCGTGAATATGTTAGTGGAAATATTATAGATGGCATAGCCTACAATGTCGCATCTCGTTGGTGGGGTAAGATATTTCCACCAGAATATAAAGATGGTAAGATGGTTGAGTTGGATGTTGTGGCAGAGTCTATTGATAAGAAGCATATCTTAATAGGTGAATGTAAATGGACGCACGATGAGGATGCCGACAGGCTCATGGATGTTTTGGAGCAGAAAGCTAAGTACTTGCTTTTTATTAAGAAAGGGCAGGAAGTTCATCTTGTGCTATTCTTAAAGGAGTCTCCAACTCATTGTGCTAAGGATATGCGAGTATTCCTGCCAAGGGATGTAATGAAGAATTAGTTGGTGTAGAAAATAGCCGATAGTGTGCGAAAACATGCTTAAAAACATCAACTTTCGCACACTATCGACTGTTTTTTACTCCAAAATAATGACATTTGCAGATTTATTATCCATATTAGGCATGGTCAAACCGACTGGTGCTCCAATGTAGGTTGGATCACAAACCACAAACTTATTGCCATTCAGCAAGATGTAATCTCCTGTCACTTGCTGGTTGAAGCAAACGGCCGAGGCGAGATGACCGGGATAATATATCAAGATGCACTTTAAGCCGAACAAGTCACGAACTATACGAGTGAATAGAATGGCTCTATCCTCACAATCGCAATAGGGATAGAATAAAGTTTCTTCTGCAAAGAAAGCACGGTCATGCCCCCAGACTTTGTCGTCATATTCATATACGAATGCCGTTTGAACCCAGTTCAAAAGTTTATCGACGGCATCGTGCTCATTCAGACTGGCAACCTTTTCTTGAAGGATGGGGTATAGCTGTTTTTGCAGTTCTTGCTCCATAGGTGTATTGGCATACATGGCCCATCTCGTCATGAAATTACCATTGACTTCCGATGTTGGATAAGTGTTATAGAAGTCGATGAGGTTTTTGTTGACTTGCACATTCAAGGTCATGTCCTTATATCTATCAGAAGATAGATTCCTTATCGGGGTAGATTGGTAAGCAAAGAGTTGACTTTGTGGTATATATAGCGAAAGGGATTGTTCTTTTGGAAAAGCAAAGTCGCATACTTCCATTTTTTGAGTATCATCGCTAAGAGAATAGTAGTTGATACCATCTATGAGGAAGTATCCTTTGTCGTAGATACCATGCTTGCTACCAAAAAGTAAATACAGTTTATTACCATTACGCCCTAATCTCATCTGGTATCCACTTTGACTATAGATATAAGCAGTGGTGAGTGTCGACAAGTTCCCTTTGCCAAAGTGGTCTTTGGCAAAAGTATCTATTAAGTTGAGATACGCCCAATCACATAACTGCATTCTGATTCTTATCTCTAGGAAGTCTCGAATGGTATTGTCAAGTTGGTCGGTTGACAGTTTCTTCCATGCTTCTGCAATATGCTGATTATCACAGACGTCCAAGTCTATATAGATATCAGAGGGGAAGCGAACACTACAGTCCGTACCACAATATATAAATTGACATTTGTTTTCCGCTTGTTGTTCCTTTTCATAGATAGGGGTGATAGGCTTGGGTTGCGGAGCTTGTTCTATTGGTGAAACTATATCCTTGATGGTGATAGCCTTATCCTCCATCTTCTTCCCTTTATCTTTGTTAGGTCTGATAACAGGAAAAACTATCTCGTCTTTTGGACGAGGAATAGCAGGAAGGGCCTTGTACTCCTTCCAAGCTTCTTTTACAAACTCTACATATTCTGCATTGCATTGAGCACGAAAGTCCTCATACTCTGCCTTTGCTTGCTTTTTAAAGTTCTCATATTGAGACTGGAAGTCGTTAGTTTGAGCAGAAGAAGTTGTCGGAGCAATAAAAAATATTGCTCCGGCAATAAAAGCTATTTTGAAATGTGGGATATTCATGCTACCATTATTTGTTTAATGTCCAGTTTTTCCATTCATTACCAATTGAAGAAGTCGCCATAATAGAAGGTGACTGTAATTTTCCATTGGTAACAATCGATTGGCGTTCAACTTGTTCCTTAATATAGTCGCTAAGTTCTCCTAACGTGGCATTTCCCTTCGTCTCTTGTAACTTCTTCAAAAGATAATAAGTAAACAACCCATGTTCTTCTTCCTTGTAAGGATATGCAGTTTCATCTCCTTGTGCAGCGGTAAAGACAACCATATTTCCTACAGGTATAGTTTGTTTTACTTTAATGGCTACTCCACGAGCAGAAGCTAGCATATTTCCGTCACGTTTAGCTCCGCTGAAACAAGCATCCAAGAAAACTGTGATAGACTTTGATGGTAAACTTCCAAAAGTTTTATATAAGTTTTCTAATGAATAACCTGTAGCTACATCTGAACCATACCCGTCTGTTGGTAGTAGATAAGCATTTTTGCTTTTTTCGTCAGGGATACCATGTCCTGCATAATAGAAGATAATTTTGGCATCGCCTTTGTAAACTTCTGCAACATCTTGAATCCATTTTACTTCATGTCTGATGTCATTAAGTGTAGCATTTGTTATTAAATGTATATTCTTTTCTGGAATGCCGAGGCAATTCCTGCAATACTCTTTAAAGATATTTCCATCATTGACTGCATATGGTACATTTGCCTCTTTACTGTATGTTTCATTAGCTATGACAATGGCAAAGGTGTTGCTATTGGAATTAATTGCTTCAGGAATATTTTTGTCAATGTCTGAACTGATAGAAGCAATTTTTATATCTTGATTTTTTGTGTTGATTTCCTTTTCTTTGATGATGATATTATTATTTGTAATACTCTGATTAATATGTAAATTGATGGTTTTGTTCTCTGCATATTCACCATACTTTTCTTTGACATATAGAGTAATAGGGACATCATTTGAAGCATAGTTATTGTTTATAATGAGCGGGTAATTGATGGATTTTGTTTCTCCACCACTAATATAAGCGAAATCTTCTTCTTCTTTTTGTGATTCCATTAAAAGCACATTAGTTGGTAGCCCAATTTTTACTTTTACATTGTCTGCACTTCCTTTTTTTGTGTTTTGTAATAAAACTTGCAAATAAAAAGGGCTCATTTTCTTAAGAGTAGTACCTTCTGATGGTGAGACTTTAGAATCCACTATTTGTAGTAGTGGAGCATCAAATTTTTTAGTATTTATGCTGATAGACGCTGTTTCTGTTCCAAATCCATGCGGTTCTTCTACTTTAAGTCTGAGATTTGCAATTCCGTCAGAAACTTTAGTCGTAGAAGTTAAAGGCATACTTACATCTATTGTTTCTTGAGGTTTTATCAATGGTATATTTATATCTGCATATTTTATTTCTTTAGTTGTTTCATTTGGTATAATTTTTGCAAAACAATTTATGGCATTTCCTTTTCCATTATTATGGATTTTAAATTTTATACAACAATTCTCATTAGCATCAATGGCGTTATTTTTATTTGCATCTGTAAACAGAATGGAATTTGGGATAATTTCCAAAATTGGAGGTCTTGAAGGATCGAAAGGGTCGGCAAAGATAATATCATCCACATTAATTTGATTTTTTATGGATTTTACCATTTTTTTAGCTTGACTATCTCCTTTTTGGGCGCATTTTGTGAACCAATAATAAGCTTTGCGTAAATCTTTTTTTACACCTTCTCCATAGTAATAACACCATCCCGTAAAATACATTCCTACTTTGTGATTTTGCAAAGCAGCTCTTTGAAACCAAGGAAAACCTATAGAACTTTCATTAATATTTAGATAGTATTTACCTAATTTGTACTGATAATCTGCATTGCCAGATTCTGCTTTTTCTAACAAAACTTCAAGTGTTTCTTCTTGTGAGAAAGAATATGTACAGCTAATTAAGCCTAAACATAAAAGAAAAATTTTAATTCTATTCATAACTATTTAATTTAATATAACTTTTACTTTAAAGTCCATTTTTTCCAACTATTAGCAACAGTTGCTGTTGATACAATAGAAGGTGATTGCAATTTTCCATTAATGACTATGGATTGGCGTTCAACTTGCGTTTTGATGTAATCACTAAGTTCTCCTAATGTAACGTTCCCCTTCGTTTCTTGAAGTTTCTTAAGTAAATAGTACGTGAACAATCCATGTTCTTCTTCTTTGTATGGGTATGCAGTTTCATCTCCCTGTGCAGCTGAAAAGGCAACAATGTTTCCTACAGGTGTAGCTTGCTTTACTTTTATTGCGACACCACGCGCTGAAGCTAACATTTCACCATCACGTTTTGTTCCACTAAAACAAGCATCCAAAAAAACTGTTACTGATTGTGAAGGCAAACTACCCAATGCTTTGTATAAGTCTTCTAAAGCATAGCCTGTTGTTACGTCAGAACCATAGCCGTCAATAGGCAACAAGTATGCACTCTTGTTTTGCTCGTCGGGAATGCCATGGCCAGCATAGTAGAAGATGATTTTAGCATCACCATTATAGACAGTAATAACATCTTGAAGCCATTTTATTTCATGCTTGATATTGTTGAGCGTGGCATTAGTAACGAAATGCACGTTCTTTTCAGGCAATCCTAATGTCTTTTTGCAATAGTCAGCAAAAGTTTTTCCATCATTCTCTGCATATTGTACAGCCTTCTCCATTTGATATTTTTCATTGGAGATAACGACGGCAAAGGTGTTGTTACTTATATTGTTTGCCATCGGAATGTCAAAGTCAACATCGCTCCCTTTGTGTTCTTTCATGAACTTGGATAGTTTTGTTTCATTTTTGGCATAGAAGTCTGGAGTTTCTTTTAATATTGCATTATAGATTCCTCTTGCTTTATTAATGTTGTTGTCTGCCAAATATACTTCTCCTTCTGCATCTAAAGTATTAGGCATGGAACCTCCTTTTTGCTTAGCTCCATCTAGGGCTTTGGCAATGAGTTCAAATGCTTTATCTTTGTTTTGGGGTACTCCTAATCCGTATATATTTAATAGTGCTAGTATTCGATACCCAACAAAGGCAAATTCTTTTTGGTTGATTGTTAGTTCTGCCCATTTCTTGGCTTCTGCATAATCTTTTTGGGAGTAGTATGTTGTGCAGAGAAACATCGGGGCGTTTGAAACACCTTTGTCAAAGGCTTTTTTATACCAGTTAATGGCTTCTTCTGTGTTTTTGTGAGTTCCAATACCTTCTTCGTACATTATTCCGAGTCCTAAAAAGGCACCTATAAATTCCTTTTCTGCCGCTTTCTTTTCCCATTTAAAGGATTCTGCAACATTCTTTGGTGCCCCCTTTCCTTCTCCATATATTTTGGCTAATAACACCATTGCGGAGGCATCTTCATGTTCAGACCCAATTTTGGCTAAACGGAAAGCTTCGTTTTGGTTCACAGCTGTCCCCAAACCATAATAGTACATGTCTCCTAGTGTGCCATATGAGAATGGGTCTTTTACATCTACAGCTTTTTTAATCCATTTGAAAGCTTCTGCATAATTTTGCTGCTCATAATAAGCCTGTCCTAAGTACGCATATGCCTGACTTACTCCATTGTTTGCGGCTTTTTCAAACCATATAATTGCTTCAGTATAATTTTTTAGGAAATAGAAACTTAGACCTAAAGTAAAATAGCTATCGGTAATCCCTTTATCTGCAGCTTTTTTTAGCCAAGGTATAGCCTCTGTGTAATTTTGTAAGAAATAGTAACATTGACCTAATGAGACATAATATTCAGGTCTCTTGTCATCTATTCCTTTTTTCAACCATGGTATGGCTTCTGTGAACTTTCCTAATTGTAAATAACATGCACCAAGGTCTGCATAGCAACAATCTCCGTTGTCTATGGCTTTCTTAAACCAGTTTATTGCTTCTACATAATTTTTTTGTGTTATATAGCAAGCACCTAAGAAGCCATACGAATTGCAAAGTCCATTATTTGCTGCTTTTTTAAACCATTTTATGGCTTCTGTGAAGTTTTGAGTGACTCCTTCTCCTTGATAGTAGAAGAAACCTAGCAAAAAGTAGCCATTTGGTTCTCCATTTTGTGCCGCTTGCCAAGCTTGCTCAAAAGTTGGTCGATCTTGGGCGTATAGGCATGGGGAGCACCATAGTAGTATTGCGATAATAAAAATTCTCATAATTCGTCGTTTGTTTATGTTAATCTTCATTAGCGGGATGAGGCTTTTCAATCCTCAACAAGTTGTTCTTGTATATAAATGCGAGCAGAACTCCTAGAAATGTACAACTGAGATTGTCGAAAATATCTAAGAGACAGTCTTTCCAGTAATGTTCAGCACTCAAATTTACTAAAAATATTCCGCAAGCAAAGAATAGTATGGCAACAATAATAGCTATAACTTTGAGGTAAGAATGTATACTTCCTTTTCCATTATTGTAATATTTTATAATCAGGAGGGACAGGAAGAAGCAAACCATTGCCCCAATGAAATATATAATATAAATATTCATAAGCGAAATTGATTCGATTAATTGAAAATTTGTTCTATGCTCAAGATGTCGAGTTCATCTCTATTGCGATTATAGCCAATAGCTTTTTTTAGGCTTATTTCCAAAGACTTTTTGAAGTCCTCATGAGAAATTGTTGAGGGACGTCTGTCTGCCCATACAGCTTTGGTTTGTTCTTTTCCATTCAATCTGTAATGAATGGAATAAATAAGTTCTTTCTTCATAATTTGCTAATTTTTAGGGTAAAACATTGTATTTGTATAGCGGTATCTTTTGCCTTATGTTTTCCCAACCATTTTTGGAACTCCTTCAACGGCAGTTGTCTTGGAAGTCCAATGTTCTCATCCCCTGCAAATGCCTTTACAAACATGTTCGGCGAAAACACGATGTAAATGGCGTTTTGTTCCATCGAATGCTCGCAAGTCATAGTGTATTCATCGACCTCGCTTGGATTCTCTTCTGCTTTTTGACAAGAGAAGAATACATAAGGCTTGTCGTGAATGATTTTGTATGCTGGTTCTCCAGAACTCTTGTATGGCAAGAGACAAAAGACTTGCTGCGTATTCTCATCCAACAGATAAACGGCGAGATAACCATTGATGGGTGACTTGAAATATAGGTATAGGTCATCCCCATTTCTGAACTCACCGCTTTCATATTTTTCTTCCGTGCCGTTGCGCAAAAGCTTTGCCTCGAAGTCGATGGCTGCATTCTTGATTTCACGAGCCTTTCCGTCAATGCTTACTTTGATGGTTAGCATGTTACTCTCATAGAATATGTCAAACATTGGCTCACCAATCGTCTCTATCCATTCTCCTTTTACATCACTTCCGCCTATTGACAAGAAATCAACAGATGATTTTCCATTCTCATTCTTTACAATGGAAGAGTTGTTTTGAGAGACAAGAGTACCAAAGGCATCGGCTATAGCTTGAATTTTGGCACGTTCGAGGGCTGTACGCTTACCCTCTTCCAACGAAATATTGTCTGGTACGTGATAAGTGCATTCTCCATGAACCTTCTCTATCTTTTGAGCAGATATGGAGAGGAGGTTTAGGAGCATCAGTAGGATGAAAACATAACGCAATCTCATTTACCAACCAAGCAATTTGTCTAAGTCCTTGTGCAATTTATCACCTTTCTTCTCTAAGTCTTCACGTACAATCTTTTTGGCAGCTTCTTTTGCCATATTGCTATTGTAAGCGATGCGAACGAGCACTTCCTTGTTTTTGTTGGAAAGTGTGCGATACACTTCCATCACAGGAATGGTTTTACCAATGCTTTGAGAAATGAGATTCTTGCTTGCCATGATGCTTTGAGTGAGGGATGCAGCTTGCTCTTGCGAGAGTTGTTTGTTGGCAACGGTGTTTTCCGCCAATGCCGTTACTTCGGTCTGGATTTGTCCTGCAAGATTTTGCTTGGCAAGTTCCAAGGCTTGCATTTTGGCGGCATCATAATTTTCACCAATGCTCATAGCTTCTCCCATGATATACTTAGGAAACATGTTGTCATCGTATTCGTATGACATCATGTAAGCCTTGTCCAATTGCTTTTCTATAGGAAGTGTTCCTGGGGTAGTAGTCCATCCCTCTTTGCCCAATTTCTTGGCTTCTTTTCTTGCTACTTTTGTCGCTTTCTGTGTCAACTCCAATTTAGATGACTTCATTAGTACCTTGCGCTCTTTGGCTTGCTCCTTTGAGATTTGAGCGAATGAAGGTGAAGCGCACATCGTCAGAAATAGGACGCATAAAATATCAACTGCTTTCATTTCTTTATTGCCTAAATAAGCCAACGACTCCCTGATTGGCAGTTAATATTATGTTTCTTAGATATACAAAAAAAGGAAACGTGGAGCCAGTCTGCTGCTCGTTCCACTGGTTAAGGCCTTCGCATTGCCCAAGTTGTCGAAACGAGCAATGCTGAAAGCCCCACGTGAATGTGTATATAATTCACCCTCCCTACCAACGAACCATAATGTCCGAAGCCAATGAGGGCTGTATATAATACACCCTGTGAGGCGTCCCCATTGCTTTGTTTTTGACAACTTGTTTGAAGTTGCGAAGTTCTAACCAGTCAAAACCAAAGCGTCAGTTACGCCTTTATTTATGTATATGTATCCCCACCTTAGCCCAATCGTGGGCCTTCAGCAAGGATTACGGTTGCAAAGATAATGATAATTTCTGAAAGTTGTATCAAAAAGAAAAGAAAATTATAGTTATTTTCTCTGTTATATGCCAAAAAATGAATTTATCTGCCTCATTTTGGTAAAAAACGAGGCAGATAAATCGGAAATGAGGCAGTAAAAACCTACTTTGCCACAAAATTCCTAATGTATTAGATTGCTTCATCACATTTTTCCTGCTTTTGAAGGGGACAATACCCAATGCACTTCTCACTTCTTCATAGATTTTACGGCACTTACTTTCCATCATCTTGTTTTTCACACCTACTACTATCGTATCATCCAAAGTAGGATATGATTGCCGTTGGCATAAAGAATAAAATGAAAGAAAAACGCCTCTATCTCTTTTTCTGGGATAGAGGCGTTTCTGTTTAATCTATTTTATTTTGCACGAGCCACTAACTATTTCTGCTTCAGATAGTTCAACTGAACCTTAGGAGCGCAGGCATTGCTTGTTTTCTCGGTGTATTCAGACACCTTTAATGTAGCAGTACCCTTGATGTTCTCTACATCGCTACCTACCTTGAAGAGATAGTTACCTGCATCTACCTTCCACTGGCTGTTAGCCTCATCGAAGCTGGCAAGATCGCGCTTTTCGAGGGTCATCTTCAAAGTCTGACTCTCACCAGGATTCAGCAACTTGGTCTTGCCGAAGGTCTTGAGTTCCTTGGCTGGCTTCTCGTAAGCACCCTTTGGAGCGGTGACATAAACCTCAGCAACTTCCTTGCCGGCAACCTTACCGGTATTCTTGATAGTTACGCTAACCTCGATATTGTTGCCTTTAGCCTTGACAGATGGCTTGCCAAACTCGAAAGTAGTATAGCTCAAACCATAACCGAAAGGATAAGCCACATTCTTCTTGAAGGTATCAAAGTAGCGATAACCTACGTAGATATCCTCCTCGTGGTTGCTATAATCGTAACCCTTGATGTTACCCTTGCTCCAATCCAGCAGATTCTTGTAGGTGTACATATCGTAATCCTTGGCGAAGTTGGCTGTAGAAGGATGATCGGTAGCTGCGATAGGCCAGGTCATGGTCAACTTACCCGATGGATTCACCTTACCGGTCAGAATATCAGCTACAGAGTTACCACCCTCGATACCTGGCTGCCAAGCTACGAGAATAGCATCCACACGGTCTCTCCAACTAGCTGTCTCCATCACAGAACCAGAGTTGATGATGACAATCACCTTCTTGCCCTTGGCATGGAAAGCATCAGATACACGGAAAATCATATCCTGCTCTATCTGACTGAGGTTGAACTCACCATTGATCTGGCGATCCATACCCTCACCTGCCTGACGACCGATGGTGATGATGGCAGCGTCTGCCTTTGGCTCCTCACTGGCTACACAACGCTCGGTAATCTCGATTTCATCGAGCTTAGGCTGACCCTGATCCAGGAACCACATCATCGGATTCTTGTCTGCCTTCAACTTAGCCTTGGCATACTTCACATAATTCTGATAGATTTCCGTAAGCTGAGGAGTAGTTGCCGCACCGATGTTCTTCAAACCGGTAACCATATCTACAGAATAGCCTACATTAACGGCGCCACTGCCAAGACCACCCGACATGAAGTCGTAAGAATTGACACCGAAGAGCGCCACGGTCTTCAAGCCCTGGATAGGAAGAGCGGCATCATTCTTCAGGAGCACCATACCCTCGGTAGAACTCTGACGGGTGATGGCTGCATGAGCCTTCAAGTCTGGCTCACCACTATATTTATATCCCTTGAATCGAGGAGTCTTCACGATATATTCGAGCATACGGCGAACATTGCGGTCCACATCCTTGATATCCAACTTGCCATTCTTTACTGCATCAACAATATCCTGCACCTGTGCTGGATAACCCGGCATCATCAGGTCGTTGCCAGCCTCAACTTCCTGTTCCAGAGGAAGGTCGGCACGCTTACCAATCCAGTCAGTCTCCACGATTCCCTTATATCCCCAATCGTTGCGGAGAATATCAGTAAGGAGACCCTTGTTGCCCTGGGCATAAACACCATTGATTTTGTTATAGGCAGACATGATAGTCCAAGGATTGCTCTTGCGAACCATCATCTCGAAACCCTTCAGATACAACTCACGGAGAGCACGCTGGCTCAATCGCTCATCCACTTTGGTACGGTCAGTTTCCTGAGAGTTCACGGCAAAGTGCTTGGCACTTACACCCACGCCCTGGCTCTGTACACCCTGTACAAAGGCGGTTCCGATAAGACCTGTTACGATTGGGTCTTCTGAATAATACTCAAAGTTACGGCCACAGAGCGGATTGCGATGCAGGTTCATACCCGGTCCGAGCACAACATCACAGCCATACTCCAGGGTTTCGTTACCGATAGCCTCACCCACCTTGCGCACCAGGTCGGTGTTCCAGGTAGAAGCCAGACAGGTTCCGATAGGGAAACCGGTGGCAAAGTAGCTACGGCTGTCACCTTCGCGATGAGCATCGATATGAACTCCGGCAGGACCATCACACTGAACGGTAGTAGGAATGCCGAGGCGAGGGATGGCTACAGTAGTACCCGCAGCACCCGGCACGAACTTCTTCTGATGTCCGAGCATAGCACCACTACCCACGAATCCATCGTTACCACCGCCCACTAAGAGTTGGGCTTTCTCTTCCAAGGTCATCGCCTTGATTACTTCTTCGATGTTATTGGCATTCAGTTTGGGTGCTGATTGCGCCATCATTGTAGTTGCCATCGCTCCAGCCGCAACGGTAAGAGCCAATTTCTTGTAGTTCATCATTTTGTCGTTTATTTAGTTAGTTATTACTTTTCTATTCTTTTAGTCGTTTCGTCAGTTCCATGCAGTCCCTGAGAATACTGCATTTCTTCAAAAACTTGCTGCAAATATAATAAAATAAGGTGGAAACACCAAGCATTTCCACCTTTTTCTTCTCTATTTCTATCAGATTATTCCCGGATTTAACAAAAGATATAGTAAGATCATAACATACTATACATATCCCTAACCTAAGGCTAGTCCTGATATAAATCTGGAAGTAATCAAAAACAAAACATTCCTTCCATTTCAATCTTTCGCAAATTTCATCAAAAAGAAGAAAAAATACGAGAAAACCTTGTAGGAATCAAACAATTATCGTATCTTTGCCGAATTATCCAAAAATTGGGTACTAGAATAAGAACTTTTAATAATGAAAGGTATGGAGCAGAGGAATTCATCCATCGAAATCTATCGTTCCCCAGAGGGCAACATAGAGCTGAATGTAAAATTAGAGAATGATACCGTTTGGCTTACACAAAGCCAAATGGCAGAGTTGTTTGGCCGTGACAGAACTGTGATTTCACGACATGTCAATAACTGTTTTAAAGAAGGTGAACTCGACAAATCCTTGGTATGTGCAAAATTTGCACATACCAAGAAATATGGTCGCCACGACGGCTTTGAACAGGTTGTCGAAACGGAATATTATAACCTGGACGTCATTATCTCCGTAGGCTATCGTGTAAAGTCTATCAATGGTACCAGATTCCGTCAATGGGCTAATTCTATCTTGAAGCAATACATTATCAAGGGTTATGCCATCAACCAAAAGCGCCTAGACAATTACAACGAACTGAAAGAAGTGGTTCGTTTGATGTCACGTGCGATTACATTGCAAGATCAAGTATCCGAGGGCGAATATAACGGACTGTTCAATGTCATCAGCGACTATGTTTATGCCCTGGATACTCTCGACAAATATGATTATCAGACATTACTCATAGACAAGACGACTCAAGCCGAGCCGTTCCATGCCACCTACGAAAATGCAATGGAAGCCATCAATGCTTTGAAAGAAAAGTTTGGAGGCAGTAAATGGTTTGCCAATGAGAAGGATGATTCATTCAAGAGCAGCATAGGTCAGATTTACCAAACCTTCGGCGGTGAAGAACTCTACGCTTCGGTAGAAGAAAAAGCAGCCATGCTGCTCTACCTTGTCGTAAAAAACCATTCATTCAGCGATGGCAACAAGAGAATTGCGGCCATGCTTTTTCTTTGGTTTATGGAGAAAAATGGCATTCTGTATGCAGAAAATGGACATAAGAGAATTGCCGACAACACACTCGTTGCCCTGACTCTGATGATTGCAGAAAGCAGAACTGAGGAAAAAGATGTTATGGTAAAAGTAGTCGTCAACTTGATTAACAAAGACAATCAATAGAATTGCCATTAAAAAACCGTACAACAGCTGTTCTACGCATGCACAACAGCTGAAAGACAAGCGCACAACAGCTGATGTGCGACCGCATATCAACTGTTGTGCGCTTCGAGATACTTACTGTTCCAACAACTTCTATTGTATCTCCGAACAACTTCAGTTACTTCTTTCAGATACTTATGACGCATTCTTCAAACGCCAATAACGCTTAAGGAAAGGCATTCAAAGCATTGCGGAAGCTTATTCAAATCATTGTAGAAATCTACTTCGCTGTATCCTTTGAGCTTCGCTTATCACGGCGATAACTGCGATAATCAT
>OLGM01001066.1_pt1 | contig 13858 bp, 16 predicted proteins | sample 1606001 | NCBI WGS metagenome assembly OLGM01 (sample SAMN03283294) | human gut metagenome | biome: human-associated habitat; material: feces | host: Homo sapiens | place: Peru | collected 2012
TAATGTATCATTAATCATTTCTACTGGTTGAATACTATGTGCATGATTTCCTATTATAAGATTAACTCCCATTTTAGATAATTCTTCTGCAACCTGTTTTTGATTACTATTAGGATTTGTTGTATACTCTTCACCCCAGTGCATAGAAACAATAATAAAATCCACCTTATCTTTTATGATATCAATATCATTTTTAGCTTTTTCCTTAGAATAAATGTTAGTTAGATATTCCTTTCCACTAGGTGGTAAAAGTCCATTTGTAACAGTTGTATAAGCTAAAAAAGCGTACTTTATGCCATTTTTTTCTTCTATTTTAATATTATTTTCTCTATCTTCATCTGATAAAGCTTGTCCTGTATAATAAACTCCTGATTTAGTTTTCCAATAATTTACTGAATTTATTACTCCTTTTTCTCCTTTATCCATGGTATGATTATTAGCTAAACTAACTAAATTAAAGCCTAAATTAACCATTGTATCTCCTATTTCTTCAGGAGAATTAAATCTCGGATATGCTGAAAGTCCTAAAGATTTACCACCTATTATACTCTCTTGATTATAAAAAGCTAAATCATGTCCTTTAATTAAAGGAGAAACCTCATCAAACATACTGTCAAAAGAATATGTTCCATCACTATTTAAGGCATCAGTATAAACAAATCTATGAATTAAGCAATCACCTACCATAACCATAGAAAGTCTATTTGACTCTTTATTAGATTCAGTACTTTTTTTTGTTACCTTTTGTTTTTTATTAGTCTTTTTATTAGTTATATCATTTTTTTCATAAATGAAAAACCCCAAAAATATTATTATTGATAATAATATTATATAAATTAAAACCTTAACCCACTTTTTTAACTTTCTCTTGCTCTTCATCTTTTACTTCTTCCTTTTTTATTTCAAAATCTATAAAAGCTTCCTCTTTAGATGCACTTTTACAAATTACCGTTACTGTATCTCCAATTCTATATCTTCTTTTTGTCTTTTGGCCTACCAAAGACATTGTTCTTTCATCATAATTATAATAATCACCTTTAATATCAGTTATATGAACTAAACCCTCTATCATATTAGGTAGTTCAACAAACATACCAAATGAAGTAACACCACTTATCATACCAGTAAATTCTTCTCCAATATGATCCATCATGTACTCAGCCATCTTCATATCTTCAACTTCTCTTTCACAATCAACTGATGCTCTTTCCCTATCTGAAGAATGATCAGCAACATATACAAGTTTTGGTATGTTTGTTGAACTTGATAATTTAGTAGAGGGATTGGTTCCATTGCGTGATATGCCTGATTTCTTTGTATATGATGAAGAGAGAATGACTTTAACAGGGGAAAAGAGTCATGTTAAATATACAATTGGAGAGAGAGTTAAAGTCAAGGTTGTTAGGGCTTCTAAAGAAGATAAGACTATTGATTTTGAGATAGTAAAGAAGGTGTAGGTTGTGAAGAAAAGAAGAAAGAAAATTAAAGTGAAAAGAAGTAGTTTAATTTTTGGACTTCTTTTTTTGATTTTGATAGAATGTTTGATTTTATTTATTAAGTGGAATGATTTTGAAGAAAAGCCTAAGAATGATGTACCAAAGGTTAATATTAAGGAAGAAGAGAAGATGCCTAAGGAATATGAAGCTAAGATGATTATGGTAGGCGATGCTTTAATTCATTCTGGTGTTTATATGGATGCAGAAAAAAGTGATGGTACATATGACTTTAAACCGATGTTACAGTATATTAAGCCAATAGTTTCTAAATATGATTTAAAGTATTATAATCAAGAAACTATTTTAGGTGGTAAGGAACTTGGTTATTCTACTTATCCACAGTTTAATTCTCCTAATGAAGTAGGGAATGCATTTTTAGATGCAGGATTTAATTTAGTTTCTTTGGCGACTAATCATACGATGGATAAAGGAGAAGTTGGTGTTTTAAATTCTGTTAATTATTGGAAAAGTAAGAAAAATGTGGTATACTCTGGTCAATGGTCTTCGTGGGATGAGAGAAATGAAGTACATGTTTATAAGGTTAATGGTATTTCTTATGCCTTTTTCTCATATACAACTTGGACTAATGGATTAGAAACTCCTTCTGGAAAAGAGTATTTGAATAATGTTTATTCGGATGAGAAGGCCGCTAATGATATCGCAAAAGTAAGAGATTTAGTTGATGTTGTTATTGTGGCGATGCACTGGGGTACAGAGTATTCGTTAGGTGTTTCATCATCGCAAGAGTATATTGCTAATTATTTGTCATCTTTAGGAGTTGATTTAATAATAGGGTCTCATCCACATGTTGTGGAACCAGTTGAGTACATTAATGATGGGTGGACTTTTGTTATATATTCACTAGGTAATTTTATTTCAGCACAAGTTGGAATGGATAGACTTACAGGATTAATGATGGAGGTTACTATTAAAAAGACAGTTAATGTCGATGATACTGTTACAATTAGTATAGAAAACCCTAAAGCGGAACTTACTTATACTCATACAGATAATTATACGAATTTTAGAGTTTATCCTTATGCTAAGTTGGATAATACTTTATTGCCTAACTATATGAGTTATTATGAATACTATAAAGGTATTGTTAGTTCTAGGTATCCAGAGCTTGTTTGGGGTTTATCGGGAGAGTGATAAGATGGAAATTTTAAATAGAAAAGTAAATCATGATTATTTTATAGAAGATTCATATGAAGCAGGTATTGTACTTACTGGTACGGAGATTAAATCTATTCGAGCAGGTAATTGTAATATTAAGGATTGTTACGGAATAATTAAGAATAATGAGGTTTATCTTCTTAATATGTATGTTGGGCAATATAAGGAAGGTAATATTTTTAATCATGAGGAGACTAGAAGTAGAAAGTTGTTGCTTCATAAAAAGGAAATAAAGAAGTTGCAGCAAGCAATAGAGTTAAAGGGTTTGACTCTTGTACCTATTAAGTTATATTTTAAGGAAAATAAGTTAAAGGTATTACTTGGAGTATGTCGTGGTAAGAAAGATTATGATAAGAGAGAATCTATAAAGGAAAGAGATATAAAAAGAGAAGCACTAAAGAACTTGAAAAAGTATTAGTGCTTTTGTTTTACTTTTTGTTGTAGTTTTACATAATTTGTAATTTTAGTTGCTTGAAAATATTTCCAATTTGTAATTTTTATGGTATTTTTGGGGTTTTTGTGTTATAATTTTCTCACATGGGGCTGATTTGGTTTCGACGGGAGTATTTGAGCACAGATGGCAAGTCGAATGTCCACGTTACGGGCACAAAAAAATAAATGCAAAAAATTTAAAAAATGCAGTTGCTAACATGTTTGGTACTCGCCAAGCTGTTGCTTTTGCCTAATAATAATATAGGTCTGCGCTTTCTTTAATCTTTACCTATGGGATTACTTGAAGGTTCATTTTAGTAGGTTATGTCTATCTTTTGTCTAGAGGATAGAAAGAATATTTAGACTGGTATGTTGTCTTGGTCGTCAATTACTTGGATGATATATGAGAATAATTAGTTGACTAAGCTTGTAGAGGTTTGTGTAGCTTTGCTTTCGGACAGGAGTTCGATTCTCCTCAGCTCCACCATTGTAGAATTCACTCGAACTTTATAAAAAAAGTCCGAGTTTTTTAATATAATCAAAAGGAAAAATAAAAGTTATAGTGTATAATATTATTAGGAGGTACTAAAAATATGAACAATAAATTAGCCCTTTTTGAAGAAAAAGAAATTAGAAAAACTTGGGAAGAAAATAAATGGTATTTTAGTATAGAAGATGTAGTATATGCACTTACGGATTCCAAAGATCCAAAGCAATATATAAATAAATTGAGAAAAAGAGATGAAATTCTTAGTCAAGGGTGGGTACAAATTGTACATACCCTTAAAATGGAAACAAATGGTGGAAGACAAAAAATTAATTGTGCTGATACAGAAGGAATATTAAGAATTATTCAATCTATTCCATCTCCTAAAGCGGAGCCATTTAAAAGATGGCTTGCTAGAGTTGGTAGTGAAAGAATAGAAGAAATTAATAATCCTGAACTTGCTATGGATAGGATGAAACAAATTTATGAAAAGAAGGGTTATTCTAAGTCTTGGATAGAGCAAAGAGAACGTGGAATAACAACAAGACATAATTTAACTGATGAATGGAAAGAACGTGGAGCAAAAATTGGAAAGGATTATGCAATATTAACTAATGAAATATATAAATCAGGATTTGGCTTTAGTGCAAAAGAATATAAAAATATAAAGGGATTACACGATTCTAAAAATTTAAGAGATTCAATGTCTAATATTGAACTGGCTCTTACGAATTTAGGTGAAGCAACAGCTGTAGAATTTCATAAAAAGAATAATAGCCAAGGATTAAAAGAATTAAAAAAAGATATGAATAAGGCAGGTAAAGTATTAAATAAAGCTAAACAAGAAATTGAAAATGAATTAGAAAGACCTGTAGTTACTTCGGAAAATTATATTGAATTAACTCAAAAAGAAGAATTATTAGATATAAAATAAGAAACTTGTGATATACTTGTTATAGAAATTAACCTTAAATATTAATTTCCAAACGTCCTTACCTAAGGCACCAATTTGATAAAAAAACTTTTTTGTTTTAATTGTATGCTAACGAAAGTTAGCTTTTTCTAATAATAGAATGATTTGTTATTATGACTCTAAATAGTATTAAGAGGTATTGGAATTCAGAATGTTTATTTGATTTTAGTGATGACGATATGTATGAAGGAAAATTTTTAGTTGAAGATGATGGTTGGTTTGAAGGAATTGTTACTTTTTCTAATGGTACTGATAAATTTGTATTTGGTACATATTGTCCGGGAGAGTCTATAAAATTATTTTATATTTCTTCTGATTATGTTAACCATCTTGTTATGTTTTATGGAACAAATGATGTTTCAGGTTATGATGGAAAATTAGAAATGCTTGATGGCAATGAATTTGTTCATTGTGGTGTTTCACATGTTTTAGTATCTAATCTAGAAAATATAGATAGAGTTGATACTGAAAAGAGTCGTTTATTATTTAGAGTTCAAAACTTTAAGAATAGTGTTATGAATATGAGTGATGGATTAGTTTATGCTGGTGTTAAACAAGGTGCTAGAAATAAAGATAATAGTCCTAAACAATATGTTAAAGTTTTTGAATAGTTTACTTTATATGATCTGTACTTTGGTGCAGATTTTTTTTATAAATGAGTGAGTAGGTTATGTTATAATATAATTGGTGGTAGTGTGAAAGATACGTTTAAGAATTTAAGAAGAGTATATAAAAAATATGGTAGAGAGTATAAAGGAGCTTTAATTAAAAATTTTATTTTTAGTTTATTTGGAATATTTACTAATATTTGTATTCCTTTATTTTCAGCTAAATTTATTATTAGTTTTACAGATTCGAAGTTTGAACAGGCTATTTATATGGCTTTAATAATACTTGTGATATGTGCTATAGAGACTGTTAAAATACTATTAATAAGAAAGAATAATCAAATAGTTAGAAGAGGAATTGTTAGAAATATTCAAATGTCTTTAGGAAGAGAAATTTTAAAATTGGATCAAACTACTTTGGATTCTAATTCTAGTGGCACATTTATTCAGAGATTAACTAATGATACTGAAAAGATGTCTAGAATATTTACTAATGGTATGGTAATAATAATTAGATTCTTATCTATAATAGGTTCATTTATTGCTATATTGGTAATAGATTGGCATATGTTTGTGTATTATTCAGTAGTTTCTTTACTATTATCAGTACTTAATTATGTAAAAAATGAAAAAGTTGGTGAGAAGGATAGAGAATATAGAAAAGAAAGTGATGTAGTTGCTGGTCTTACTGGTGAGTTGGTAAGAGGAGCAAGAGATATAAAGATGCTTTATGCTAAAGAAAGTTTTATGAAAAACTTAGATGAGAAGATAGCAATACAAAATGATAAACATTTTGAAATGAGAAATATCGATATGAATTATAATTTGGTAATTGGATATATAAAGATATTTTTAGAGTTTGTGGCAATTTTATTACTTATTTTACTTGTAAATAATAATGTATTAACTGTTGCTGTTGCTATTGTACTTTATAATTATAGAACTACAGTGTTAACTAATTTTATGGATATTGTTTCAGAGCTATTAGATGAGTGTAAAAACTTTAATATTTCATCAGAACGTGTTTTTGCTATTGTTAATAATAAGGCATTTAAAAAAGAAAAGTTTGGTGATAAATCATTAAATGGTATTGAGGGAAACTTTGAATTTAGAAATGTATCATTTGGTTATAATGAGAATATGGTATTAAAGAATTTAAGTTTTAAAATTAGTAGTGGTAGTACAGTAGGAATTGTTGGTAAAAGTGGTTCAGGTAAAACTACAATCTTTAATTTGTTGTGTAAATTATATGATGTAAATAGTGGAGAAATAAGAATTGACAATGTAAATATAGAAGAATTAGATGAAGAGGCTATTCGTGGAAATATAACAATAATTAGTCAAAATCCATATATTTTTAATATGTCTATTAAAGATAATTTAAAACTAGTTAAGTCTGATATTACTGATGAAGAAATAGTTGAAGCATGTAAGACTGCATGTTTAGATGATTATATAGAAAGTTTGCCAAAGAAATACGATACAATCGTTGGTGAAGGTGGAATTAATTTGAGTGGTGGTCAACGGCAGAGATTGGCTATTGCTAGGGCTTTAGTTCAAAATACTAAAATAATACTTTTTGATGAAGCTACTTCTGCTTTGGATAATGTTACACAGTTAAAAATTCAAACTGCTATTGATAATTTGAAAGGTAATTATACTCTTATAATAATAGCTCATAGATTATCAACCATAATTAATTGTGATAAGATATTTATTTTAGAAGATGGTAAGATATCTGCTATTGGAACACATAAAGAATTATTAAAAGAAAATAAATATTATAAGTCTTTGTGTGAGACAGAATTAGTTCAAAAATAAATTTAAAATGATAAAGTAAATCTTTGAATAAATAGTTATTGATAGTATAATAAAATATGAGGTGATGTGAATGGATAAAATATTAAAGGATGCTTTGAGAAAAGAGACTAAGAGACAAGAGGAGAATATTGAGTTAATTGCTTCTGAAAATTATGTTTCTAAAGATATATTAAAATTACAAGGTAGTATTCTTACTAATAAATATGCTGAAGGATATCCTGGTAAGAGATATTATGGTGGATGTCAATATATTGATATTTTTGAAAATAAAGCTATAGAGTATGTATGTCAATTATTTGGGTGTAAGTATGCTAATGTTCAACCACATTCTGGTAGTAGTGCAAATATGGCAGTATATAGAGCTTTAGTTAGTCATGGTGATAAAGTTATGGGTATGAATTTATCACATGGTGGTCATTTAACTCATGGACATCCTATTAATTTTAGTGGACTTGATTATGAAATAGTTTCTTATAATGTTAATGAGAAAACTGGAATGATTGATTATGATGAAGTTGAACAGTTAGCAATAAAAGAAAAGCCTAAAATGATTATTGCTGGTTGTAGTGCTTATTCTAGAGTAATTGATTTTAAAAGATTCAGAGAAATTGCTGATAAGTGTGGAGCTTATTTAATGGTTGATATGGCTCATATTGCTGGATTAGTTGCGGCTGGATTACATCCAAGTCCAATTCCATATGCGGATGTTGTTACTTCTACTACACATAAGACTTTAAGAGGTCCTCGTGGTGGAATAATCCTTACTAATAATGAGGAGATAATTAAAAAAGTTAATAAAGTTATTTTCCCAGGTATTCAAGGTGGACCTTTAATGCATGTTATTGCTGCTAAAGCACAATGTTTTTACGAGGCTTTACAACCAGAATTTAAAGAATATCAAAAACAAGTTATTAAAAATATGAAAGCAATGTCTGATTACTTAAAGAGTAAAGGTGTAAAAGTAATTTCAGATGGTACTGATAATCATTTAATTTTAGTTGATGTTAAAAGTTCATTTGATTTAAGTGGTAAAAAAGCTGAAAAAATACTTGATGAAATACATATTACATGTAATAAAAATACTATACCTTTTGATACAGAGTCACCATTTATTACTAGTGGTATTAGAATAGGTAGTCCAGCTATGACCACAAGAGGTTTAAAAGAAGAAGAATTTAAGCTAATTGGAGAAATTATTTATAAGAGTTTAAGTAACGTAGATGATAAAGATATTCAAAAAGAATGTAAGAAGGAAGTTCTTGAATTAACTAAGAAATTCCCAATATATAAGAAAAAGTAATTTATTTTGTTTAAATAAATGTGTTATTGTTTCTTAAAAAATAATTTAAAATACTTATTTTTACTTTATAGTTGATGGTTGTTTACATTTAAAACAACCATTTTTAATTTTGTGTTGGAAAATTTACTTTGTATATTTACTGTATTTTTAGGAAAATATATAATTATATTAGGAGGTAGAGTAAAATGCTAAAAAAACTAAATAAATTTTTATATTCTTCTATTGCTGTATCAGTATTAATGTTTATAATAGGAATAATATTTATTATGTTTCCAGAAATATCTTTTGAAACTATTACTTATATTCTTTCTATTATATTGATTGTTAATGGAATCTATTTCATGATTGAAAAAGAAGAGAGCTTGTTCTTTTCTGGTTTCTTAACACTTGGTATAGTTGATTTATTATTAGGTGTAGTTATGTTATTAAATCCTGATATTATGAAGACATTATTCCCTATAGTTGCTGGTATAGTGATGGTTACAAAGTCAACTTTTGATTTAAGACTTTCATTATTATTAAAAGATTATAAATATGATAATTGGTTACCAATACTTATACTTGCTGTAATATCTATTATTTGTGGTTTGATAATTATAATTAATCCACATATTGGAACTGTAGCTTTAACGGCATCTTTAGGAATATTAATAACTGTTTATTCATTATCTAATATAGTTGATACTATTATATTTAAAAAGCATATTAAAGAAATAGTTAAGATATTAGAAAAATAAGAACCTGTTGGTTCTTTTTTTATGTTTAAAATATGTTTTTTTGTTCAAAATATTAGGGAAAGGAGATTTATTATGAATGATAAATATATGGAAGTTCCTAATGATATTTTAACAGGGAAAGATTTAGATTATTTATGTGATATGTTTCAATGGAATTATGGAGCTTTAAAAAGTAGTAATGATTCTGTTAGTAGTATTAATGATAAGGAGATTATTGATATTATGCAAAGAGCAGGAGAATTATTTGATGATAATTTGAATGTAGTATTAGATATTTTAGGGGGTGTTTCGTATGAATAATAAGATTTGTAATATGAAAGTTGAAGTTCCTAAAGGTATGGGTTTAAATGATAAGGATTATATTAATTCTTTATTATCTACTTTGAAAGAGATGGAGAAGAATTATGTTATTGCGATGAGTGAGGCTAGTAATGAGAAATTGTTTTCTATTCATAAGAGGGTTTTTCTTAATATTGTAGCTTTACAAAGGGAAGTATATCAATTAATGTTTAGAAAAGGTTGGTATTGTTTAGAGGCTGTTGATGAGAATAAAATTAGTGAGAAAAAGCAAATGCTTGATACTGAGTATAGTGACATGATTAGTTAATTTTGACTTTTCATTAAGAAAATGGTATAATATGCAGTACTCAGGGGGAGTATTATGAAAAATAATGGAGAGTCGTGGAAGTATTTTGCCACTGTTATTGTGGCTTTAATTCTGTTATCTCTTTCTATATATACAATTTGTTATAGGGAGATATATGATAGTATCAGTATTAGTACTGTAAAAATACCTATTGTTGAATATGGTAGTGCTAATTATGATATTGATAAACTTATTAAGAATGTTGATGGTACAATTGTTTCTGTAAAACAAGATATTGTAACAGATTCAGTTGGAGTACAAGAATTAATATTAGTTGTTTCTAAAGGAAATATTTCTAAGGAAATACCTGTTAGTATTGAGGTTAAAGATAGTATTGGACCAGAGATAGTTATAGAAAATGATATTATTGAGATAGAGCAAGGTACTAATTATGATATTTTAAGTAATATTACTAATGTTTACGATAATATTGATGGTGATATAAGTTATATTGATTCTAATAGTGTTAGTGATGATAGTTGTAACTATTATACATATTATAGTGATTTTAATTATAATGTTCCTGGTGAATATGTAGTTAATATTAATGCTGTTGATAAGAATCTTAATAGTACGTCTAAGTCTTTTAAAATTGTTGTTAATAAGAGAAGTGTTGGTGAAACTGTTTCTAGTATTGCTTATTCTTTAGTTGGTAGTCCTTATGTTATGGGTGCTAATGGTCCTTATGGATTTGATTGTAGTGGATTTGTACAATATGTTTATAGTAGACTTGGTATTTATATTAGTAGAAGTAGTAGTACACAACTTTATGATGGTGTTGCTGTTAGTTATAGTGATATATTACCAGGGGATATTATAAATTGGGGATATAGTAATGGTGTTTCTACGCATTCTGCACTTTATGTTGGTAATGGTAAAATGATACATGCTGCTAATCCGTCTATGGGTGTTATAATTAGTGATGTAGGATATTGGTTAAGTGTTTCTGGTACACAAATTATTGGTGTTAGAAGAATAAATTAAAAAAAGTTTGTATATATTTTTCCTTTTTGGAAATGCTATAAGTAGGAGGGAAAATATGGAAACTGTACAAAAGGCTTTATTAGTTCTTACTATTATTGGAGCAATAAATTGGGGACTAGTTGGAGTTTTGAATTTTAATTTAGTTACTACAATTTTTGGAAATGGTAGTTTATTAACTAATATTATTTATGCCTTAGTAGGTGTAGCTGGTTTATTTAATATATGGATATTATTTAGTCATATAGAAATGGTTAAATAAGAAAACAGACATAAAATGATGTGTCTGTTTTTTTGGGTTTAAATTGATTTTTTTATTGGTCTTTGGTTGATAATTATTTGTTAAAATGTTATTATATATTATAAGGTGGGGTGGCAAATTGAGATACGTATTGGCTTTTTTCAGAGATACTTTAAATGGCACTACATATTTTGTTGTATCTTTTGTGTGCTTAATTTTAATTTGTTTCTGCATCTATATTTTAAAGAGAATAAGTTTAAGTGAGAAGGAATTATTAAAAAAGGAGATGGAGTCAAAGGTTGTACTTGTTGATTCTTCTGGTAGTAAGGGAAAAATAGAGGTTTCCTTTGCTAATGTTGATGTGGGTGATACTGGTACACAAGCTGTTACTAATGTTACCAGTGTTTTAGCAAATCAAGATATTTATTCTGATAATGTTACTACTGATACTTTAAGTACTACTTCTGAGAGTACTGTGGAAGAAAAAAAAGAAGAAGTATCAGAAAAGAAAGCTCCTATTATGATTAATCCTGATGAGGTTGCTTTAGTTTCTTCTGATATGAATCTTATTGGTAGTAGTGAGAAGATTGCTACAATTAATGGTAGTAATAGTGCTACTTTAAATGTTGTTTCAAGTGTTAATACAGAAAATGTTAATAATATTTCTAATGATAATAATAGTGGAACTATTACTGAACAACAATAACGAACTTTACTATTTTAAAAAAATTTTGTATACTAGAATAGTGTTTTAAAGGAGACGATGAAATGACAATAACTATAACAGATATTATCTCTATATTGAGGAAAGTTGCTGATATTTCCTTAGTATGGTTAGTTTTTTATTTAATTTTAAAAAATCTTAAGAATAACGTTAAGTTATCTCTACTTTTTAAAGGAGTAGCTTTTGTAATAATTTTAAAGTTTGTAAGTGATTGGTTAGGATTTATAACTATTGGGGTATTACTTGAATATATTATTCAGTGGGGACCTATTGCTTTAATAGTTATTTTTCAGCCAGAAATTAGAACTATTTTGGAACAGCTTGGTAGAAATCAATTGTTAGGTAGACATAAGGTTCTAACTGTTGATGAGCGTGAGAGAATGGTATATGAAGTTATTAATGCGGTTGACTATATGAGAAAAGAAAAGATAGGAGCATTAATAGTAATTGAGAGAGATATAAGTTTAGGTAATTATATTGATAAGGCAAAGAAGTTGTATGCTGATTTAACTAGTGACTTATTGATTGCTATATTCTATGAAGGTAATCCATTACATGATGGTGGTGTTATTATTCAGGGAGATAGAATTACTTGTGCGGGAGCAGTTTTCCCAACTAGTAGTAGTCAAAAGATTAATAAGAGATTAGGTACTAGACATAGAGCTGCTTTAGGTTTAGCTGAAGAAACTGATGCTATATGTATCGTAGTTTCTGAGGAAACTGGTAGAGTTTCTGTAGCACTTAAGGGTGAGCTTTTATATAACTTAACTATTGATGATACAAGAATGTTATTAATAGATGAGTTAAGACCTAAACAAGATATAGAATTTTCAGATGATGATGAAGAGATAGATGAGGAAGAGATTTATGAAGAAGATGTTTAGAAAAATAGGAAGAATCTTTCATCATATTGGAACGTTCTTCGATAAAATTTTAATTACACCAATTACAAAGTTTATATTGATGATAACTAATTTCTTTAAAAATAATTCAAAGAATATTGATAGGTGGATGGGTAAGAAATCTACATTGTTAGTTATTAGTTTGCTTTTAGCATTTGGAGTATTTGTTATTATTGATAAAGAATCAAATGTAATTATTGATCAATATGCAGAAATTTTATATAATCAACCAGTTACTGCTGTGTATAATGAAGAGTTATATGTAGTTGAAGGTTTACCAAAGACTGTTGATATTACTTTAGTAGGACAAAAAAGACATATCTTTTTAGCAAAACAATCTCCTTCTAAAGGTGTATCTGTTGATTTAACTGGATTAAAACCAGGAAATCATAAAGTTACTTTGAAGTATTCACAAAGATTAAAATCATTAGATTATAAATTAGATCCTTCTCAAGTAACTGTTACTATTTATGATAAAGAGAGTGATACTCGTAGTTTAACTTATGATTTATTACATCAAGATAGTTTAGATAGTAAATTATATATTAGTAATATTGAACTTGATAGATCAGAAGTTATTGTTAAAGGTGCTAAATATAAGTTAGAGAAGGTTGCTACTGTTAAGGCTTTAGTTGATGCTACTAATATTCCTAATCCTAAAGCAGGGGATATTACTTTAAAAGATGTTCCTTTAGTTGCTTATGATACTAATGGTAAGATTGTTGATGTTGAGATAGTTCCTAAGACTGTTGATGCTAAGATTACAATTACATCTCCATCTAAGGAAATACCAATAAAGATAGTTCCAACTGGTAAACTTGCTTTTGGTAAGGCTATTAAGTCTATTGAATCTTCAGTTTCTAGTGTTGTAGTTTATGGTGATGAAAATGCAGTTAATAAACTTGAACAATTAGAAGTAGAAATAGATGTTAATGATTTAAAAGCTGATAAAGAATACAATGTTACATTAAAGAAACCTAGTGGTATTACGGATCTTAGTGTTAAGACTGTTAAAATCAATGTTTACGTTGATAATTCTATTACTAAGGAATTTGATAATATTTCTGTTAGTGCTGAGAACTTAGGTTCTGGTCTTAAAGCTCAAGCATTGAGTGAAGCTGATAGTAAGATTACTGTTATTGTTGAGGGTAGTGAGGATGTTATTAATAATCTTGATCCTAGTACAATAAAAGCTTATGTTGACTTGAAGAAATATGGTGTTGGTGAGCATGAAATTGAAGTTTCAGTTACTGGTAGTGATGTTAAACTTACTTATAAAGCTAAGACTAAGAAAGTAAAAATTAGAATCACACAAGATTAGTTGAGTTTTCGAC
>OLGM01001078.1_pt1 | contig 13694 bp, 11 predicted proteins | sample 1606001 | NCBI WGS metagenome assembly OLGM01 (sample SAMN03283294) | human gut metagenome | biome: human-associated habitat; material: feces | host: Homo sapiens | place: Peru | collected 2012
TAGCGACCTCTACCTCATAATCATACTTTGCGCCATTTGCATACCACTCAATCTCATAGACCTGACGGCCATCCTCATAGTCCAGCTTTAATTTGGTAATGTCCGCTTCCTTTTCCGGAACACCCGCATGAGCCAGTGCAATCTCCTTCGCCTTTGCCTCGTCAATCTCACCTGTTGAATTCTCTGTGACTGGCGCATCGGTCTGTGCAGAAGTGGTCTGCGCAGGAACATTCTGCTCCTTCGTCTCGCCCATACTTTCAGTCTGTATCTGTGCCTGACTGCTCTGCAGCTGATTTAATACAGGAATATTACTGCATCCGGTCAGTGCTGCAGCCAGTGAAAACGCCGCACCGGTTAAAATCCATTTTTGTTTCATGGGTTCCCTCCAATCTATACATATATAGTCCATACAAATATATAGGTGAAAGTCTAACAAATAATGGCCTACCTTGTCAATAGGCAAATTCCCCGCCTATTATCTCCTCATATTATAGCAGCAGTTCATCTTTTCCCGTTTCCTGCCAATAATCTTCATAATAGCACTTTTCGCTTATAAATCGCCGCAAATCGACCTGTTATTTATAATATGGCGATTTATAATATAAAAATAGCATATAAATCGCCAGTATTACAATTTCAAGTTATTTGGAATACATTTTACGGTGCTTTTGTACGGATTGCTCTTGTGAATCATCTTAAAGAAGCTGTATACGGAATTTTCAATGCATTCCCTATCTTCCTTAACGAAGCTTCCGTCAGAAAATTTTTTGTGTGCCAAAGCTTCCGTCAGAAAATTTCTTGTTGACATTCAATAATTGCAATGCTATTATGCTTGCAAGAGCAACGGAGCTTTAAAAAAGTTTCGTTGCTCTTTTTTATTCTGCAGAATTCCCAAAAAAACCAAACGAGAGGAGAAACCATTATGAGTATGACACCTATGAACAACTTTGATTACCTCGAAAGAGTGAAATTTTCCGAAGAGCTTGCTGAAATTGAGGCTGCAAAGAAAGCAAGTGGTATGACCTATGAAGAGCTTGCTGAAAAAATCGGCGTAAATAAGGTCTGGCTGACCAGTGCCATCAAGGGTCAACAGTATGTACCCGAAGAGTATTGCCTGAAACTGGCTGAGGTACTCGGCATTGATTCCAAAATCACTATGGTTTTAAGCGAACATCCCTATAAAGGCAATACGGATCCTGTACTTTACAGATTACATGAGGTGCTCGATACCTATGGTCCTGCAATTAAGGAAATCATCCACGAAAAGGGCGGTAATGCCATTATGAGCGCCATTGATTTCGGCATTGATGTAGATATTCAGAAGGATCCTCACGGAGACCGGGTAATTATTACATGGAACGGTAAACTTCTTCCATATAGCAAACAGGGACAATATCCCTGGTAAATAACAAAACATACCGGAAGGAGTGATTGTATGGAAACTGCTGTAATAGAAAAGATCTCTAATGTTGCCAGAGTAAAAGCTGACTATGCAAAAAGCAGTTTTTTGAAATGCTTTGTATATTCCATGTTTGCAGGTGCATATATAGGAATTGGCATAACATTAATTTTTACCCTCGGCGCACAGATAAGCGGGTCTGAATATACTGCCGGACTCACAAAGCTTGTTATGGGTGCAAGCTTTGGCCTGGCACTTTCAATGTGTATTATGTGCGGTAGTGATCTGTTTACAGGAAATAATCTGCTCATGGGAGTAGGTGCTATGACCCGGCGTGTTTCCTGGCTGGAAGCATTTCATGTCTGGGGAATAAATCTGATCGGTAATCTTGCAGGTTCCCTATTGGTTGCCTGGATTATTAAAATGAGCGGACTATTAAATAACGAACAATTTGGCACGTTTGTTGTAACTATGAGTGCCAACAAAATCAGTCCGGGCTTTATTCCATTATTTTTTCGCGGGGCTCTTTGTAATGTCTGTGTATGTGTAGCCGTATGGTGCGGGCAAAAACTCCAAAGCGAAGCAGCAAAGCTGATTATGATCTGGTGGGGACTGTTCGCATTTATCGGAATCGGACTTGAACACAGTATTGCAAATATGACTTTACTTGCATTAGGTATTTTTTCTCCATATGCATCCACCAATGACTTAGTGAACTGGGGTGGATATTTTTCAAATCTTGTTCCTGTTATTTTAGGAAACTTTTTTGGCGGTGTAATATTGTTTGCATTACCCTATTACTTCTGTTCAAAGAAAAAGTAAGCAAAAAGCAGGCGATACTCCGTATAAAAACCGAGTATCGCCTGCTTATAACTATATAACTGCTTTTATCTTTTTAGTGATGGAACAGCCGGATTCCGGTAAATGCCATCACCATATCATACTTGTCACAGCACTCGATCACAAGATCGTCACGAACAGAACCACCGGGCTGTGCGATGTATTTCACGCCGCTTTTATAGGCTCTCTCAATATTATCTGAGAACGGGAAGAACGCATCAGAGCCAATGGTTACATTCCTGTTTCCGTCAAGCCATGCTCTCTTTTCTTCTCTGGTAAATACCGGAGGCTTTACCTTAAAGCGCTTCTGCCATTCGCCCTCACGAAGCACATCTTCATATTCCTCTCCGATATAAACATCGATCGTATTATCACGGTCTGCGCGTCCCAAAGAATCTACGAACTGAAGATTAAGTACCTGAGGGGCCTGACGCAGATACCAGTTATCGGCCTTTTGTCCTGCAAGGCGGGTACAATGTACTCTGGACTGCTGTCCTGCTCCGATACCGATTGCCTGTCCACCCTTAACATAGCACACGGAATTTGACTGTGTATACTTTAAGGTAATCATGGCAATTTTCATATCCATAACCGCTTCCTCCGGAAGCTCTTTATTCTTCGTTACAATGTTCGAGAACAGTTCATCATTAATTGCAAGTTCATTTCTTCCCTGTTCAAAGGTAATGCCATATACCTGCTTACGTTCAATCTCAGCCGGAACATAGGAAGGATCAATCTGAATAATGTTATAGTTTCCTTTTTTCTTCTGCATCAGAAGCTCCATGGCCTCTTCGGTATATCCCGGTGCAATCACACCATCGGAAACCTCTCTTTTAATGAGGCGAGCCGTATCCGCATCACAGACATCCGACAAAGCAATGAAATCACCAAAGGAAGACATTCTGTCTGCGCCACGCGCTCTTGCATAAGCGCATGCCAACGGGGAAAGCTCTCCCAGATCATCGACCCAGTAAATTTTTGCAAGAGTCTCAGTAAGCGGAAGTCCTACGGCTGCTCCTGCCGGAGATACATGCTTGAAAGAAGTTGCTGCCGGAAGTCCGGTTGCCTGCTTTAACTCCTTAACAAGCTGCCAGCCATTAAATGCATCGAGGAAATTGATATATCCCGGCTTGCCATTCAATACTTTAACCGGAAGATCGCTTCCATCTTCCATATAAATTCTGGAAGGCTTCTGGTTCGGGTTGCATCCATACTTTAATTGAATTTCATTCATGTTTACGTTCCTTTCCTACTTCTGATTTTTATTCACAATTCTTGTCTCGTATTTTCCGGTTGCAATATCAATATATCTTACAAACAAAGAAACCTTATTCTCTTCATTGAGGCTGTTCCAGATGAGATCCGTATATTCATCAATATCATCTTTTACCTCTACCAGCTTCGGTTCTCCTTCAAAGCTCGGAAGCGGATTGCCATCATGCATATAAGTGTGGATAAAACGGCCTTCTCCGGCAACCGGATTATTATAATAGAAAGCAAAACGGTTGCAGGCCTCCGGATTTCCATTGTCGCTCTTTAAAATGGACATGGCATAACGATACTTACCGTCCTTCAACTCCATGCTTCCGGAAATTCTGGGGGTATAATTCGGTGCATCCGGCTCGAATTCACGACTGCGCAGAGCCTGTTCAAAGTTTAATCCGTTTCTCATTCCATCATAGATGGTATCCGTCTGATCTCCATTTGTTACGATCGTGTAATCTCCCAGCACGCGGACCGGTGCGTAGATAATCAGGCTCGGATCCTCTAACTTGGACGGATCAAATGCTTCGGTACGAATTCCCTGTTCATATTCAACGAATACGCGGTTACGGCTGTTGCTGCTTCTTCCCATGATAAAATAAGCAGTTACCGCTTTCTTTCCATCCGGTGAGATTCCGATTACAATTCCTCTTCCCGGATATGCATTCTCCTTAAGTTCCTTGGCCAGTGACAGTTTCTCCATTTCTGCTTCCTCCTTTTAATTCCTTATTTCATTTCTAATTTCCAGACTCAAGCTGCGCCTTCGGCTTGCTTTCGCTAAGTGCTCCACATAAAAAGCCGCCTGAACATACACATATGATAATGTGCTTGCCCAGACGGTCGGCTCTTCTTTATTAACATGCTCCCTGTAGGTGCCCCTACACAGATCACTCTGCTTCCGTCAGTCGCATGTCCAAGTTCATCATAAGGGATCTTTCTCAAAATTGCAAGCTACACTTTTCAAAATGGACATAATCTATCTGAAGGAAGTGAAAATGTCCAAAGTCAAGTCATTGCATTATGGAAAACGCAAGCTCCTGTGCTGAAAATGGATATAATGGAGCAATTCATAAGAAAATAGTCCAAATTTCATTGTCTACGATGAAGGAAACCGAAAACATGATAGGGAAAATGGACATAAGGAAACGTCAAGAAGCGAAAATGTCCAAAATCTAACTATTGCATTAAAGAGAATGCAAATCCTTGTAATGAAAATGGATATAATGGAACAAATCTTCTAAAAATAGTCCAAAATCAAGTTCTTATATCAAAGAGAATGCAAGCCCCCATCATGAAAATGGGCATAATAAAGCTTCATGGAGTAAAAAAATCCAAAGTCCAGTCATTGCATCATAAACCAGATTACTTGATCACAGCTTAGAAATAGTATGTAATAGGGCAGAAATACCGGATGTATTTCACGACCGGTACATACACCACTATATCAAAAAATACCGGACAAATGATGATCTGCAACAGCAGAAGTACCGGAAGCGCCGATAACATTCCTGTATCCTTTTTCCATATGCACATCGCACATGCAGTAAACAAAATGGATACCGCAATGAGCAGAAGCATCTTCAAAATCTCTGTCGAAATTGCCATTCCAACAAACATCATCGGTGTTGCGGCAGCAAGCATTCCAGCACATTCATACCTGCGGCGTTTTCCCTTCTCCAGCTGTGATAAGAAACGCTGATTCTTTTCCTCCTTGCAGGACGTTCCTGCCAGATAAACCGTCAAAAAAATCATGCAGGAAATCACACCACGAACTATATTTTCTGTATCTATCTGATGATCTGCAATTCCGCTTTGATTTTCACTTTGATTTCTGTTCTGATCCACATTATCTATCCGGTCTACGTCTGCATCTACATCCTCATCCCGTCCTCTTAAGTCGGACACTGATCCTCTTACGCCACCTTCCGTTGCACCATCTGCTTCTACATAAATCACTTCTGTATGGAAAATCGCATCACTGTTCAAATAATATTCATACCTCTCTGCCAGCATTGTCGAAGCTTCTTCGGAGCTCTGTCCGACAATTGTTTCCTGATTCTTCTGCAAAAGCCTTTCTCCATAAAGTTCTAAGACAGCTCCGTATACCGTCTCCTTTACTGCTAAGCCCTTCGTTGTAAAAGGAGTATAGACATAAGTAATGCTGTCTGTAAATGAACCTTCTTCGTATTGCTTTGTAAATTCTTTGTCAAACACAAATCCGCATTCCAGCTCTCCTGCCTCTACTACCTGCTCCAGTTCTTCCGAAGTCTCATAAGCGACAAACTCATAAACATCACTCTTTTGCATCAGACGGTCCGCGATGGTCTGTGTAATACCGGATGTCACGCCTGCGAGTCCGATTCTGCTGTTTTTTGCATCCGGGATATGAATACTTCCAATCACCAAAAGAAGTAATACAAGGAACAGAATTTGCAACCAGCAGATTCTACGCTTCATCCATAATTTCAATTGAAGTTTATAATAAACGAAACCCATGGGTGCTATTTTTATGTTTTCGCATATACCTGTATGGGCATGCATACAAGATCGGATATCATTATGTGACCGCGCACAGATTTCAAACCCGAAATGGCTACATGGCTGCTCACAGATTTCAATCTCAGAATAGCCTCGTAACTGTTCACAGACTTCAGTCTTTAGGTGGTTATGTGTCTGCATCTGTGTCTTTGATTCATCCTGAATCCGATTCTGATCCCGTACTGAGGCAGGCGTGTGCCTATGCATGAATACGCTCTCTGACATTTCGGATAAAATATGCCCGCTCTTTTCATTCCTCCAGGAAAGGAGCATCCCAGCCGCTATTCCCATAAGCAGGAAAAGTACCGTTCCGGCAACCGATTTTTTCGATATCTCCCCTTCCAGCATTCCTGCCGCATATACATTCCAGTATTTCATCGGCAGGAAATGGCTGATTCCGGCAATCTCTTTTCCCAGATAAGCCTCCGGAATCAGGACACCGGTTCCGATGATCGTAATGATATTCACTGCAAAAACAAATACCGCTGCCTGCGAACTGCTGCCAGCCAGTTCATACAACACATGAAAATAGATTGCTATTCCGAGACATAAGAGCAACAGGCCATACCATATTTTCCCCTGATAAAGCACGAAATAAGTTCCAGTCCGGTCGGCAATGCCAATTCCCGCAAGATAATACAGGAGTCCTGTCACATACAGAAACATTGTCATTACCAGAACCTTAACGACGGATTGCCGGATACTTCCTACGCCCCGGATTTTCAGTTGATCTTCCACGGATCTGTTCCGCTTTCCATATAAAAATCCAAACTGGATCCCACACATCATAAGCAGAATCACAAGGCCTGCTGCGTAATAATATTCCACAACCGAAAGATTTCCCAGTGGCGAAAGCATTTTGGCAGCATATACGCTGTCTCTTTTCAACATCTGATTGGCAAACAGATAGGCAATCGTATCCCCAAGCCCTGCGCCTTGTAACTCGATGCCATAATAAGAAGCGATATCCAATGCCGCATAGACACCCGCCTCTGCGGTCTGCAAAAAGGATACTCCTGCCGTCACCAGTTCTTCAAATACCTGTGTGTTCTGTGCAGCATCCTTCGGAAAATAAATCTGTGCAGGCGGATTGATCCCTACCTGCACATCATGATAAAAGCCCTCAGGCAGCACAACTACCGCCTGAAGGGTTCCCTGTTTTAGCTGTTCCACAGCCTCCTGCTCATCCAGATAATAAAAATCACAGACCGAACGGACACTGTCCATGGAAGAAATGTACTGCGTTGCCAGACGGCTGACACTCTCTCCCTCCGGAATCACAATTCCAATATTCACCTTCTGAAACACCTGTGCATTCTGCATAAATGCACTGAAAGCTACTACCAACGCTGCCGTCAGAAGCAGGCAGACGCAAAAGCTTCCTATGGACTTTAACAGTGTCTTCCATGTTCTTTTACATTCCACTACAAAAAAAGCAATCCATGTTTTCATCCGGTTTCCTTTTAGTATCCCAATAATCCATAAAGCATCTGATTCAGATCATCAAATAACTCATCATACTCCGCTTCACTGGCATTTCCAATGTCAAAGATTTCCCCCTTCATTGTATCAATGACCGCACCCTTAGTTACGACAATATCCCCACTTAGGATATAATCCGAATAATCTCCTTCCGGGGCAAGCTGATCTACGACCAGTTTCATCTCTTTACTTCCAAGAGAAAGTGTTCCGTTCATTTCAAAAGCATTTTCCACCTTGAAATCATAGGATCCCGTACTCCGGTTGTATGTCACCTCTGCACGATCCCCTGAAAAATCCATTGTGATGGTTTCCTCATCCCCTGCAAGTTCACCTTCGATCGAACATACGGTAACATCATTCGCAATCACCTCAATATTCTGTGTACGATAGTCTCCACCATGGAAAACCACCTGACAAATCTCACCTGCGGATTCAAGCTCCACACAGGCCAGTTCCTTCTGGTACACATAAAACCGGAGCGTTGCATCTTCCATGTCCTGAATATCTGCAAAGATCTGTTCCGTATATTCCTCTGCGGACATTCCAAGCGCATGTAACTGATCTGCCATCGTCGTCTCGATATATTCCTGATAAATCTCTCTGAACCGGTTCATATCCTCCTGTGTTATCTGAATGGCATATCCCTTGCACTTCCGGATATTTCCATCCACTTCAAACTGCCCTGCATCTGCTTTTTCCACCTTCAGGGAACGGTACCAATTAACCAGCTTCACGCCAAACTCTGTATTTTTGATATTTTCCGGGGATTCGCTGGAATAGATCATTTCCAATGCATCATCCATCATCTGTAAATCTTCTGCCGAAGCAATTTCCGTCAGATATCCCTGCTTTTCTTCTGTATAATTATAAGTAAACACATGGCTGTCTACCGATGGGATCTGAAGACGAACCTCATCCTCATCAATCTGCAGCTTATATTCGATTTCAGGAATATTAATCCATGCGCTGTTATATGCCATCGTTCCGGCAAGCTGTTTGTCTTTTCCATCTACTCCCAGCTGCGTGTACAATACGATCGAGCCGTCAGAATATTCGCTTTGCATATCAATCTGAATGTTGGAGGTAACCGTATACTCTTTTCCATATCCATGGATATCCTTCAATGCATCATATAAATATCCACCTTCGGAAAAGGTCTTTGCACATGCTTTTTCCACAGCTGTTCTCGGATTGGAAAACAACACCGCTGCTAATACAAAAGCAAGAATTCCAATCAATACCAATACTCCAACAATAATCGAAACGATAATTGCTGTCTTGTGCGACTTCTTCGGTGCCTGAGGCTGCGGTTGAAACTGTGGCTGTGACTGAAACTGCGACTGTGATTGTGGCTGCGGTTGTGCGGTATAAATTGGCTGTCCCGTCATCGGATCAAACCTTGGCACAAACTGTTTTCCGGTTTGTTCTGTTGTCTGCCCAATATCTGTCTGGTTTTCTGATATAGAAGCAGTTCCTTCTTCATTTGTTTCTTCTACAATGAGTTCTCCTGTCATTGGATCAAATTTCGGCATTTTTCTTCTCCCTTCACCCTTACTTATCCGGTGTTATGATTTCTTTTCTGATTTCCTCTATGGTCAAATCTTCTCCCGTAAGCTCTGTGAGCTTCCCCTGCTTCATAATCAGACAGCGGTCACAGGAAAGAATTTCGTTTTCATCATGTGAAGTCAGCAGCACAATTCCATTCATGCTCCGATACTGCATCAGCCATTGCTGAATGTTATCCTTATAATATAAATCAAGTGCTGTTGTCGGCTCATCCAACAGCAGAATCGGCGGCCACTGTGCCAGTGCGCAGGCAATCGATAAGCGTCGCTTCATTCCTCCCGACAGTTTCCGGACTTCTGTTTTCAGCAGTTCCTCCAGTTCAAAAGACGAAAGCAGCAATTCCCGGTGCTCTGACTGCCAGACACCCCATAGCTTCAGATTATCCTTCACGGTAAGCTCCTCAATAAGCGGCGGCTCCTGCGGAACATATCCCACATACCTCCGGAAGTATGTGCGCTTCTGCAGCGGATTCTTTCCGAAAAAGGAAATTTCTCCAGCATCAGGCCGGATGGCTCCTGCCAGAATCTGCATCAGTGTCGTCTTACCGCAGCCGTTTTTCCCTGCGAGTGCAAGGCACTGTCCACACTCAGCTTCCAGTGAAATATCATCCAATATGGTTCGTTTTCCATACTTTTTCTTAATATGTGAAACCTTGAGCATACATTTTCCTCTATCCCTCTATCAACCCTGCATGGAAGCCATCATCTGCTCCCGGCGTGTTCTCTGAAGCTTCATATATTCTTCCTCGCAGCGGTCAAATGTCCCATCCTGCATAAACCTCTCATACCACTTTTTCCAGATCTGCTTAAGCTGTTCCTGATAAGGCATCCAGTCCTCCACCATCATCTCCCTGGTGTATTTCTGGGTGCAGCGATGATCCTCACTTGCAATCAGCATCCGTCCTCCTTTGGGACGATCCTCATAAGATAACAGGCATCCTGTATCCGTCAATGCTGCACATTCTCCCATGGCATCGACTCCGATAAAGGTAAAGCACTTATGACGCATCCGCACATAAAACAGACTCCCTCCCGGATACCCAAAGGAATCCAACGCACAATTGCTGTTCATCAGCCAGTTCTCGATCTCTTCAGTATCAGGCTCTTTTTCTGACATAATTTTCTCTGCCTTTGCTTCTTCTATCTTTCTGTGCTGCATCCGCTCTGCTCCGGATGCTTCCCTCCATGCCCGGATTCCACGGATCATATCCTCCGGAGAAAGAGAGCATCCCATGGATCTGCAGCAGTTTCCCTTACATTCTTTACAAATTTCCTCTTCCGTTTTTGCCATGACTGTCACCTCATCTTATTTTAGTTACTGTTCACTCGTACCTCGTTCCAGCAACTATTCGCAGACCCATTTGAAGTTTTGCTTCGCAAAAGGAGCCTGACAGCAAGTGTCTGCCTGCTGTATGAACTATAACACCCTTTTCATCATATCCTGTTACCGGAAACCTTGCAAGTATGTTTACACTGTTACGGCTCAATCGTACCTTGTTCCAGTAATTTACACTTTCGTAACTGTTCAGTACCTTCACAGTTACCATGCAAAATCCATTTAAAATCAGCTTCGCTGATGGGATTTTGCACTATTGAATCATATTCGTACGGTCTCAGCAGCATGTGCTTCGACCTGTACTGAATAGTTACGCACTTTCAATAAATGTTATAACAACAACCGTATTGAATTTGCATTTATTATCTTATAAAATGATGATATCAGGGTCAAAAGGTCGTTCGTACCTGCCCGATAAATTTCTATATAACAACAAAGAAAGGAAATACACCTATGATTAAACACATTGTAATGTTCAAGTTAAAAGAAAATGCAGAAGGAAAGACGAAACAGGAAACCATCGTGGAAGCTAAGAAGCGCCTTTCCGTTTTTGAAGCTGAGATTCCCACCTTAAAGAAACTCGTCGTTGCCATCAATGATGAAAAAGCTGCAGAAAGCAACTATGAACTGGCTTTAATCTGTGATTTTGATGATATCGAAGGCCTGAACGCTTATCAGATTCATCCTACCCACAAAGCCTTTGGCGCATTCATCACTCCGTTACGCGAAAGCCGCGCCTGCATTGATTACGAATATTAATTAAGGAAATCATAAGTAACTATTCAGAACCACATTCGCAAAATCGCTGCTATGCAGCTTTCCTTTTGCTCATGTGGTTACTTCGCCATATAAATCATGTCATATGTCCTTACGAATGCGAGCATTCGTCGTACATATCTCCATGATTTGCATGGCTCTGAATAGTTACATATTTTACTTCTTCATTGATCCGTTCTGCATGATCCTCAAAGGACTGGTATGCCTCATCTCCACGATGATCCGGAAGCTCTACCCGCTGCTTCAGATCGTCTCCCAGCATTTCTGTAAATTTACAGCTTCCCCAATAATTGAGGTGGGAAGCATCGTTCAGATCTTCTTCCACATTTAATTCCATTTTCTCGTTATAATCGATCAGCTCAACACCATACTCATCTGCCACCATACGGATTTGCTGATACGTTTCTTCATCCTCAGGAGCAACTGCATAGGGTGCCACAATCAGAATCAGTTCTGCATCCTTCTTCTGCATATATTCCATGATCTTCCGCAGATATTTTTCCGACTTTGGCGTTAAGCCACCCGGAACTCCTGAAGGATCTGCTGCCTCTTCTGCTTTGATATGCTTCCAGTAAGGAGTATACCCCTTAAAGCTCTGCAGCTGATTCTCATTCCAGAAAAGCTGCGTGAAGTCCTCAGCCTCCAGTTCATCATACCTTCCATGATATACTGCAAAAGAAGGAAAATAGTTAAGAAAATACTGCGGCTCTACACTGGCACAGAGCATGGCAAGTTTATTCAGGGAAAATTTCATTCCATAAATATTTTCTGAAATCCAGGTATACTGATAATCCTCTTTAAACCGTGCGGGAGCATACAGATCCAGCACCACAACCTTCGGATCCTGATACTTGTAAAATTCCTTCAAATAATAATAGGTCATCCATAAGGGCTGCTCCGCACCACTATAATCATATGCTGCAATACCATACTCTTCCCACAAAAGTGCCGTATTCACATTACAATGAATATGACTGGTTCCCAGAAAAACTGCATCAATGCTGTCTTCTGATTGAAAATACAGTCCACGGTTCTGATTAATACCATGATCTGACTTGATCTGTAAAATATCTGACAACACAGAAATCCCCAAAATCAGTGCGAATATCGCCAAAACCCGGATCACTATTTTTTTATCTTTAATTTTTTTAATAAAACTGCTCATTTTATTTTCCTTTTATATCTGATACCAGATACCCTTCATTTCTACAATTCCTTCCATCATCCATTGCACTATCTTTCAGACTTCACGATGCAATACCATTTTCAGACATAATTATCTTCTAAAACTGCATATAAATAAACTGTCCGGTATCATATCCCGGTCCATAAATTCCAAATACAAACAGGATCAGAATCATTACAACGAAAAACACATAACGCACTCCTGAGCTCTTTTGCTGAAGAAGCTCAGGAAAAACAACTTCCCTGCGGGATGACACCCAATCTCCGACACTAACCATCACAATTGCAAGGAATGCCAGCCAGAATTCAATATTTTTGCCAAAAACCGTAAGAAACATGTCATTCCAGTCCGCGAACTGCAGATGCATAGGAATAATTCCGGACAGATACCGCAGTGCAGCACTGGCACTTCCCGCCCGGAAAAAGATCCATGCAAAGGCCGCAAGCAAAAACACACCCGCTGCCCGCAGGAAGAAAACGCATTTTCCTTTCCTTCCGGAAACCATCCTTCCTCTTTTCTTATTCCGGTCATTTTTCACCGCTTCCATCGAAGTATAAAAGCCATGAATCAGTCCCCAGGCAATATAGTTTAAGCCCGCTCCATGCCACATTCCGCACACCAGAAATACAATCATATTGTTCATGACCTTACGGACAATTCCCTTCCGGTTTCCGCCAAGCGGAATATATAAATAATCCCGCAGCCAGGAGCTTAAGCTGATATGCCATCTGTGCCAGAAATCCGTCATGGACTGTGCCGTATAGGGCTCTTTGAAATTCATTGTCAGATGAATTCCAAACAGTTCTGACAGCCCGACCGCAATATAAGAATATCCCGCGAAGTCACAATAAATCTGGAACGTGTACAAAACCGCGCCTAAAATCAGGAAAAAGCTGTCAAAGCCTCCCGGATTATCAAAGATTCGGTCCACCATCGGCATCAGGCGGTCTGCAATCACAATCTTCAAAAAATATCCGTATAAGATATACGACAGGGAAACAGATAACCGGCCGGTATGCCAGAACTTCACTTTGTGGACGTTTTGTAATTGTGGCAGGAAATCATATTCCCGCTCAATCGGTCCACTGATCAGCTTCGGAAAATAAGAAAGCCACAGTGCCAGATTCCAAAAGTTCCGTTCTGCCTTTGCGTTTCCACGATAAATATCCACAAAATAAGAAATGATCTGAAACAGATAAAAGGAAAATCCCATCGGCATCACGAGCTGCGTCAGAATAGATTCCGGCACATGGATACCAAAACGGGCACAAACATAAGTCCCAAACTTATAAACAGTGATCCATAAAA
>OLGM01001079.1_pt1 | contig 13678 bp, 13 predicted proteins | sample 1606001 | NCBI WGS metagenome assembly OLGM01 (sample SAMN03283294) | human gut metagenome | biome: human-associated habitat; material: feces | host: Homo sapiens | place: Peru | collected 2012
TGGATGCGCTCTCGGCAAAACGGGGATATTATTTTCTAAAAGCGAAATCTCTGAAGCATATTAACCTTAATTCTTCTTTAAATTGCTCACTCATGTCACTATTACAAAACAATTTTACATCTTCAAAAAAACGTTGCGCCTTTTCGAGCGTCCGTAAATTTTTGACTTTATGGATTTCCAAGAATTTTTCAACAAAGTCTGCATGGATATTCATTTTACTCCATGTCACTCTCTCTGCACGTTCTGTAATATGATATATTCTTTCAATGACCTTTTCATTATACTTTTCAAATACAACTTTTTTGTCCGATTGTATTTCATCTGTATTCGCAATCACAATAACTTTTACATAATTACATTGCTTGAGTTCTTCTATAATTCCAAATATATCTTCCAAATTTATGTCATCACTCATTCTTTCCAAGTCATCTATTACAATAATATGAACAGAAGTAAACTCTTTTGACAATAATAGAAACATTTCTCTTTCATTGACTATACTTTGTACTGCTTCCTTTGCCTGACCAACTTTATCCCAGATTTTTGATGCGCCATCTAAAATATTATTAGCTATTTCACCTATTTTCCCACCAATATTATTCTTTAAAGCCAATTGAAATAAAGCTTCATGATATATTTGCCTAGTGTCTTTCAAACCAAACATTGATATTTTACAAACATTGGGATTTGCTTCTAATGCCTCATTTACCGCATAAGATTTTCCAATTCCCCATGTTCCATCAAATAAAATTGCTCTATACGGTAGATGATCTATGTCACTGATTATATTTTTTATATTATCTGCTTTCATACTGTATCTTTCCACCCCTATTTTTTATCTAACAACTTATTTTCCATCATCATTCCGAATATCATCAATAATCCGACCAATATTACATGTAATCTGTCCCTTACACTGATGAATATCCTCATTGATTTTCTTTTCCTGTTCAATAGCAATCTCTATATTTTTCGCCAGTTCTCCAATCGCAGCATTTTTCTTCGGATTGATTCCTGTTCTAGCAAGTAACAACTTATAGATAAATGTCTGATGTCCATCTTTTTCATTCTTGATAATCTGTTCAGCATTTGGCTCAATATCATCTTCGTATGAATTTTCATAATGTAACAGCAGGAACAATTCAAATGCCGGATTGCTAACCGCTAATATATTATTCTTTTCACCTTCAGCTACCAATTCATCATAATCAAGTACCTTCTCTTCAAAAATATCTCCATCAAATACAACAATCATCTTATCTCGTTCTTTATCAAATGCTATTTCCGGATTTTCTTTCTGATTTTCTGCAAATTCAATCAAACGTCTTGGAAATGAAATGTCCCTGTCTCCCTCTGTTTTTTCAAGTAACCGGATATCGATCAATGGATGAATATTTAACTCTTTTCGGATATCAATTAACTTTTTGAAATACCATGTTTCAGTATTTGCACCCTCACATATGAAAAAGTACTTACGATAAGGCTCGATCTGTTCTTCTTCATCTGTAATTCTGCTATTCCAATTCGTATAACTTCTTACTGGAGCCAAGGCTACTCCTCCTCTCTAAAGTCGAATGTTGAAAATACCGGTATCGCACCATATCTACCTTCCAGATATGCCTTGCTCAACACCTTATCATATCTCTCTTTAAAACGATCCAGGGAATAAATAGAGCTTGCATTTTCTGCGTTACGTTCTACAAACCAGATTTCATCCCTTCTAAAAATAGCCTGATCCATAATGGATGATTCATGTGTAGTGAACAATAGCTGCATACGCTGCTCATCATGTAGCTGCATAAACAATTGCAAAAATCGTTCTGTCAGCTTCGGATGTAAGCTTCTCTCCAATTCATCCACAACATAAAGAACATCTTCTCGTTTATTCAACAGCATATCCATCAAATCGAATAATCTTCTTGTTCCATCAGACTCTTCATCAAAACCGAACTCATAAAATGACTTATTATGATGCAACCGGATTGTTGTGACCTTCGGTTCAGAATGTCCTTCAACTTCGATATTAAAGAAAGTTTCCTTCGACCTCATCGTCATTCTGAATGATGGTTCTTCCTGCTCTTCCATTCTATTTTTTACATGCTGTATCATCTTATCAAATACTGATTTTGGCAATGCATTTGATAATTCATCCAATGTAATTTCTTCTATTTTCACCTGGCTGATACCCGTATCAAATGTTTTAATCAATTTGTTAATCAACTTCAGCGAATTATCATCATAATAATATTCCAGATCAATCAATGGCGTATCCGGTGTGATGATCGAAATATGATTCTGAATCCAGTCATATACATCCCGGAAGAACAATAATTTAGAGCGTGTGCTATATTTTTTCCCGCGATTCATTTCTGTCAGGAACAAAGATGTTTCATTTCCTTCAAAATCATCTGCATAGGTTTCAAATTTATTTTTTTCTGTATTTGTCAGCGTAATGCCATCATTTAACACCGGACGTTTACTTCCTTCTCGCTCAAAGAGACATTTGGCTGAACCATTCTGATATAATTCATATAACCATTCTCCGGTTACTTTTCGTCTGCTTAAAACTGCGGAAAAACCATAAGCATAAAATTTATCACCTACCGTAATCTGAATTTCAAAACTACTTTCTCGTTCCTTATTCTCCTGCCGATTCTTACAAAACATTTGTGTAGCTTCTATTGGAATACCATTGCAGACACTGTCTTTAAAAAATTTAAAGAACAATGCCAGATTGGTCTTTCCAGATGCATTTGCTCCATAAACGACTGCATATTTTAATAACTGGGTACTTTTTATCTTTAACCTGTGATTTGCATTTGTTCGTATTTTATTTGAGGAAATCATTGTCAGCTCTGCTGCTTTATCAAAAGATTTAAAATTTTCAACACTTACTTTTACTAACATTCTTATACACCTCCACCTTTATTATATGTTTTACTCTTCTCTCAGTCAATGTAAATTTTCTTATTTAGAGATTTTTTCGTTATATATTGTTTCTTTTTCTATTTTTAACAATTTTATTTTGAGTTATGCATATAATATCAATGTATAAGTCAGCTTTTTGTAGCGGCACTATTTTACTAATGCCGCTACATGAAATATTACAATAAATAAAAACTTCTAATTCTTTTTTCTTCTATCTCTCCCAATCCATCCTTCCTGTCACATTCAACATCTTTTCTTCTCGGAAGCTGAGCATCTTTCCATTAGTTCCACCGACAATGATATGATCCAGCAATTCTATTCCCAATAGTTGTCCACACTTCTGCAGCTTTCTCGTAACAATCATATCCTCTTTTGATGGTTTCACATTACCACTGGGATGATTATGAAGTCCAATGATTGCAGAAGCATTTGCCAGAATACTGCTCTTAAAAACTTCCCTTGGAATTACCAGCGAGGCATTGATTGTTCCAACACTGACCAGATTCATATTGATTATCTGTCCATTATTTTTCATATTCAGGATGCAAAATACTTCTCTGTCATATTGGGATAACTCCTTCGCCATCAATTCTACAACAGCCTGTGGACTGTCCAATGTCTGCTCACTATAAAGAGAGGGTTCTTTTACCAGACGGATATTTACAACTTCCAATTCATTCCCCATTGTTCTGATCTCCTTTTGGAAATTCTACAACCAGAAGAACATTACTCTCTGAAGATTCCACATATGATTTCAATTGTGATAATGTCATTTCCAAATATTTAGGTTGTTCCACCATAATCTGCTCCTTTCATTTCTTCCTTTGCTTCTGTATTTCCTGACAAATAGCTTATCACTTTGTTTGCCTTAATGCTTTTCTGCAACTCACTGATAATGCACAGATTTGCTACATTCACTCCTGGCAAAGCAAGCATCTCATCCATCGTCATATTGACAATCTCTTTTTCCGTTCCGTATCCGGCATCAAATAAACGCTGTAATACTTTTATTGCTTTCTGATTCTTTCCCATTTCAGCATCAAAGGGCAGCTTATCGCCGCCCTCTGTTTTACTCCTCCTCTTCTTTCTTTTCTTCAATTCCTAATCTCTTAACCTGTTTCTTTTTATTCCAGATACGAACTCCTGTGATTCCGGCTGCTGATAATACCAGAATGGCTATCCATAAAATTGCATTTGCAGTGTCTCCTGTTTTCGGAGGGTTACTGGTTTTTGTAGTAGTACCCGGTGTCTCTGGGGTTGGTGTTTCCGGTACTTCTTTGATGGTTACAGTCTGACCTTCATCGTTGATTTCCTTATGCTCTGTTACCTTTTTCGGTTCTTCCGGATTTGTTATATCATACAGTTCTTCAAAGGTTACAAGCTGTTTTCCTCCAAGAGTGCTGCCATCGAAAGTAAACTCAATCTGCACTTCCATGTTTTCCTTGTCCGCTGTAAATTCATAATCATTGGTAACTTCTTTGCCATCAATGATCAGCTTTGCATTTTCTGCCTTAACCATCTGCCAACCAGACAGCTTATAGTTTGTACCAATTTCCAATCCTTCTAAAGTAACCGTATCCACAATCGTCAGATCTTTTCCGGCTTCGATTTCTTTCTTACCGTTCTTATCAGTTGCTGTGGTATGAATCGAAATCTTTCGCTCAGCAATCAGGACGGTCTGTCCTTCATCGTCAATATCCTTATGCCCTGCAACTTTTACAGGTTCTTCCGGATTCTTCAGGTCATATAATTCTTCAAATGTAACCAGATTCTGTCCGCCAAGTTCTGATGCATCGAACATATATGAAATCTCTACTTTCATTTTCTCGCTGTCAGCAACAAAAGTATAATCACTCTCCACACGCTTTCCATCAATGAGCAGTTCTGCATTTTCCTCTTTCAGCATCTGCCAGCCTTTTAACTGGTACTTTCTTCCTTCTTCCAGACCGTCCAGAGTAACTGTATCCACAATCGTTACTTTTTTTCCTGCAACAATTACCTTTTCGCCCGTTTTCTTGTCTGTTGCGGTTGTATGAATACTAATCTCTTTCTCAAACTCATCGGTCAGTGTTCCAAGGTCGATTTTCACTTTATTTCTGCTGACAACAACTTCAAATGCAGGGATCAGCTTCATGCCTTTATTGGATTCACAAGATAACTCCTCAATCTCATATGTGTCATAAAGTAATGCACCTTTGCTATCGTCCGGCTCTGATGGTCCGAACCAGATACCGTCCTCACTGGATTTCCCTGCATTTGTATTTTTCTTATGAGACGCCCAATCGGAAGATGTTGAAAACTGACCATTTTTATCTGTCACTACGATATGGCTCTCTCCAGTTGTTTTACTTGTAATCTTAAAAGGAACATTTGCAAGTCTTTTATGTGTACCCGCTCCAATCTTTACTCCTTCCAGATCTCCACGCTTAATCTGGTTGTAAATGGAATAACTTTCGTCAGTTAAATCTACAATCTTTCCATTTTCCGTAATAGAAAATTCAATCGCTTTTGCACCGTCTGTCAGATAACCTTCCGGTGCTTTTGTTTCCTCCAGTTTGTATTTACCATATGGAAGTAAATCTGCTGATGTTGTTGCAATACCGTCAATTCCTGTCTGAATCGTCTTAACTGTCTCATTCTTCTTATACAGCTTTCCTTCTACCAGAACCGGATTCTCGTTCAGTGAAATAATTGCAAATACTGCATCTTTTAATGTGGCACTTCCCTGTGCTTTGGTTTCTTTTGTCTCCAAATCACGTTTTTGAATCTTCACACCACCTCGGATTACCTGATCAGATACGGAATACTGGTTGCTTCCGGAAAGGACTGCAAGTTCTCCGTCCTCTGTGATCTGTGTCAGATACATTCCTTTTATCTGTTCTGTATTGTCTCCTGCCTGCATATAAGCTCCGTCCAGTAAATATCCGTCTGGTGCTTTTGTCTCCTCAACAGTCAGTGTTCCAAGTGGTAATACGTTTTTTTCATTCTGGGTGTAAAATACATCTCCGGATACTTTGTAAGCATCTGCCAGTTTTGTCACATAATGAATATTTCCATTACTGTCTTTTTCAGCTACCGTCTTTGTAACCCAGGTACGTGTTGCTTTCTCTGGTAAATTGCCTTTTGTATAAAGTCCGTCATAATAATGCCAGGTAAACTCTGCTCCTGCCAGCGCTGCATTTCCCTGTGCGGTTGCTTTTCCTGTCTCCATATCAATCTTGAACAAGTCTACCAGTGTTTCTGTCACTTTCGGAACATCTGAAACATTTAATACGGCTGTTTTTCCGGCTTCAACTTTCAGACTGCGTACTGTCGTATCCAGCTTATATCCCTTCGGTGCAGAAAGCTCTTTAATATAAACAGTCCCTGCAGTCACTTCAATCTCGTTCGTATCACCATTTTCATTTGTTGTAAGTGTTCCAATCTGATTACTACAATTCTGGTCTGAGAATATGCCAAAAGTTGCTCCGGCAATGGAATACATTGCATTTGCTTTTGTGATACTTTCATTTGCTGTGGTCTTTTTTACCTTCGCATTTCCGACATTCAGTTCTGCCCAAAACTGTCCAAGATCCTGTCCTTCGCCAGTATAGATATATCCACCACATTTATAGCGACCTTTGTTCGCCTGTACAAATGCTCTCGCTCCTGCATACACTTCATTCTGAATATCCTGTGAAATCTCAGAATACGCAGCTCGGACATTATCACACTGCCAACCTAAATATTCACTCAGTCTCTGCCATACTACACACTGTTCCAACAGATATCCCTGATTTGCATTCAGGTTACTGTGACTGCCCTTATACAGCTTTACATATTCCAGTGACAATGCCACATCTTCGATCTGTGCAGCATTCATGCTGGCACTTGCATCGTGTCTGATTTTATACCCATTTTTGAATCCGGTGTTAATATCTACACAATAGGCGGTTTCACCTTCTACTTTCATGTGTCCTTCGTTGAAAGTGCTTTTAATTGTTCCGTCATTCATCAAATGTTCTACATGTCCAACTCTCTCTGCGGATTCTGTCCAATACTGTGTTTCCGCTGCTTGAACCGATGTGATCGGTACTGCAGTTAAAATCGTGGTCAGGGCAAGAATCCCTGTACACACTCGTTTCCATATCTTCTTCATTTTCTACAATTCCTTTCTTTTCAATCAAAAAAAGACGTCCGTTTGGAACGCCTGCTGTTGCTTTATGTTGTTTGCTCCCTGCTGTCATGCAGGGTATGAGAATCTCTGACCTGCCGAAAGAGAAGATGTTCCCGGCTCCTTATTGTCTTTTCGGCTGGTAATCTGCTGGTAAACCAAAGGGGTAGGGTGTGGGGAGGGGAAAACAGAAAAAGGCTGATTTCTTATTGACCACCAACAGATAGACTTCTCCCTTGGTGTCCAAATGCCTATCGTTCCCTGCTTTTTTCCCGTTTCCGATATAATTCCAGTGCTTTGATAATGGTTTCTTCCATTTTCTGCTGTGAAGTTCCCGATGGAAAATATTTTTTCAGTCGGTTCTTGGGGATTTTCCATTGCTCTACCTGATTTGGCTTTTGCTCTGCCATAATCGACAGCAAAACATCTTCATTTAACCTACCTTCTGCTGAAAATTTACGGATTTTAATTGCCTGTGCATGACTTGGGGTACAAGCCTCCGACTCCATGGTATCGTACAATATCTCCTGTTCCTCCTTCGTCAAATAAGACAATTCTACCGCCGGACGCATAGAAATCTTTTTGTCATCGACCATTTCAAGGATTTCCGGGATAAGCTCCGTAAGGCGGATATAGCGGCGGATTGTTTCTCGACTTTCCCCTGCTTCTTGTGCCAAAATTTCATTTGTCCGGAACTTTGACACCAGTGGTGTCGAAGTTAAATCTGTTCTCTTGCCTTGTCTATTCATTGCCTCTAATTTCATTTTGTAAGCAAATGCTTTCTCTGACGGTAATATCTCCTCTCTTTGAAGATTGCTGTCAACCATGACAATAACTGCTTCATCATCACTGAGATTCCTTACTATACAAGGCATATTCTCAAACCCTGCCAGTTCACTCGCCATTTTTCTGCGGTGTCCGGAAATCATTTCATATCCGCCTGTTGGAATCTCTCTGACAAGTGCAGGAAGTAATACTCCATGCTCACGAACACTTTCGATAGTTTCCACCATCTTAGCGTCCATTCTTACCTTAAATGGGTGATTGGGAAAATCAGTAATATCCAAAAGAGAAATATTTTTTACATATTCCTGATTCTTATGATCTCTTTCTTCCTGCGTGGTAAAAAGATCATCTGCTGAGGGAAGATTCATGTTTATTTCTCTGCTTTTCGCCACACTGAATCACCTCCCTCGTAAATTCTGCATACGCCTTTGCAACAGTTCCATTCTTGTCATACTCATAAATGCTCTGTCCTGCTGCACTGCTTTCTGCCGCTGTAATAGCCACTGGAATAATCGTTTTAAAAATTCGGATATGTTTCCCGTAATTTTCTCTAAGGCTATCCTCTGTTGTCCTTGCAAGTTTTGTCCTCATATCTGCAAGTGTCAGCAATACTCCATCAATCTTCAGATTAGGATTTAGCTGTCTTTGCACCTTACCGATTGTTTTCATTAACTGTGTCATACCTTTTAGTGGAAGATAATGCGCCTGCACTGGAACAATTACACTGTCTGCGGCAGCCAACGCATTGATAGTCAACATTCCCAAGCTAGGCATACCATCAATCAAGATATAATCATAATCCTTTTTCAAATCTGCCAGATACAACTTTAAAGTTTGCTCTCTGCTCATGGCATTTACCAGTGAGATTTCCATGCCCGATAGCTCGATGTTGGTTGGAATAATATCTACTCCTTCTTCATGGTGTAAAATGCCTTCATTATACACAAACGGTTCGTCTTGTAATATCTTCTTCATTTGTGTTTCCAATGTAATAGGAAGACTGTCTGCATTTGTCCAACCCAATGCAGTTGTTAAATCCCCCTGCGGATCAGCATCGACCAATAATACTTTTCGCCCCTGATGCGCAAGACCAATTCCTAAATTTAATGTAGTTGTGGTCTTGGCTGTTCCTCCCTTCTGATTTGCAAGGGCGATTACTTTACACTTGGTCATATAGTTTCCTCCTTCCTCGAAAAATTTAATAGCCATTCCTTTTTTACGGGACTGGCTATGTACAAAAATAGGCATGAAAAAAGCCAACTGATTCTTAGTGAACCAATCGGCTATCTTCATTATTCAACATGAACCTATTGCAGTTGCTGTACCTTCATATTCTTTTTTTACAGTTAAATCATTTAAATTATATTCTAAATGAATTATTCCTGTTCCATATTTATTATTTTCTAAATCCGAAGTACATGCAACTTCTTCTATTACTTTTTTATAATTTTGTAATACATTGATTACTGGTAATTTTTTCTTTGCAAAAATAGAAGTAGAAGCATATTCTGAACGTTTCCCTTCAGGCGAATTTAAAAATTCAATCATATTAGCCGAATCAGCACTTCCATGATGCGGTATCTTTATATAATTATAAATTCTAGGGATATCTTCCGCGTCTGCTTCACTATTTAATAATTCTATAGTTGCATGATCCATATCACCCGCAAACATAAAATTAACATGATTATTATTTAAAAGCACTTTTACTATACAGGCTATACCCATTTGATTAATATTTGTAGTCTTATTTAATCCTTGCATTCCACCCAAATAGGAAAAAGGAGCAACGCATAAAATTTCCATTTCTTGTATTACATTTTTTCCATTAAACTCTACTTTATCTATTCTCCCAGGAAAATGACATAACGAATCTATTTTTCTTCTATTAATAGCTTGCTTGTTTTTATTCAATGAATGCAAATATAGGATAATATCATGACATTTTTTTGAATACTGCTGATAATCATTGTTAAATACATTTGCCGTGCATATTTTTGTTGATTTATTACTGTATTTCTTAATTAATTTATCCATACCTATAGAATGATCATCATGGGGATGCGTCCATATTATAAGATTTACTCTTCCTTCTAAATTCCATTCGCTTAATATTCTATCTGTTTCATTATTATTTTCTTCATAAGAATCTATTACCAACGAATAAAGGACATTTCCAGTTGATGTATGCAGTATAAAAAGACTACTTTCTCCTTCTGAAGCATACCCGATATGATAAATCGAAATATGAACTTCTTCCGCTTTATCTAATGTAATCATACTTATTTTTCCTTAAATCTCACAATACTATTTACATCAAAAATATTATCTCTTTTCACTTTAGGATATGTCGCTATTCTTTGATTCTCTGGTTGAAATTTAACTTTAGTTCTGCAACCTTTCATAGTCGAAATACTTCTCGCTTTTACAATTCCTTTTACATTTTTACTCATTTATATTCACCCCATCTATTACTTTATCTGTTTTTCCAACAATCAAGTCATTTGCAAATCCTTCTGTAATATGACTTATAAATACTTCAAAAGAAATATTATTTAATTCTTTTATCATATTTTCTAAATTTACCACTTCTTCAAAAGTATCACACGAAACAATAGTATCCATTTTTCCTTCATAAATCTCATCTCCATATGAAGTATAGCCCTTAACAACTGATTTTTCTATATTTACGTTATATTTTCTATATTTAAACCTATTCCCAATAGATGTTGATTCGGATTGAATACTTTTTTCTTTTCTTTGAAGCAAATAACTCGGATCAGCAAACATTTCTTTATTATAACATTGATATAAACGATACAATGATTTGCAATATATACTATCTCGTTTAATTAAATAAACTCCTTCAACTTCAAAATATTCTTCTTCTGCAAATAATTCTATCAACTGAGCCATAAGAGATATATTATCTTTTAATTTATGAGTTACTTCATAATTCAACGTAATAGAAAGAAACAGTTTACTAATAGTAATTATTTCTGTTTCATCTTTTGAATAATATCTTATAACACCTTCTGTATCATAATATCTTTTTAAAGATGCATTAGAAATATAAGTTCTTTCCCCATAAGCTTTTAATTCATCTACAGAAAATTCTCCTTCTCGTCTACTATAATAATCTGATGATAAAATTTGTTTCACTTTTTCTTGTGCATTTTCTATTTCTAACCTTGTAATTCCATGGAAATCTACAATCAATTCGATTTTATCATATATATTTGCTGTAATATCATCAGGTAAGATGTCTTGTTTTTTCTTTTTAGAAATACTCATTTTCTTTCCTCCAGATTCTTTTCTTATATATTATTTACTATAACAAGTTTTCATATAATGCACATCATTTTTATCATTATATCACTTCTTAAAATTATATACACCAATTTTTATTACTATTTTGCAAATAACACTCTATGATAAGTTGAGAAATCTCACACTACCACACGCCAAATATCGGGGAGTTTCACTACTCCCCAACAAAATAAAACAGGCAATCTTCACCTACTTATTTTAGAAGAATGAGGCGAAGTTTCACACACCAGTTGGGGAATTGAAATTCCCCAACTCACTCCCCAACTTTTACCCAATTCCATGCATAAATAGCGATAATTTACGATAAGTCAAAATTTATTCCCCAACACGCAAAAAACCTTGAATCATCCCATTTTCATAGGAAATTCAAGGTTTTTCGTTGTTTTACATGATAATAATACGGTTCAAATTCTTATGCGAACTGTAAGATTATGCGTTCATCTGTTTAGCAACTTCCTCAGCGAAGTTCTCTTCTTTCTTCTCGATTCCTTCACCGGTCTCGAAACGAACGAAGCCTTTTACTGCTACTGTTGCGTTGTTTTCTTTAGCAACCTGTGCTACGTACTGAGCTACAGACTGTTTTCCGTCTTCTGCTTTTACGTATACCTGGTCAAGCAGGCAGATCTCTTTGAGCTCTTTGTTGATACGGCCCTGGATCATTCCCTGGATAACTTTTTCCGGTTTCTGGGACTCTTTCGGGTCGTTCTGGATCTGAGCCATGAGGATTTCTTTCTCATGTGCGATGTAATCAGCGCTTACTTCGTCGCGGCTTGTGTACTGCGGACGAAGAGCTGCAATCTGCATTGCAACGTTTTTAGCCATCTCTTTGAGGTCGTCGTTTACAACGTCTGTCTCAACGTCAACCAGAACACCGATTTTACCGCCCATATGAGTATAAGAAGCAACGAAACCGTTCTCCTCTTTTACCTGCTGGAAACGACGGATGTTCATATTCTCGCCGATGGTAGCGATCTGATGAGCCAGCTCTTCGCCAACGGTCTCGTTGGTGTCGAATTTCCAAGGCTCAGCCAGGAATCCTTCTACGTCTGCTGCAGTTGTATCCATAGCCTGCTCTGCAACCTGTGCTACATAGCCACGGAATTTCTCGTTCTTTGCAACGAAGTCTGTCTCAGCGTTTACTTCTACAGCGACAGCTTTCTTTCCATCCTCGGATACGTTCAGCATAACGATACCTTCAGCTGCGATTCTGCCAGCTTTTTTCTGAGCAGTAGCAAGTCCTTTTTCTCTCAGGAACTCCATTGCTTTGTCCATATCACCTTCGGTAGCTGTAAGAGCTTTCTTGCAGTCCATCATACCAGCGCCGCTTACTTCTCTTAACTCTTTTACCATTGCTGCTGTAATAGCCATTGTTTTATTCCTCCGTATACGTGATTCAGCAGACTGCATCTTCATGCCGGTCTGCTATTGTGAGATTCACCGAAGGGAACCTGAATTTCAAGTTCCCCCCAGTTCATTACTTCGCGTAAATTATTCAGCGTCTGTCTCTGCTGCTTCTTCGTATGCAGCTTCCTCAGCCTCGCCCTGTTTTGCCTCGATCACTGCGTCTGCCATTTTGGAAACGATCAGTTTTACGGCACGGATAGCGTCGTCATTACCCGGAATTACATAGTCAAGCTCTTCCGGATCGCAGTTGGTATCGCAGATACCGATCAGCGGAATTCCCAGTGTATGAGCTTCCTGTACGCAGATTCTCTCTTTTTTCGGATCTACTACGAAGATAGCGTCCGGCAGTCTCTTCATTTCTTTGATACCGCCAAGGTTTTTCTGCAGTTTTGCAAGCTCTTTCTTTAACTCAATGACTTCTTTTTTCGGAAGAACTTCGAAGGTGCCATCCTGCTCCATGGTCTCGATTGCTTTCAGTCTTGCAATACGGCTCTGGATGGTTTTGAAGTTGGTCAGCATACCGCCGAGCCATCTCTCGTTTACATAGTACATTCCGCAGCGCTCTGCCTCAACAGCGATAGCGTCCTGAGCCTGTTTTTTGGTTCCTACGAAAAGGATTGTGCCGCCGTCTGCTGCGATGTCTGCAACAGCTTTGTATGCGTCATCTACCATTCCTACAGATTTCTGCAGGTCGATGATGTAGATACCATTACGCTCTGTGTAGATGTACGGAGCCATTTTAGGATTCCATCTTCTTGTCTGATGTCCGAAATGAACACCGGCTTCCAGTAACTGTTTCATTGAAATTACGCTCATTGTTTTATCTCCTTATGGTTTTATTCTTCCCCATGTTTTTTCACCTTGGAACCTGTTTTTCAAAAAACAGGCACCATCCTTGGTACCGCATGGGTGCTTATTGTGCAACAGTAAGATTGTATCACAGAGTTTTTTTCATGACAAGCATTTTTTTCGCGGATTCTGTGGTTTTTTTCCGTTATTTTCGCGTTTTTCCCTGTTTATCCTTTGTTTCAACTCACAGTCGGTATTTTCACGGAGTCTGACATGTCGAAAATAGTT
>OLGM01001082.1_pt1 | contig 13647 bp, 16 predicted proteins | sample 1606001 | NCBI WGS metagenome assembly OLGM01 (sample SAMN03283294) | human gut metagenome | biome: human-associated habitat; material: feces | host: Homo sapiens | place: Peru | collected 2012
CGAGCTATGTAAGGAAGGCTATGACGAAGCTATGTATAAAAATTCTTGTAGAAGCTGACTCTGCGATTGAATCAGCGTTTCCTTAAAATCTGAGCGACGTGACGAAGTAGGCCGCACAGCTGACGAGGACCGTCAAAATGATCATCATCGGATCGGCGATGGAGGTACGGTAGTTTTCCGGATTGTAATGCGTGCGTTTCCTGAAAGGACGTGCATCCAGGAAGTCCATCGGATTGCTCGTGAGATCCATGAATTTATCATTCGCAATGCCCCAGGCATCGCCAAGGCCTTTGCAGAGTGCGCACATGAGTCCGCTCACGAAGTTCATGATCGCCGCGAAGGGCTTTCTGTAGAACCAGTCGGTATCGAGGCTGAGGGCGGTGTGCGGCTCCATCCGCGGAAGGAACATCATGAACGGCACCATGGTGACGACAAGGATCTCTACATAAGACAGGAGGTGGGCTGCCGTGAAGGGCTCGTAGGTGACGGTGCCGAATGGCAGGAAGCGGTAAAGCAGATCCGGATATACGCCGTAGAGGAAGCAGAGGCAGGCGCCAAGGCCCATCGCGACGTACATATTCTTCGGGAGCTTGTGCTTCATGACAATGTCTTTTTCCTCTTTCCGAAGGAAAATGAAGTAGCCCATCTTCAGTGTGATGGATAAAAAGGTACCGACGCTGGCAAGCTCGAGCAGGGTGTAGACCCAGTCATAGCCGGCTTCTGCCGCTGCCGCGATGGTGATGGTCTTACTGATGAAGCCATTGAAAAGCGGTACGCCGGAGATGGAGAAGGCAGCGACGAAGAAGCAGAGAGCGACAAATGGCATTCTCTTTGCCATGCCGGAGAGCTGATTGATCTTGCGGATGCCTGTCGCATAGATGATCGCGCCCGCGCACATAAAGAGGAGCGACTTATACAGGATGTGCGAGAAGGCATGCGCCGCTGCGCCGTTCAGAGCCATCGCCGTGCCGACGCCGACACCGGTGACCATGAAACCGACCTGACTGATGATGTGGTAGCCGAGAAGGCGGCGCATATCATTTTCCATGATCGCATAGAGCGCCCCATAGAGCGCCATGAAGCAGCCGGCAGCCATGAGGAAGTCGGTCCCCGCAAAGATGCGGATGAGCGCATAGACGGCGACCTTCGTGGTGAAGGAGGAAAGGAAAACGGAGCCGGTGATGGTGCCTTCCGGATACGCATCGACCAGCCATGCATTCACCGGAGGGATGGCCGCATTCACGGCGATGCCGATGAGGATCGCCCAGAAAGGCAGATCGTGTGCGCCCGCTGAGAGGTTCATGACGAGGCCGTTTCCAGCACCGACCTCGAGGAAGATGCCATAGAGCAGAAGGTTTCCGCCCAGCATGTGGACCATGAGGTAGCGGTAGCCTGCGCGGCGCGAGGCCGGGGTGTGGTGGCCCCAGATCAGGAAGAGGGATGTCACCGCAAGGCCTTCCCAGAAGGCGATGAAGGTCATCCAGTCCTTGGCAAGAGTGACGCCAAGCGCACATCCGGCGTAGGCCATGGAGGCGAAGGCTTCGATGCGGCTCTCATTGTGGCAAGAATAGATCCCGCCGATGCAGGCCATCAGAGCAAAGATCATGCAGAAGACATAGCTTAAGCCGTCCACATGGAAGTAGTCAAGCACATAGCCGGTGCCAAAGAATTCCATGGAGAGGTCTGTGCCCATCGGCATGGTGAGCGCCGTGGCAAGGGCGGCGAAGGGACCGATGGCAAGGACCACTCTCCGAAGCGCTTTCGGTACAATGGCCGCAATGAGTCCGACGAGAATGAGGATGATGCCAGGATGCCATGCATTACTCAATGTGACCACCTCCTCCGCGTGTATAGTAGTTCTCACTGCGCTGCAGGAGCGGCGCCATGATGAGCTTGGCGAGGATGATCAGGATCCATCCCGACACAAACCCGAAGAAAATATCATAGCCGAAGGGCAACGGCCACCATGACGGGCTATGCAGATGTACGCCTGCGATCTCCGCCGCGCAGGAGACGAGCAGAATGACAGCGGCCAGGATATAAATTCTTTTCTTCGTCATTTCAGCCACCCCCCGTTCCAGCCGGCGCAGATGCCGCTTGCGGCCATATCGGCCAGATCATAGAAATGCGGATATACATCCGGCAGTACGCCAAGGATGACGGCAAGCGCTGTCGTGATGCAGATCGGGATCAGCATGGAATAGCTGAATGCCCCGTACTTACGGAATTTTTCCTGCGGATCATGCCGGAAGTACGCCATGCGGACGACCGGCATCAGGTAAGCCGCTGCGAGGAGCGCACTGGCGACCCAGATCAGGATGTAGAGAGGTTTCCCCGCCTGCAATGCGCCGAGAGCGAGGTTCCACTTACTGACGAAGCCGACCAGGAACGGCGTGCCCGCGATCCCCAGAGAAGCGATGGTGAAGCAGGCCATGGTGACCGGGAGCTTCTTCCCGATGCCATAGAGCTCACTGATGTTATTGCGGTGCGTTCGCGCAATGATGAGGCCGGCACACATGAAGAGCGTGATCTTCATGACTGCATGCGCGACCAAGTGCAGGTACGCGCCCTTGATGGACAGCGGCGAGAGCAGAGCCGCGCCCAGCACGATGTAGGAGAGCTGTCCGACTGTCGAAAAAGCGAGACGTCGTTTCAGGTGATCCTGCCGCATAGCGATGAGGGAGGAAATAATGATACTGCCGGCAGCGAACCATGCCAGGACGTCTACGACGCCGATCTGGGAGAGGAGCTGCGGCCCGAAAACAAATCCGATGACACGAAGGACAGCGAAGACGCCGGTCTTGACGACAGCCACCGCATGAAGCAGGGCGGAAACCGGAGTCGGCGCGATCATGGCTGCCGGCAGCCAGCCGTGCAGCGGCATGACAGCCGCCTTTACGGAGCCTGCCATGATCATCAGGATGAAGATGAACTGGAGCACCCACTTCGGAGCCATGTCCGGGGTGAGGAAGCCGCCCGGCTTGAAGTCGACAGTCCCTGCGATGCAGTAGACGGCGATGATGCCGGCGAGGAAGAGCTGACCGGAGATCAGGGTATAAATGAGGTACTTGCGGCTCGCAGAGAGCGCTTCTGCATTTCTCTTATGAAGCACCAGAGGGTAGCTCGCAAGGGTCAAAAGTTCGTAGAAAATAAAGAAGGTGATGAGGTTCGACGCCATGGCGATGCCCATGACCGCAGAGAGGCAGACCGCGAAAGCCGCGAAATAGCCGGTCTGTTCTTTTTCATTGTTGCATCGCATGTAGCCGATGGAGTAAAAGTTCATCGGTACCCAGAGCATGGAGGCAAGCGTCGCAAAGATCATGCCCGCCGGATCCGTCTTCAGCGTGAGCCCCAGGGTATCGGTGATGCGGCAGAGGGTCCACTCGTACTGATTGCCATTCAGGACCCCCGGCACCATGGAAAGGATGATGCCAAACATGATCACGGAAGCGATGGCGCTCCATGCCTCACGTACATTTGGCCATTTCCTGCTGAATGCGATCAGGATCGCAGCGAGGAAGGAAACGCCTACCGCCAGAAATGGTCTGCAGTCTATGATCGTCATCTCAGAAACACCCCCGGCAGTCCCAGTTTAATCACATCAGTCACGATGGTCGCATTGCCAAAGCCCAGCGCGATGATCATGATGCCCATGATGAGGATCGGGATGACCATCGGCAGCGGCAGCCCCAGCTTGCCCTTATGCGGATGCACCTCTGTCAGAGAGGCTTCCCGCTGGACGAACATCTGCTCAATGATGCGGAAGAAGTAGATCGCATTGAGAAGCGAGCTGATGACCAGTACGAAGATATAGAAATACTCTCCGCCGGTGTAAGCCCCCAGCATGAGATACCACTTGCTGAAGAAGCCGCAGGTCGGCGGCAGCCCGATCATGGAAAGCGCTGCCAGCGCCACGGTGATGGAGCTGATCGCCATCTTCTTATTGAGGCCGCCCAAGCGGTACAGATTCACTTCGCCAAAGCGGTACTGGATCCCGCCGATGACGAGGAAGAGCGAGCTCTTCATGAAGGCATGGTTGATGATGTGCATCACAGCGCCGATGAAGCCGTACATATTGCCCATCGCCAAGCCAATGGCGATATAGCCGATCTGTGCGACCGAGGAGTACGCAAGCATGCGGCGGAAGTCGTACTGCGCCATCGCCATGACAGAGCCGATCAGGATCCCGCACACGCCTAAGATCCCCAGCACATTCAGCGCACTTTCCACGACCGGATTATCGACCTGGAAAATGTAGTAAATAAAACGGATGAGTGCATACGCCGGTGCCTTGCTCATGAGACCCGCGATGAAAGCGGCTGCACCCGGATGTGCGTAGGTGTAAGCATCCGGCTGCCAGCCATGCAGCGGGAAAAGTGCCATCTTGATGCCGAAGCCGATCAAAAAGCAGGCGACTGCCATGGCAAAGAGCGGCGAATGCAGATGCGGGATGATGAGCTGCGCGAGATCTGCCATATTGAGCGTACCGGTCATCGCATAGAGATAGCCGACACCCAGCAGGTAGAGGGACGCGCCGATGGTCCCGATGAGGAGGTAGCGGAAGGCCGCCAGCATGGATTTCCGCCCGCCCAGCGCGATCAGCGCATAGCCGGAAAGCGACATGATCTCCAGATACACATAGAGGTTGAATACGTCGCCGGTGATGATCATGCCGGAGAGGCCGACCGTCAGAAGGCCGAAGAGCGTATAGTAGCCGCCTACATGGAGCCAGTCCTCATCCTTCACAAAAGGCCGGCTGTAGAGAGAGACGAGCATGGAAATGAAGGTGACCAGCACCGCGAGGATGCTGTTCAACGGATCCAGTGCAAATTCGATACCGATCGGCGGGATCCAGCCGCCCATCATGTAGTGCCAGGTCGCTCCGCCATTTTCAAGCACATGCTGGAGCACCAGGCAGGCACTCGCAAAGGCGCCCGCGATGGAAGCCATCACGATGTAGGAGCCCAGATTGCGGCTGATGCGGGAGAAAAGCATACAGAGAAGCGAACCGGTCAGCGGCAGGAGTACGATAAATATGGGAGCGTGCTGTGTCATTTACTAGCCCTCCTCAGTACCTCGACCTCTTCCACGGAGCCATAGATCTCCTTGATGCGCATGAGGAGCGCGATCGCGACCCCCGTGGTACCAAGGCTGACGACGATAGCCGTCAGCATCAGACCGTGCGGCAGCGGGTTGATATACATTGATGTATCCGTCGTGATGCCATTCTGGATCGGAATCATCGCGCCGTCTTTCTGCGCGAAGCACAGGTAGAAATAAATGACAGCGACCTGCATGACATTCATCGCCATCAGCTTTTTCATGTAGTTCTTGCTGAGGACCATGCCATATACGCCAAGGAAGAAAAGGATCATGACCAGGGTGTAAAGACCTTTTGTTTTCAGGAATTCATTCAGTACGTCCATGCTCTTCACCCCTTTTCACGATAGCATCCAGCAGATTGATGATCGTCATCATGACGCAGATGGCGACGCCGATCTCGATGAGGAAGATCCCGGTCGCATGCATTTCATTCTGCGCTTCCATCCGGATCGGCATGTAATTGTAATTCAGGAAGAAATCCGCCCCGCCCAGAAGCGTCAGCCAGCCGGTCAGTGCATAAATGAAGGTGCCGACACCGGCCAGCACGACCGATGTTTTTCCCAACACATTGAATTTCGTATCAAAGCCCAGGATGAGACGCGCGAGCAGCACGCCCACCGAGAGCAGCGCCCCCGCCTGGAAGCCGCCGCCCGGAGAAAATTCACCGAGGCAGAGGATGTAGACTGCATATACCATCGTGAAGGGTACCAGCATGCGGAAGGCTATATTCAGGATCAGACCGCCAAATGGTTTATTCATTTGATAATCTCTCCTTCCTCCGGATCTTCCGGCTCCTCTTCAGGACGACGGCCCACCGTATTGCTGGTCAGGATGAGGACCGTCGTCAGCCCTGCCAGGAACATGACCGAGGTCTCCCACATGGTATCGAAGCCTCGATAATCGATGATGACGCCAGTGACGATATTCGGAGAGCCCGTATCCTCCTCACTGCGTGAGATATAGGTCGGTGTGACATGCGTATTCGGTGCCGTATTCGGATCCCCGATCTCTGGGAGATAGGTGACCACCGAGACGAAGAGCGCCGTCATGACCGACAGAAGTACCGCTACCAGTCCACGCATTACTTACACCACCTATCAATTTTCTTCAGCGATGCTACGAAGAAGATCGTAGAGATCGTACCAATGACCGCTTCTGTGAAAGCCACATCCGGAGAACCCATCATGAGGTACAAGAGCACCGCGCAGAAGCTGAACGCGCTGTAGATGATGGCTGCGGAGAGGATATCCTTGCAGAAGATGACCGCGCAGGTGATCAGAATCAGGAAAACCAGAAGAATGGCTTCGATCGTATAGATTTCCATTATTTTTCCTCCTTTTCCAAATGTCCCACCGGTTCATCAATGCTGTGATCCGGGCCCGCAAGACCAAGGAGCTTCTTTGCGCCCTTCGTCTTGAGCGTCCAGATCGGATGGCCGGACTTATAGGCCGACTTGCTCAGGATATGTGAGCCGATCGGGTTCGCCATGAAAACCAGAAGAAAGACGAATGCGATCTTGAGAGAGGTCAGTGTCGCCCCTTCGTAGATCATAAGGCCGATGAAGGTCAGCATGCAGCCCAGCGTCTCGCTGTTGCCCGATGCATGGATGCGGCTGTAGAAATCCGGAAGCCGGAGCATCCCAATGCCCGAGCCGATGAAAAAGATAAGTCCGCCGATGATGAAAAGCGCCGCTGCCATTTCCCGAGGAGAGGTAAAGCCGAGTTCACTCATATCTTATTCCCTCCTATGAACTTCGCCACGATGAGGGATCCCAAGAATCCCAAAAGCGCGTAAGAGATCGCAATATCCACATACATATCCGGACGCTTGTCGATGAAGCCGAAGACCACGATGAGACAGATCGTATCCGCCCCGATGACCCCCAAAGCATTCATCCGATCAAAGATCGTCGGCCCGTTGAAGAGGCGCTGGAGCATAAGAGCGATGACGAAGAGAAGCACCAGCATCACGACATAGAGAAGAACCATCATGATCATTCCTCACCTTCCTTTTCTTCGACCACCTCGAAATCAAGCGGTATGCCATAGAGCCATGCCACCTTTCTTTGCATCCCGCCGTCCACAAGACCCTCGGCTGCCACTTTCGTCAGCGCATGGATCTCATAAAGCCCGTCATCGGTCACATTCATGGTGACCGTCCCCGGCGTCAGCGTGATGGAATTGGCCAGAATGGTCGATGCCATCGGATTATCCGCCCGGAAATAGAAGCGTACCACCTTCGGATCGATCTGGAGCTCCTGCGACGTCTCGGCAAGAAGCACATCGACATTTGCGAGCACGAGCTGCCACATCAGCCAGATGAAGTACCAGATCATCTTCCAAGGGGAGAAGCCAAAGACATAGTAGAGACGGCTCTCCTCCTTGTTCGGCACCAGAAGCAGCGGATACGTCAGCCATGTCGTCACCAGCGCTGTGATCACGCCGTATACGATGAATTTCGTCTCCGTATGTCCCGAGAGCGCCATCCAGAAGGCGAACAGCACCACCGCGAGGCATCCCATGTGAACCACAGGCGAACCTACGATCCTTTTATCATTCCATACTACCTGTTTTCCCACAGCGACCACCTTTCCTCACCGAAGCCAAAGCCATATATCTCTATCGGAGATCTCTGAATAAAAAAAATGCAATAAAAGCATCTGATCGCTTCTATTGCATCAAGTAACGAGCAGGAAAAGATATGCTTTCAATCAAAAAGTATATGATTTTGCGTTGCTTTACCGCGCTGCCTCATGCCGAGGACAGCTCCTGAATCATCCCAGCCATGATCACTCTCATAGTGCATTGACTCCCCTCATTTTCCTCAGGGCTTCTCACCGGGAGAGGCTCTTTTCCATATTGATTGTACTTATAGTATCACATCCTATAGAAAAATGAAACAATCAAAAGAACTCAATTATCGTATGGTTATATAATTCGCAATGCATGAATTGTTTTTTGCATAGGAATATATCAATGTGAAATGCATAAAAAAATGAGCCTGAAGAAATTTTCTTCGCGAAAAGATCTTCAGGCTCATTCCTGTTTCCTGGCAGGGGCAGGTAGAGTCGAACCACCGATAACGGAGTCAAAGTCCGTTGCCTTACCGCTTGGCGATGCCCCCATGAAGTCCGACAGTATCGGATTTCAGGCAAAAAAAAATGGGGCGAGTGGTGGGACTCGAACCCACGCGTAACGGAGCCACAATCCGCCGTGTTAACCACTTCACCACACCCGCCATATTTTTCCCGTCACAGGCATTTCGCCATATGACGTTGTTTATTGTACCATAGAAAGAAATATCCGTCAAATAGTTTTCCGAAAGATTTTTTTCGTCCATCACCTGTCACAAAAAAATTCTCTTACAATATATAAAGAGATTCATTAAAGGAAAGAGAGCGATCCATCCACGGTGCAGGGGATGGATCACTCTCGCTCCTCCTCAAGAGCTATGGCGCCTCTTCACTCCAGAAGCCAACCTTAGTGTAAAATTTTACTCGGTGGGGGAAATTTTTCCAAAAACAATAAAAGAGGAAAGCCCCCCTTGAGTGGAAATGTTATAATTTCCGTGCGAAAGAATAAAACAAAGAAAGGACCTTCCTCATGGACATTATAACAGAAACTGAAGAATTTTGGGGCGAAAAAGCAATTGGAGCAGTCATTTCTATCATTAAGAAATCTAAGGACTCTATTGAGGCTGAAAGGAAGATCGAACACTGGCTTATGCGAGTCACTTGTCAGCTTATCGCTGCGGCGTTGGAGCGTATTGATGCTGAGCTGTATCAGTTTTACAAGGCACAGGGGTGGCGCGTGTCGCGCCGGGATTCCCGGACGATTTACTGCCGTTACGGGGAGCTGACCTATACCCGCAGACTGCTGCAGAAAGGCGGAAAGAGCTTCTATCCCTTGGACCGTAAAATGGGCTTTGAGCCCAGAAAGCACTACAGTCTGGGCATGATTGAGCGGATTGTCGAGGCTGTCGCCATTACGACGGCTCGCAGCGCCAGCGAGCTGATCCAAAACCTGGCAGGGATTACCATATCCCATCAGTCCGTCATCGCAGTCAAGAACTATGCTGGCAAGAAGGCGAAGGCCTATGAAAAGGCATTAGCAGAAGAGAACAAAGCTGAAAGCCTGGCACAGCCTGAGTTTATAGCGATTGAAGGGGACGGGTTCATACTCAAGAACAAGAAGAAAGGTGGCGTTTCGGAAGTGCACCGCATCCAGGTATACGAAGGCGTCAGGAAAAATGGCAACAGGACAGAACTGGTCGGGCTTCACTGCTTTTCCTCTACCAACAAGAAAGAACTTGTCGCAATGGTTACAAGCTTTCTGCATGGACACTATGACCTGTCTAAAACCACGGTGCTGTCGAATGGGGATGGTGGTTCCGGGTACCAGTTTCAGGACTTTGACCGAATGGTAGAAGGCTGCCGGGACCATCAGCATTTCCGTGACTGCTACCATGTGCATGAAAAAATCCGGACCCGGCTGAGCTTCTGCAACAGGAAACTGGTAGATCGTATGATCCGGGAACTCCACAGAACCGACGATATCATGAAACAGATTCCTATCTGGATGGATACAGTTCGGAGCTGTGCCCGAACGGAAGAGGATTTGGAAGCCGTAGACAAGCTGCAGAGCTATCTGGAGAGAAACGCTCCCTACATCCCCAGCCTGAGCCAGCGCGGTATCCACACAGAGATTCACCTGGGCACTGCGGAAACGAATCACCGGTTCTACAGCTACCGCATGAAGCGACAGGGGCGGAGCTGGTCCAGTGAGGGAATGGAGCACATGGTCTGGGTACTGACCGCAAGGAAGAACAAGACGCTTACGCAAGCCCTTCTGTACCATGCTAGTGGGAAGAGCTACAAAAAAATGGATAGAGCCATGCATAAGGCCGCTGTGCAGGCGGAGCGTAAAATCGCTCAGGGCGGCCTGAGCGCGGCTCAGAAGCGCAAAATAAAAGGATATAGGCCAGGATGCCTGGAAGGCCGCATAGGCGCTTATTGCCCTTCCTCTTCCTCAGTAGGCGCATTGGGCCATGCTATACAGAACTACTGACAAACCCGAAGCCACGGAGATAGTAATTATCGACAGTCAAATAGATTACCGAGGAAAACTTGACACTTACGTCACTCTTTTCCTAAATTGACACGACTCTCAAAATCTATTATAATCGTCGGGAATGTTATTTATAAATGGGAGCAAAGAATGACTATCACACTCAATATGTATCAAACGCTGGCTGCCGCTGTGGCAGTCTTTTTTCTTGGCGGATTTTTGAAGGGGAAGATCCCCCTCTTTCGCAAGTACTGCATCCCCGCGCCGGTCATCGGCGGGACGATCTTCTCCATCGTGAACTGTATCCTCTACACCGAGGGGATATGGAACTACAGCCAGGACACCGTCATGCAGAACTGGTGCATGATGCTCTTCTTCACGAGCATCGGCTACATGGCGAGCCTGCGGCTGATCCTGCGGGGCGGCTATCTCGTCTTCAAAATGGGCATCATGGTCGCGATCCTCATTCTCCTGCAAAACCTCATCGGGATCTCCATGGCGCATGTATTCGGCCTGCCTTCGATGATGGGGCTCGCGGACGGCTCGATCCCGCTGGTCGGAGGACATGGGACAGCCGGCTCCTTCGGCCCGGTACTGGAAGAGATGGGACTCATGAATGGTACCACCATCGCCTTTGCGGCTGCCACCTTCGGTCTTGTCTCCGGCAGCTTCATCGGCGGCCCGATCGGCGAGCTGCTGGTGCGCCGCTTTTCACTGATCTCTGATGAAACAGACAATGCAGCAGAAGAGACCGGCGAGAAACCGGCACTGCATCCCAAGGACGCCGCGGCGGCTTACCTCAATATGGATCACTTCATGTACGCTTTCGGACAGCTGCTCCTTGCCATGGGTATCGGTACCTATGTGAGCGCCTTTTTCAGCAGCATCGGCCTTGTCTTCCCCGGATACATCGGCGGCATGATCGTCGCTGCCATCATCCGCAATGTATCGGAGATCACGGAGTGGTACGGCTCTTACCAGCAGGAATGTGAAGTCTTGGGCGGCATGTGCCTCAATATCTTTCTCTCCTGCGCCCTTATGAGTCTCAAGCTCTGGCAGCTCGCCTCGCTCGCTGTACCGCTCACGCTGACGCTTCTCATCCAAGTCGCCATGATCGGTGCTTTCGCCTACTTCATCATATTCCGCGTCATGGGAGGTGGCTATGAAGCCGCCGTCATGGCTGCCGGCACCTGCGGCTTCGGCCTCGGCGCGACGCCGAATGCCATCGCAAACATGAATGCGATGTGTGAACGCTACGGCTCTGCGCACACAGCCTACTTCGTCATCCCGCTCATCGGGGCCTTTGTCGTCGATTTCCTCAATGCATCCATTCTGATGGTATTCATGAATTTGCTGAAATAAGTGACTGGGGACTGGAGATTCGACGATACGAGAATACAATCCTCGTATCGCGACGAAGCCGACATTTGAATTTACAGAACCTGCCAAGCCTTACATAACAAAAAGGCAGAAACGAAAATGACTACTCATTTCGTTTCTGCCTTTTTTATTTATCTGATTTATCTGAATCCGAAGACTTTGGCGAGGATGCTCTGGCGACGTCCTTTTCTGGCTTCGCCAGCCCATTCTGCGCTCTTCGCATCTGCGTGTCTGACTTTGTACGTTTTATAGGCCCGATATTCATCCATATCTACCAAGAATGTACAGATTCGCTTGCCGCTTTCGCGGAGACAAAGCTGCCGTTCGCTGGTTGCGCTCGGAATGGGGAGCGCTTTCTCTTCCAGTTCCAGAAGAGAGGCGGCCAAAGCTTCTCTGGCCTTCTTCGCAGCCTCATTCATGGTGCTGGCTTTCGCTTCACAACCGATGAGGTCTGGAAACATCACGAAGAACATTCCCTTTTTCTGATCGTATGAACAAATGGCGGGGTAGAAGTATTTCATCTCTGTCCCCCTTCCCTCTTCTTACCACTCTCGATGGCAGATCACTGCCATCCCTATTGTATACTATTTGGGCATGGAATGGCAACAAAAAGTAAAGAAAATGTAAGGGAAATGAAGGTTCAGGGTTCAGGTTGGCGAGTCCAGGGTTGCCCGTGGGTTGAGCTGCCCATGGATCGCGGATGAAAGCTTTGTTCGAATGAGGAATTAGGAATGAGAAATGGTGGTGCGGCGCATAAAATAATGAAGCGCCGCAGAATTTTGATAGCACTTCGCGCCGTCGTCATTTCGAGCGTAGCCGAGAAATCTCTATAGCAGAACGCTCATTACCTGATGTTCAGCAGCACCAAGACATCGTTTTTCCCCGGCGCATACACGCTGATTCCCACAGTGCAGTAGAGATCCCTCGGCTACGCTCGGGATGACGATGCTGGAGAATCCTAATCTCTAATCCCTAGTCACGCAATCACTTCTCCCGATAGGTGATGCAGCAGGCACCCTCGGAGGAGACCATACAGGCACCGACAGGATGCTCAGGCGTGCAGGCACGGCCGAAGCAGGGACATTCTTCGCTCGTGATGCGGCCTGTCAGGACATCGCCGCAGCGACAGCCAGCGGGCATCCGGTCTTCTGAGAGTCCCCGGCTGCCCGCATCGAGCGCGCGGTATTTCTCCCGGAGATAAAGCCCGGAGCCTGCGATCGTCCCAAGACCGCGCCACACGGCATCCCCCGGCGTGAAAACATCCGCAAGGAGAGCCAGTGCCTTCGGATTTCCCTCTTCCGTCACAACGCTCGGATACTCATTCCATAGTCCCCTCTTTTTCTGCGACGCCGCAAGCACGAGACGCGTCAGTGCGCGGAGAAGGTCAGCGGGCGAGAAGCCGCCGATCACCATCGTCTCTTCCGTTTCTTCCGCCAGTTTTCTGAACGGACGGCATCCTGTGATCACGGCGACATGACCGGGGCAGAGGAAGCCATCGATGTGGCTTTCTCCGGAGATCAGCGACATCGCCCCCGGCATCGTTTTGAGCGCCGTCAGGAAGCGGACATTCGGGATGCGCTCCTCATAGACCAGGCGGATGAGATCCGCCCAGACAGGCGCGGTCGTCTCAAAGCCGACAGCGGCAAGGATGAAGGTCGTCCCTCGATCGGCCTCCGCCTTGTCGAGCACCTCTTCCGGATCGTAGAAGAAATCCACGCGCCCGCCCCTGCCCTCCGCACCGGAGAGTGACATCCGGCTGCCCGGGACAGCGAGGAGATCGCCGAAGGCCATCACCTGACAGCCCGGAGTGAGCGCATAGCGGACGAGCTTATCGATATAGGACGTCGGTGTCACACACACCGGACAGCCCGGTCCGGAGAGGAAGGTGATCTGCGGCGGGAGCATCTGACGGATGCCCGAACGGTACAGCGCTGAGGTATGCGTCCCGCACACCTCCATCAGTGTGAGCGGCGGCCCGTCGTAGCGGGAAAGCCAACGGGCAAGTTTGCGTTCCTCCATAAAAGGCTCCTTTGAGAAATAGGGGAAAGGGTTCAGGGTTCAGGGTTCAGGGTTCAGGGTTCAGGGTTCGGGGTTCGGG
>OLGM01001083.1_pt1 | contig 13624 bp, 14 predicted proteins | sample 1606001 | NCBI WGS metagenome assembly OLGM01 (sample SAMN03283294) | human gut metagenome | biome: human-associated habitat; material: feces | host: Homo sapiens | place: Peru | collected 2012
AATGAAGAAGAACTATTTTATATTAGTAATATTATTAATAATGGTAGTTGGATATTCACGTATAACTTTAATAAAATAACTTAATATTTATTGCAATAATACTTAGAAATAGTTTTATTGCTTTTTTTTTATGATTAAATTATAATTATCTTGGTGGTTTTTATGTTAAGTATAAAAAATTTAACAGTTAAAGTTAATGATAAAATAATATTACATGACTTTAACTTAGATATAAATGATGGTGAAATTGTTACTCTTATGGGACCAAATGGTGTTGGTAAAAGTACAATTTGTAAAGTTATCATGGGTGATCCTACTTATGAAATTTTAAGTGGAACTGTTTTTTATAATGGAGAGGATTTGTTATCTCTTTCAACTGATGAACGAAGTCGTAAAGGAATATTCTTACTTGCTCAAAATCCAATTGAACTAGAAGGAATAAGTAATGCAGATGTTTTAAGAAGTGCATTAGAATGTAAAACTGGTAAACATGTTGATATATTTGAATTCAATAAAAAAGTTACTGAGATATGTAAAAAGTTAAATATACCAGCAAGTTTCATTCATAGAGGCGTTAATGAAGGTATGAGTGGTGGAGAAAAAAAGAAAAACGAAATACTACATTTATATGTACTAGAGCCTAAACTTATATTACTTGATGAACTTGATAGTGGTTTAGATGTAGATAGTTTAAAAAGCTTAAGTGTATCATTAATGGAATATAAAGACGATTCTGTATCAATTTTAATTATTACTCATCATACAAATATATTAGAATATATTAAGCCAGATAGAGTTGCTATATTAAGTGGTGGTGAAATTGTTAAGATAGGTGATAATACCCTTGCAAATGACATTGAGAAATTTGGCTTTAGTGCGTATGAAGTGAGTGAAAAATAGTATGAAGAATAAAATATTATTGGATGGAGATAATTATTATATAGATGAATCTGTTAATAATTTTGAAATTAATGGGCGTGTAACTGCATACATTGTAAATAAAAATATAAGTGAACTTACATTTAACTTATCAAGTAATTCTAGCTTGGAAATAGTAAATTTCTGTGAAATTGAAAATAATCTAAAATTGACAATTAAACAAACAGACAATACAATATTAAAATATGTATCTAATATAGATGTAAAATGTTCTTATGATTTAGATTTAATTTTGGAAATGAATGGATCAAACTCTAAAAGTGATATTATAATTAGTGGAGCTGTAAGTGGATCGGCTTCTATTAAAGTAACTTCTATAGATAAAGAAAAAACAATTGATAATGAAATAAATGAAACAATAAAAATATTAAATTTAGGTGGTATAGTTCATGTAGAACCAATATTAAAAGTTGGCTCACGTAATGTTATAGCAAACCATAGTAATGCAATAACTAATATAGATGAATCTTATCTTTTCTATTTAAAAACAAAAGGAATTAAAGAGGAATATGCTAAAAAATTAATTATAGATTCATATAAATATGGATTAGTAAAAAAATATGATATAAAAATAAATAATGAAAATGAATAGGAGGTGTATCTTATGTATAGAGAAGATTTCCCAATGCTTGAAAGTGATATTATATATTTAGATAATGGAGCAACAACATTTAAACCTGAGTGTGTAATAAACAAAATGACGGAATACTATACAAAATATTCAGCTAATGCTCATAGAGGAGATTATGACATTTCTTATAAAGTTGATGTTGAATACGAAAATTCAAGAAAACTTGTTTCTAGATTTATAAATGCTGAAATGGATGAAGTTGTTTTCACAAGTGGAGCAACTGAGTCTTTAAATATGATAGTGAATGGATTCTTTGGAAATAATCTTGAAGCAGGTGATGAAGTCCTTATTACATTATCTGAACATGCAAGTAATGTTTTACCATGGTTTATGCTTGCACGTAAAAATGGCATAATAGTTAAAAATATAGAATTAGACTCTAATTTACATGTTACTTTAAACAATGTAATTAAAGCAATCACTCCTAATACTAAAGTAATATCTCTTGCACATATTACTAATGTTGTTGGAGATATAAGACCTATAAAAGAAATATGTGAATACGCTCATGCACACAATATATTTGTCGTAGTTGATGGTGCTCAAAGTGTTCCTCATATAAAAACTGATGTAAAAGAACTTGATTGTGATTTCCTTTCATTTTCTGCCCATAAAATGTGTGGTCCAACTGGATTAGGCGTACTTTATGGAAAAAAAGAACTTTTAGAAAGTATGGAACCAGTTAATTATGGAGGTGGAATGAATGAATCTTTTGATTCAATAGATGAAGTTTATTTAAAAGATTTACCAAATCGTTTAGAAGCTGGAACTCCAAACATTGCATCAGTTATTGGTTTTGGAGAAACTATTAAATACTTAAATAAAATAGGTATGGATAATATTACAATTCATGAAATTAAATTAAAAAAATATTTAATTGATAAACTTAAAACAATTCCTCATATTAATATCATAAATGAAGAATGTGATTCTGGAATAATTGCCTTTAATATAGATGGAGTATTTGCTCAAGATGTTGCGTACTATTTAAATAAATATCATATATGTGTCAGGGCTGGTAACCATTGTGCTAAGATATTAAAAAGTGCAATTGGTGTAAAAAATACAGTAAGAATAAGTATGTATTTTTATAATACGTATGAAGAATGTGATAAAGTATATGAACTTTTAAAAGATAAAAATAAAATAATAAGTGAGATGATATAACGTGGAAGAAATAGATAAAAGAGAAATAATCCTAGATAATTATTCCCATCCATTTAATAAAACAAGTGAAAATTTAGATGGATACATAAAAGTAAATTCAAATAACGTTTCCTGTATTGACAACATAGATTTATTTATTAAAATTGAAGGGAGTATTATAAAAGACATAAAATTTAATGGTGAAGCATGTGCCATATCCACAGCTTCTACTTCAATAATGATAAAAAACTTGATAGGTAAAACTATTGATGATGCTCTTAAGTATATAAAAAACTTTGAATCGATGCTTAATGAAGAAGAATATGATGAATCTTCTTTAAATGAAGCTATTGTATTTGATGAAACTTATAAACAAGGTAATAGAAAAACATGTGTAACATTACCTTATGTAGGTATAATGAAAATTTTGGAAAACTATAAAGAGGATTAATCTTAATCCTCTTTTAATATGTCTAATACATGAGTTGACAAACCAAGCATTTCATATCTTTCACATATTGATAATTGAAATTTTATAAATAGTTCAAATTCGTCATCATTTAATTTATTTATATATTCCCTCATATAGTTAGATATGCTATCTTGAGAGATAATTTTAATTCTTCCTAAATTGGCAAGTTTATTTAACTTATCAATGTCATCAAGTCTTACGTATGAATAAAGATCATCTTCTTTAGAAATAATATGAAAACTATCATCAATTTTATTTATCTCTTCAAGAATATGTCTATCTTTAAATCCATGTCTTATGATAGCATAATCATTCATAATGTATGAAATAAGTATTGTACCGTTTTTCTTTAAAACTCTTTTAGCCTCATTTAAACATTTCAATTTTTCTTCTGTAGATATTAAATGATACATTGGACCAAATATTAAAATGACATCAAAACTATTATCATTTAACATACTTAAATTAGTTGCATTTCCATGAATTAATTTTATATTTTTAGAATTTTTTTCAATTACTTTTAAATTATGTTTAACAAGTTCTAAAGAAGTAACGTCATAATACTTGCTTAAAGGAATAGAATAAGCTCCACAACCTGCTCCTAAATCAAGTATTTTAGGATTCTCATAATTTTTTAAAATTTTTTCAATATATTTCATAGTTACTATAAATTCAACACGACCATGTCTTGTTTTTAATCTTTTGTCTTCATTAAATTTATTATAATAATCATTTAAGTTTTTTTCATTCATAATTAAAACCTCTAAAATATTATAACATCTTTTATTTTAATAACAAGTTTGTTATAATAGCATTTAAGAAACGAGGAAACATTTATGACGTTAGTTGAAATTGAAGCAAAATTTAGAAATAATTTTGAAGAAAGTTATGAAAGATATTTGAAAGATTTAGAGTTTATAAAAACGGATGAACTTAGAGAAGAGATGAAAAATAGATTTTTAAAAAGAATAGAACCATATGTAAATTCGTATTATCATAGAGACCATATTGTGTTAGAAATAAAAGTTTTGGAATTTTTTGGATTTATTCATAATACAGATATTGAGTTTTATCTTCAATATGTTTTGGAAAATTATGATGAAGAAACGTTTAATAGATTTTATTATGCCGTTTATGAAATTGGTCTTTCAGCAACAAGTACAGCATCAAGAATATGCCACAATTCTTCTTGGTATACTGGAAAAAAAGATAAAGAAAGAATTATTGAAGAGACTTTTAGAAATGGACGTTTGTTAGGAAATAACTTTGAAGAAGAAATAAGAAAGTGTATTGAAAATGTAATAGAAATTGAAATAGATTATATCAATGAATGTCAAAAAAAATCATTAAAATGTGAAACTTATTGTGACAATTGTTCACCTTGTTGTTTAGAAAAAAGAATAGTTAGAAAGGGATAATTTATGGATGTTATTAAAGAAAAAAGTAGGGGTTCATTAATTGTTATAAGTGGACCAAGTGGAGCCGGTAAAGGAACTATTATTAAAAAATTTTTAAATATACATGAAAGTGCTTGGTTAAGTATTTCTTGTACATCAAGAGCTCCTAGACCTGGAGATAAGGAAGGAGAAACGTATTATTTTTTATCAAAAGAATAATTTGAAACAATGATTAAAAATAATGAGTTTTTAGAATATGCTGAATATAATGGAGCATATTATGGTACTCCTAAAAAGTACATAGATGATAGATTAAATAGTGGTATAGATGTAATACTTGAAATTGAAGTTCAAGGAGCATTAAAGGTTCGTGAACTTTTACCTGAAGCAATATGTATTTTTATTCTTCCACCTTCAATGAGTGAACTTAGACGTAGACTTACATGTCGTGGAACAGAAACTAAAGATAAAGTTCTTTCAAGATTTAAAAGGGCATATCAAGAAATTAATGAAGTTAAAGATTATAACTATGTTGTAGTAAATGATACAGTTGAAAATGCTGTACAAAAAATAAAAAGTATATTAATTGCTTCAAAATGTTCAGTTGATAGAATTGAGAGTATTTATTTAGATAATCAAGAAGAAGAAATCCATGAAATATTAATGGATAAAACATTTGAAAATAGAGACATTCATATTGACTAGATAGAGAAAATAAGATACAATTTTAATTGTAAAGCGAAGATATGAGACTAGTAATAAATAATTTATTTTAAAGAGAGTTTGTGGTTGGTGTAAACAAACATAAATATTTATGAATCTCCTCATTAGTGTTGTTAATAGCAACCGGTGTTAGCCGTTATCTAAATTAAGTTAAAAGTAGGATGGTACCGCACATAAGTGCTCCTTTATGTGGTACCATTTTTTTATTAGAAAGGTGATTTTATGAGAAAACTTATTACTGATTCTTACTATTATAATAGTAAAAAATTAAATAATCGAGCAAGCCAACTAGGTTTTAATATTATTTATGTAACTAACATTGATTTCTATAAAGATAAATATATATGTGCAAATTCGTTACCTAAAAATATATTTGATTCAGTTAATTTATTTGATACAAGCAAAATATCCGAAGAAAATAAGTTGTTAAGATATTTTAGCAAAGAAGATTTAGAAAATATCAAAGCATGTGATGATCAATATTTAAAAGCTGCTATCATAGTAAGACAAGTATTTGATGGCATAACTGATAAGTCAGGAACACCATATATAAATCACTTATATGCAGTTTCTTTAAGTGATGACTATATATCTTCAGTAGCCGGTCTTTTACACGATATAATAGAAGACACTGACGTAACAGCTTTAGACTTACTGGAAGTTGGAATCGATAAAAGCATTGTTGAAACTGTTTTTATAGTAACAAAACCAAAACGTGAAAAGGCTAATATGACTGAAGAAGAAAGATTAGAAGCATATAATAAAGAAATAGATGAAATAATCGAAAGTGGTAATATTCATTCATTAAGACTAAAGGTTCATGATATGAGAAATAATTTTAATCCAGAAAGATTAAAACTTTTATCCTCGAAGAAACAAGAATGGTTTAATAAAAAATATGGAAATAATTTAAAAAAATTAGAAAAAGCATTAGAAAGTAGGAATTAATATGATAGATATTAAATTAATAAGAGAAAATAAAGAATTAGTAAAAGAAAATATAAAAAAGAAATTTCAAGATGAAAAATTACCTTTAGTAGATGAAATCTTTGATTTAGATAATGAATATAGAGATACTAAATTAAAAATGGACACTATGCGTGCTGAAAAAAACAAATTAAGTGCTGAAATTGGAAACTTAATGCGCGATGGAAAACGTGAAGAAGCTGAAGAGATAAAGACAAAAGTATCAACAATGGGAAGCGAAATAGATACTTTAACTTCTAGAGAAGAAGAATTAGGTAAAATTATTAAAGAAAAAATGATGATTATACCAAATATTGTTGCTCCAGATGTTCCAGTAGGTAAAGATGATTCTGAAAATGTTGAATTAAAAAGATTTGGAGAAGCAACTGTACCGTCTTATGAAATACCATATCATGCTGATATTCTTGAAAGTATCGATGGTTTAGATAAAGATGCAAGCGGTAGAACTAGTGGAAATGGTTTCTATTATCTTATGGGTGATGCTGCAAGACTTTCAAGTGCAATGCTTGCTTATGCAAGAGACTTTATGGTTCAAAAAGGTTTTACTTATTGTATACCTCCATTTATGATTAGAAGTGATGTTGTAACTGGAGTAATGAGTTTTACTGAAATGGACGCCATGATGTATAAAATTGAAGGTGAAGATTTGTATTTAATTGGTACAAGTGAACACTCAATGATTGGTAAATTTAAAGACCAATTAATCAAAAAAGAAAGTTTACCTATTTGTATGACTTCATATTCACCTTGTTTTAGAAAAGAAGTAGGTGCTCATGGTATAGAAGAAAGAGGAATCTATAGAGTTCATCAATTTGAAAAACAAGAAATGATTGTTTTATGTGAACCAGAAGATAGTAACGACTGGTATGAACGTATGTGGAAATTTACTGTTGAATTATTTAGAAGTTTAAATATTCCAGTGAGACAACTTGAATGTTGTACTGGAGATTTAGCAGACTTAAAATATAAATCATGTGATGTTGAAGCATGGAGCCCAAGACAACAAAAATTCTTTGAAGTAGGTTCTTGTTCAAACTTAACTGATGCTCAAGCTAGAAGACTTGGTATTCGTGTAAAAAGTGATAAAGGAAATTATTATCTTCATACGCTTAATAATACAGTACTTGCTTCTACTCGTGCTTTAATTGCTTTAATTGAAAATAACTATAATGAGGATGGAAGTATAACTATTCCTGAACCATTAAGAATGTATATGTTAGGTCAAGAAAAAATCGAACCAAAGAAAAATAGCAAAAACTAATTGCTATTTTTTTCTAACATAAAGGGTGGTGATGAATTATGAATTATGAGCTATTAAATAATGTAGTCAATTATATAGAAAATAACTTGGATGAAGATATCGATTTTAATGAACTAGGTAAAATATCCGGAATGAATATATTTATACTTGAAAGAATTTTTGCATTTTTAACAGAAATAACTTTAAAAGAATACATTAAAAGAAGGAGATTAAGTAAAGCTTATGAAGAAATAAAAAACACGGATAATAAAATTATAGACATTGCTTTTAAATATCAATTTAATTCATCGACTTCTTTTAATCGTGCTTTTAAAAATTTATTTGGTTTATCTCCAAGTGAGTGTAGAAAAACAAGTAATAATTATAAAGTAGTTCCGTTTATTAAATTTCCATATCAAGGAGAATGTTATAATTTGGACTATGAAGTTAATGAATTTAATGAAACTAAATTATATTGCTATCATTTAAAAGAAAATAAGCATGAAGATTTATTATATAAAATAAGAGGCTTATTTTCTAATATTAAAAAAGAAAATATGCAAAATTTAAAAAATAATGGATTATATGGTATATTTCAAAATACTAAAAATATTTATGAATACTATTTAGGATCTTGTTTAAAAAATGAAAACTTAAAAACATATACTTTGAAAAAAGGAAAATATGTTATTTTCAAACTAAATGAAGTTAACCAAAAAAATATTGTTGATTTAGAAAAGAGAATTACCGCCAATTGGTTCCCAGCAACAAATTATAAACAAAGTGAAAATATTATGATTGAAAAATACGTGGATGATTTATGTTATATTCTTTTGCGTGTTGATTAGTTTACAATATTCATATTTAAAATGTAAAGACTTAAGATAAGTCTTTTTTTATAATTAAATAGGTGAGTAAATATGCTAAAAGAAACGTACAAGATAACAAGGGATTACTTTAAACTTCTAAATCCAAAAGATAAATATCTTCATGCTTTTATAATAATTTGTTTAATAAATATACTTATAAGTTTATTAATTCCTTATTATGCATCACTTATTATTTCAAGTGTAACAACCTCTGCTTATAATACTGCTATTAAAGAGGTTTTATTACTATGTTTAGTATTTGTAATTAATAAAACCTTATCTTTTATAACTAACATTTTATATGCTAAATATTTTAAAAATACATATGTTGAAGTTCATAAATTACTTGTTAATTCAGTATGTGAATTTGATGAAGAATATACAAGAAAAATTAATAGTGGTAAAGTATTAAATTCATCTAATATAGATATTTTAAATATTGCTGAATTACCTTCAATAATATTTGAAATGATAATTGAATTTGTAAAATTGATAATTCTCTATGTAATTTTCTTTAAAAATAATATTATTATATTTTTCTACAGTGTTTTTATAAATACTCTATATTATATTACTTCTAAAAAGTGTATCACTAAATCTAGAGTTTGTTTAAAAAGTCAACGAAAATATGCTGATAAAATGACATCTCTTTTGTCACAAATACTAAGAGCACTTAAAGACATCAAAAGTTTAGGAGTTGCTCCAAAATTAAATCAAAAAATGAATAATTATCGAAAAAAATGGCAAGAAAGTTATTATGAAAAAAGAAAATATTTAATACTAAGAAAAACTTGGATAGCATTGATGGTTAACATTGGTAAAATTATTTTGTATTTTATTCTTATATATTTACTTAAAAATAATTATATTAAATTAGCAACTTTTATACTTATGATTTCTTATTATGAAAAAACAAGAGAATCAATAGACACTATTATTTCTTTTAATATATCACTTATAGATGAATCAGTTTCTTTTTATCGCGTTAATGATATTATTGAACATAATAATGGAGATTACTTAGATGGAGAATACAAAACTAGTAATATTGATGGTGTTGTTGAATTTAAAAAAGTATCATTTAAATATGATGATAAACTTGTTTTAAAAAATGTATCTTTTAAAATTGAAAAAAATACGATAACTACTTTTGTTGGTGAATATGGTGTTGGAAAAAGTACTATCTTTAACTTACTTTTAAGATTATATAAAATAGATGAAGGAAAAATATTTGTTGATGGTATAGATATTTATGAATATTCTAAAGATAAATATAATTCACTTATAAGTGTGGTTAATCAAAAAACATTTGTTTTTAATTTTAGTATTAAAGACAATTTATCTTTAATTGACTCTAATAAAGAAAGACAAATCGAAGTGTGTAAAAAAGTAGGTATTCATAATTACATAATGTCTTTAAAAAATGGATATAATACGATATTAAAAGAAGATGCGGCTAATTTAAGTGGTGGACAAAAACAGCTATTATCTCTTGCAAGAGTATTACTTTTAAATCCCAAAATAATTTTATTTGATGAAGTTACTTCTTCACTTGATCCTAAAACAGCTCATAAAATATATGATGTTATTAATGAATTAAAAAAAGATCATACGATTTTAGTTATAACACATAATAAAGAAGTTATGAAAATGTCTGATAATTTAATTGTAATAAATAAGGGAAGAATTGTTACATCTGGTAAACATGAAGATTTAATTAAAAATGATGACACATATAAAAGATTAATTGACATTGACATATAAAATCATGTTTTCTTTACACTATTATTTACAAAATGTTCCCACAAGTAAAATATTTAGGTTATAATTATATTAGGGTGAATCATATATGCCAAAACGTAAAAGAAAAAAGAATGCAAATACAAATAATACTAAATTTTCTGTTGAGATAACAGGTTTAATATTAATTCTAATTGGAGTAATTGGTCTTGGTGTTTTTGGACCAGTTGGTAATATTATTAAAGATTTTGCAATATTTTTATTTGGGTCTTATTATAACATTTTAATAATTCTAGTATTACTTCTAGGAATGTATATGTTATTTAAAAGAAAATTACCTAAGTTTTTTACATCTAGATTGGTTGGATTTTATTTAATTTTATTATCAGGCTTAACGCTTGCACATATGAACTATGTTGAAGGTGGAACTAAAATAGGTGATGTATTAAATAACTCTATGGAGGTTTTCTTATCAGTTATTAATCAAGGATTTGTTGGATTAAGTCAAACTGGCGGAGGAATAATTGGATTATTTATATCTTGGGGACTTATATCCTTGCTTGATAAAGTAGGGACTTACATAATTATCTCGGTGATAATTGCATTTGGTCTTATTTTATTATTTAATATTTCATTTTCTGATTTAATAGATAAAATAGGTGCTTTCTTTGAAAAACGAAAAGAAAAATCTAAAGAAAAGAAAATTAAAAAGATTAATCAAAAAATGGATGAAGAAGATAATGATGATGAAGAAGATGACAAAGTTGTCATTCGTTCCGCTGAAGAATTAAAGAAATATAAAACTGGAAATGAAGAAATAAAAGAAGAAGTGAAAACTCCTGTTCAAGAAATTCCGCTTATAAGTGTTAATTCTAATTATCGTTTACCAAGACTTGATGAAGTATTAGATCCATTAAAGAAAAATAAGCGTTCCAACAGTGATGAGTTTATAAAACAAACAAGTATAGCATTACAAAATGTACTTGCAGATTTTGGTATAACTGGTAAAGTTGTTGCTGTTCATGAAGGCCCAACGGTAACTCAATTTGAAGTAGCTGTAAAAAATGGTACAAAAGTAAGTAAAATAACTGGGCTTTCTAAAGAAATTGCTTTATCACTTGCTGCAAGAGACGTTCGTATTGAAGCTCCTATTCCAGGTAAAACAACAGTAGGTGTAGAAATACCTAATAAAGTAACTGTTGGAGTTCAAGTAAGAGAAATAATTCAAGAAAAACAAAAAGAAATGATGTCAATGAAACTTCCTGTTTCTTTAGGAAAAGACATTAATGGAAATAATTGTATAGCTGATCTTGCTAAAACACCGCATTTACTAGTTGCTGGTTCTACTGGATCAGGTAAATCAGTTTGTATAAATTCATTTATCAATAGTTTACTTATTACAAAAAGACCTGATGAAGTAAAACTTGTATTAGTTGATCCTAAAAAAGTTGAGCTTTCAAACTATAATGGTGTGCCTCATTTATTATGTCCAGTTGTAACAGATCCTAAAAAAGCTAGTATTGCTTTACAAAATATTGTTAAAGAAATGGAAAAACGTTATGACATGTTTGCCGACGAAAAAGTAAAAAATATTGTTGGCTATAACGAAAAAATGAGTGCGTTAATGAAAAAAAATCCAGAAGATAAGACACTGCATTTAATGAGTTACATTGTTGTTATTATTGATGAACTTGCTGATTTGATGTTAGTTGCTTCAAAAGAAGTGGAAGATTCAATTATGAGAATAACTCAAATGGCAAGAGCTGCTGGTATTCACTTAATCGTTGCAACGCAAAGGCCATCTACAGATGTTATTACTGGTGTTGTTAAAGCAAACATTCCATCACGTATAGCATTTGCTGTAGCTTCTCAAATAGATTCTCGTACTATTCTTGATATGGGTGGTGCTGAGAAACTACTTGGAAAAGGTGATATGTTGTATAAACCAATGGGTGAAAATACTCCTCTTAGAATTCAAGGTAATTTCATAAGTGATGAGGAAATTGAAAGAGTAATTGCTTATACTTCAAAAGAACAAGTTGCATCTTATGATGAATCTATTACTCAAATGAGTCAAAATCAAGAATCAATATCAACTGCTGGAGTAGGTGGAAGAGATACTTCTGAAGATGATCCTCTATATAATGAAATTGTTGATTTTGCAATTGAAACTGGAAAAGTTTCCGCATCTTTATTACAACGAAGATTTAGACTTGGATATAATCGTGCAGCTAGAATTGTAGATTTACTTGAAGAACGTGGAGTAATTGGCCCTCAAAATGGTTCAAAACCAAGAGAAGTCTTAATTAAGATGGATAAGCAAGAAAATGTGGAAGAATAATTCTTCCTTTTTTTTATCTTTAATGCTACAATATTCCGCTAAGGAATGATTTTATGGATTTAGAAACTATGTTTAAATGTAATGATATTTTTACTATGAGAAGTTTATTCGACAAATATATGAATAAATATCCTAGTATAGAATTATATATGGATTATTATAGAATACTTGAATGCAAAATTGTAAATGGTTCAACTTTATCAAATTTATATGAATATATTGTTGATTATTTATTTCATGATTCATATCAAAACGTTTATGTAAATTTATGTGAAATATTAAGGTATATGGATATTTGTCATAATATAAAAATCATTTCGGAAGAAAATATAAAATTTTACAAAATGATATTTGAATTAGATAATTGGTCTTCGGATAAATTGTTGAATTTTTTTGAATTTTACAAAAATAAAAAGATTTATATGTCTTTTTATAATGATTTAAAAATGGCAAAAACTCATAGTTACAATGATATAATGAATCATCTTACTGATTTAACTTTATTTGAACCAAATTATGAAATTAATGATGTTTCAGTATATGATCTTAGACCTATTAAATACAAACTTTTAGTGAGAAGTTCAAGAAAATTTGAAAATTATTCATGTTATTATAAGTCTTATTATTCTATTATTACTAGTATACATAATAGAACTTTTGGAAGAGAAAATGATTCTTTATCATTTGATTATTGATATCTGTGTGCAGATGTAAATAAAATTCTACATGTTTCTGAAAGGGATTTATTGAGTAAATATTCGGACGAACATGACTGTGGAACACTAGCGCCAAATAGAATAATAAATTTGTATTCACTTACTGAATTTGATTCGTCATGGTCAGAAATTCAAATATTAAATTTAAAAGATACTGATAATTATAGGTGCTTAAACCCAGATTTTATAATTTCTTATAGTGAGCAAATTAAACCTAAAATTCTAAAGGAAGCTCAAAGATTAGGAATACCAGTGGTTCTAGTAAATAATAAGTCACTTGAATCATTAGATAGTGAATGGTTGGAAAATGAACTATATAATTCTTATTACGATAAAAAAATGAATTATAAATAATGTAATTTTGGTTAGTTAGTGTAGAATAAGTGTGGAGATTTAACACTAAAAAAACTTATAATTTAATTA
>OLGM01001087.1_pt1 | contig 13577 bp, 9 predicted proteins | sample 1606001 | NCBI WGS metagenome assembly OLGM01 (sample SAMN03283294) | human gut metagenome | biome: human-associated habitat; material: feces | host: Homo sapiens | place: Peru | collected 2012
CTCCGGTTTTTGTGTAACCGAAGGGCGATTGATAGTATTACATATTCTGTTGTGGTGCTGATTCCTGTTCAAAGGTCGGTGGCTCGGCTTCGAGGGAGGGATATCCGTCCGAGGACACTTCCAGCCATTCGTTGCCGTCCATCTTGGTGTCATACCGAGCCTTGAGCCGTTTGGCTAATTCTTTCTGTAGCATATCTGATTTCTCCTTTTTAGGGTAATAAAAAAGGCAGATAGATTTTTGCTTTCTATCTGCCTGTGTATCTGATATTTACTTTTCGGGAGTTCAAGTCTACCCACAAAGGAAAAACGGCGATTTTACATCTGCGTTTTGGTATAGAGAAAAATCGCCTTTTGGGTAGCAAAAAAGCCCGATAGAATCGGGCTTTTCGCAGGAGACATCTTTTTTGTCTCCACATTATGGTGGGAGCGGGTGGACCCGAACTTCGCTCGGCGTTCGTTTGCTCCGCAAACCTCCGATTTATAGACCTGTGGTTCTCATCCCCCCTTTTTACATAAAAATAACCAACCGCAAAAGCGATTGGAATACTTAGTGATATACCTCACTTCGTTCGGCGTGATATTTTTACTTTCGCAAAAGTGATATTGCGACTTCGTCGCAGTGATATTCTATTCTCCATCAACACTCGCAAAGCGAATATCACTCGGCTGAAAGCCGTATATCACTGCGAAGCAATAGACCTCGCCGCAAGGCAAATAGAACTGAAAAGACGATTACAACGTAATCGTCAAATAAACAAACATAAATCAATTTTACTTATACCGCCTCGACCGAAATAGGGTGGTAGCGAAACAAAGCCGTCGTGAGGGCGTTTACAACCGAACAGGCGAGTCGAGCGTGATTTTTGCGGAAAAGGAGGAGCTGCATAGTGAGTGAGAAACAGCCAAAGGCTGTTGCGAACGATACGGTGCAAACGACGACGTGGTAGGGCGGTGGCTTGCTGCCGCCGTTAAATCACAACAAATCAACGGTTACAAGCAATTATATTTTTATATTATATCGTAGGGGCGAACTGTGTTCGCCCGTTTTTAATTCGCTGTGAATTGGCGGGCGACCGCAGGTCGCCCTTGTCCGCATTCTATATCTAATTCATTCAAAACCCCGAACATAAAACAAAAGCAGGTTTTCCCTTGTGAGAAAGCCTGCTTTTTTCTAAATTTAATGCGTTTATTTAATAAATAAAATACTTGTGGCAAGGAGCACCTGCGCAAGATAATAGGTTACGATATAGAAAACCTTGAGCGATTTGCTCTTGACCTCTCCGCCGAACATAAATATCGCAAGCGACGAATCGGAGAAAACGAACAACAATGCACCGAGCATAAGCGTAATCACAATCGCAGGGATGTTATCAGACGGCTGTGAGCAAAGGTGTATGCCGAGCCTTGTTGCAGTGATGAGCATTAGCGATATTGCCGCTGCATATAAAAATACGGGGAATGCAAGCTTGCCGAGCTTTAGCTTTCGAAACTTTGCGAAGATGCAGACGCAAACGAGTATTACCGCTTCGATTATAAACGTCTGTGCGCCGAACACGTTGAAATCGGGGCTTGCCTGCGAGAATGCCGCAATGAACATGACGTGCCCGAAGAAGAACGATACACCGCCGAGTATGTTCACATATACAGGTGCGATAAGATGAATCAGCAGGTCGCCCAAAACGCCCAGCACCAAGCCGACAAACAACAGCTTCATATACATTGAGTTGTTGCCCGAATAATGAATACAGCAAACGGCACAGATTATAAACAGCGCCGAGCATATCATTTTCATTTGCAGGGATCTGACTGTTCGCTCCGGCCATGAATGCTTCAGGAACAGAGGAACGAATACAAATTCCAATGCAACCGCAATTGAGTAGATAATAATTTCCGCCATAAAAACCCTCCTTAATATAATGATATCATATTAGTATTTTGAAAAAAAGTCAACAAAAAACCTGCCGAAGAGAATTTCTTTGGCAGGTTTCTGTTGTTTATTGACTAATTAAATCAATCAGTCTTCTTTAGGAGCGTAGAGGTCTTTAAGGCGAAGGAGATGGTCATATCTTGCCTTTGCGTTAGCCTCAGCCTGTGTGAAGAGCTTTTCTGCTCTTTCGGGGAAGGAGCGTGTAAGTGAAGAGTAACGAGCTTCGTTCATGATGAAATCACGATAGCTTGTTTCGCCTTCCTTAGAATCGATAGTAAAGGGATTCTTGCCCTCTGCCTTGAGCATGGGGTTGTAGCGGAACATATTCCAGTAGCCGCAGTCAACAGCCTTCTTCATCTCAGCCTGACAGTTTGTCATACCGCCCTTAATTGAGTGCATTTCGCAGGGTGCGTATGCAATAACGATTGACGGGCCGTGATAAGCCTCAGCCTCTGTAAGAGCCTTGATTGTCTGGTTCTGATCAGCACCCATAGCAATCTGAGCAACATATACATAGCCGTAGCTCATTGCGATTTCAGCAAGGCTCTTCTTAGCAACGGACTTACCTGCAGCAGCGAACTGTGCAACCTGACCGATGTTAGAAGCCTTAGAAGCCTGTCCGCCTGTGTTTGAGTAAACCTCGGTATCGAATACCATAATGTTTACATCTTCGCCCGAAGCGAGAACGTGGTCAACACCGCCGAAGCCGATGTCGTAAGCCCAACCGTCGCCGCCGAAGATCCAAACTGACTTCTTCGAGAGATATTCTTTATTTTCAAGGATGTCTTTTCTTGTTTCGCAATCGCAATCAAGACCTTCAAGAACAGCAACGAGCTTGTCTGTTGCTGCTGCGTTTGCAGCGCTGTCGTTTACTGTGTCAAGGTATTCCTTGCAAGCAGCCTTAGCTTCCTCGGGAGCACCTTCTGCGTTTGCAATGCTCTCAACCTTTTCGATAAGGCGATTTCTGATAGCGTTCTGACCGAGATACATACCGTAACCGTGCTCTGCGTTATCCTCGAACAAGGAGTTAGCCCAAGCAGGACCGTGACCAGCCTTATTAACGGTATAGGGAGATGTAGCAGCGGGGCCGCCCCAAATTGACGAACAGCCTGTTGCGTTTGAAATGTACATTCTGTCGCCGAAGAGCTGTGTGATAAGTCTTGCATAAGAGGTCTCTGCACAGCCTGCGCAAGAGCCTGAGAACTCAAGAAGCGGAGTCTTGTACTGGCTGCCCATAACGGTATTGTTAGCAAGGTCTTCCTTAACGGAAACATTAGCAACCATATAGTCGAATGCAGCCTGCTTGCTGTTCTGTGATTCTCTTGAAACCATTTTAAGTGAGTTTGTCGGGCATACGCCTATGCAGACGCCGCAGCCCATACAGTCAAGCGGGGATACTGCCATAGTGTACTTGTATGTATCCTTGCCCTTACCCTTCTTATCAACGATAGTAGCACATTCGGGAGCGTTTGCAGCTTCCTCTGCGTTAAGAGCGTAAGGACGGATTGTAGCGTGAGGACAAACATATGCGCACTTGTTACACTGAGCACAAGTAGCACCGTCCCACTCGGGAACCATAACTGCAACGCCACGCTTCTCATAAGCTGAAGCGCCCTGACAGAAGGTACCGTCAACATAATCTGTAAATGCGGAAACGGGGAGAGCATCGCCGTCCATCTTGCCGACGGGCTTCATAATGGAATCAACCATCTTAACGAGCTTAGCATTGCCCTCGCTCTTAACAACCTCTTCGTTGTCAACAGCGTTAGCCCATTCAGCAGGAACATTGATCTGAACATAAGCTGTTGCACCTGCGTCAATAGCCTTTTCGTTCATTTCAACGATTTCTTTACCCTTCTTCATGAACTTCTGAGCCTTTTCCTTCATATAGCCGATAGCCTCTTCCTCGGGAAGAACCTTTGAAAGTGAGAAGAATGCAGACTGAAGAACTGTGTTAGTTCTCTTGCCGAGACCAATCTTTGCAGCAAGGTCAATAGCGTTAACAGTGTAAAGTTTAATATTGTTCTGTGCAATGTAACGCTTTGTTTCAGCATTGAGCTTTTCAGCAAGCTCTGCTTCGTCCCACTGGCAGTTGATAAGGAATACACCGCCGGGCTTAACATCCTGAACCATCTTGTAGCCTTTTTCGATATAAGACGGGTTGTGGCATGCAACGAAGTCAGCCTTGTTTATATAGTAAGAGCTCTTGATAGGCTTATCGCCGAAACGAAGGTGGGAGATTGTGATACCGCCCGTCTTCTTTGAGTCATACTGGAAGTAAGCCTGAACATATTTATCTGTGTGGTCGCCGATAATCTTGATTGAGTCCTTGTTAGCACCGACAGTACCGTCGCCGCCGAGTCCCCAGAACTTGCACTCGATTGTGCCTTCTGCCGCTGTGATGGGGGCAGGCTTCTCCTCAAGTGAAAGATGAGTAACGTCATCGTTGATACCGATTGTGAATGCTCTTGAGGGAGTTTCAGCGTTGAGGTGCTCATATACTGCAAAGATGCTTGCAGGGGGTGTGTCCTTTGAACCGAGACCGTATCTGCCGCCGCAAACCTTTATGCCGTCTCTGCCCTGTTCGTTAAGAGCTGCGATAACATCAAGGAAAAGAGGCTCGCCGATTGAGCCGGGCTCTTTTGTTCTGTCAAGAACAGCGATTTTCTTAGTTGTTGCGGGGATAGCGTCAACGAAAGCCTTTGTTGAGAAAGGTCTGTAAAGACGAACCTTAACAAGACCGACCTTTTCGCCCTTTGCAAGAAGATAGTCGATAACCTCTTCTGCAACGTCGCAAACAGAACCCATAGCAACGATAACTCTCTCAGCGTCGGGTGCGCCGTAGTAGTTAAAGAGCTTGTAGTCTGTGCCGAGCTTTGCGTTAACCTTGTCCATATATTCCTCAACGATAGTAGGAACAGCTTCATAGTAGCTGTTGCAAGCCTCTCTGTGCTGGAAGAATATATCACCGTTTTCGTGAGAGCCTCTCATAACAGGTCTCTCGGGGTTGAGTGCACGCTTACGGAATGCTTCAACAGCGTCCATATCGCACATTTCTTTAAGGTCCTTGTAATCCCAAACCTTAATTTTCTGAATTTCGTGAGAGGTACGGAAACCGTCGAAGAAGTTGATGAAAGGAACTCTGCCCTTGATTGCTGCAAGATGAGCAACGGCTGAAAGGTCCATAACCTCCTGACAGTTAGTCTCTGCAAGCATTGCAAAGCCTGTCTGACGGCAAGCGTAAACGTCTGAATGATCGCCGAAAATATTAAGTGCGTGTGAAGCTACGCAACGAGCCGAAACATGGAAAACTGCGGGAAGCAATTCGCCTGCGATTTTGTACATGTTCGGAATCATAAGAAGAAGTCCCTGAGATGCCGTGTATGTTGTGGTAAGAGCACCTGCTGCAAGTGAGCCGTGAACTGTACCGGAAGCACCTGCTTCGGACTGCATTTCAGCAACCTTAACTGTTGTGCCGAAAATGTTTTTCTGTCCCTGAGCCGACCACTGGTCAACATAGTCTGCCATGGGGCTTGAGGGAGTGATGGGATAAATACCCGCTACTTCCGTGAACGCATAAGACACGTGAGCAGCTGCGGTATTACCGTCCATAGTCTTTGAAGATCTGATGACGGTAGCCTTGGATTCTGCCATTTTTATTTCCTCCTTAAAAAGGTGTACCGCAAAACAGGGGGAGAAGCGGTTTGAAAACACCGTTTTTCCGAGTGCGTTACGATAATAATTAACTGTATTCGCATACGTAAAATATTTTAACACTTTTATAATGGTATGTAAACAACAATTTCTTGAAAAAGTGACAAAAAATTCAAGCGAAAACCGTCTGTAAATCATATATTTGAATAATCTTTGACGTTGTGATACAATATTGTATGAAATACAGCTTTGAAAAGGACAAAATTATGCAAAAGGAAGATATACTTCGTTCACAATTTATTGCGAGGCTTGAGGATGCGCTTGACGTGAATTTCGGCGTGTCGGAGATTGAAATTGACACCCTTGAAAAATTTAATGAAGAATTGTATGTCCCGTTTTTGCAGGGCAGCGGCGTTGTTTACAGAGGCGAGAGAATACGCTCTCAACAGCGCAGGCTCATACCCACTCTTTTAAGGCAAAAGGCATCGGAATTAAAAGAGCTTGAAATTGAAAAGTCCCTGAACATCAACGGACGATACCTGTTTGATATGTATGTCGCAAGGGAGAGGTTTTACGAGGTCTATAATCTCCTTTACGGCGATACGGACAGATATAAAATGTATAATATGACGGCTCTTGCCCAGCACTATCTTGATTTGAGCCCGTTTATTGATTTCACAAAAAGCCTGTATGTTTCCCTGTCGTTTGCGATAAAGGGCAGAGCGTCGGCTGAAGAGAATTTTGTGATTTACACGGTAAGGGACTTCTCGGGCAAAAACAGCTCTTCCGATATTGAGCAGGCTAACGAGTGGCTTGAGGGCTACAATGTAAATGTCATAAACATAATTCCTTCAAATCATATAAAAAAACGTAATCAAATTCGCAAGCCCTTTGACATTAAAAGCGCAGGCGAGTTTATTGAGGAGCTTAAAAGCAGGGATATAGCAAGCGAGTTCAAACGTTATGAGGAAAGCGCTTTGTCTCTTTCTCCGAGCGCAAAGCTGATTGATATTCCGACAAACGATTTGATGAAATTCCAGCAGGGCGTGTTCCTGCTCTTAGACGGCTTTAACTTGATAGATTCGAGGTATCTCACAAAGGATATAAGAGAGGACTTTGAAATTAAAAAGTATATTGTTAATAAGGCTTTAATTCCCGAGCTCAATAAAATCATAGAAAGCGAAGCGCCGCAATACATATATGACCGCTTGCTGAATATTTCGGCGGCAGTACGATAAGAATGGTGTTCGGTACTTGACTATATGACGGTTTTAATATACAATATATAGAATATATTTTATTTTTTAAGGAGAGTATTTTTTTATGGATTCGGACCCTGCGGGCATTATACTGAAAATTGTTTTGTTATTTTTGCTTATTTTACTTAATGCGTTTTTTGCAATGAGTGAAATTGCAATCATTTCCCTCAACGACAGCAAAATGGAAAAAATGGCTGAGGACGGGGATAAAAAGGCAAAACAGGTATTGAAACTTACAGAGAATTCGAGCAATTTCCTTTCGACAATTCAAATCGGCGTTACACTTGCCGGATTTTTAACGAGTGCCACGGCATCACAGAGCTTTGCGGTCATGCTGGCGGATAAGCTTGCCTCGACCTCGATTGTGAATGTTATTCCGATAGGCGTTATAAATGCGGTATCGACCGTGCTTATTACGGTTATTATGTCATATTTTTCACTTGTTCTCGGCGAGCTTGCACCGAAGAAGATTGCAATGCAGAAGCCTGAAAAGGTTTCATTTACGGTTGTTCCCGTGCTTCTTTTTGTCAATAAACTTACAAAGCCCTTTGTAAAGCTTCTTTCGGCTTCCACAAATACCGTTGTGCGTATTTTCGGCATTGACCCTAATGCGGACGAAGAGGTCGTTACAGAGGAAGAAATAAGAATGATGGTCGATGTCGGTCAGGAAAAGGGTGTTATCGAGAACGTCCAAAAAGAGATGATTAACAACATCTTTGAGTTTGACGATATGGACGTCGGCGATATTATGACGCACCGTACCGATATGGACTGCGTAAATGTCGAAGAGCCTCTTTGCGAAATTTCAAAAATGGCTATCGAATGCGGTCATTCGAGAATTCCTGTTTTTGAGGATGATCAGGATAATATTATCGGCATTATCTATGTAAAAGATTTACTTAAATATGTGGGAACGAATTTGCCCAAGTCAAAGACCATTAAGGATTTTATGCGTGAGGCTTATTATGTGCCCGAAACAAAGCATTGCAGCGAGTTGCTCAACGAAATGCTTGAGAGGCATATTCAGATGGCTGTTGTTGTCGATGAATACGGCGGAACGGCAGGTATAGTTACATTTGAGGACGTTATCGAATCCATTGTCGGAAATGTTCAGGACGAATATGACAATGAAGATGAGGAAATTTCTCAGATTAACGAAACAACCTTTACTGTTGACGGTATAACCGATATAGACGAGGTTGAGGAAAAATTGAAAATCAAATTCCCCGAGGGTGATTATGATACTCTCGGCGGATTTATCATCAGCCGTTTGGGCTATCTTCCGAAGGAGTCCGACGAAAAAGGCAAGAACGATAAAGAGGATGTTGTCGAGTACGAGAATTTCAGATTTACCGTTCTCAACGTCGAGGAACGCAGAATAGGTAAGGTTAAGGTTGAAATTTTGCCGCAGCCCAAGCCTGAAGAAACGGAAGAATAATTTATCGGAGATGTAAAAATGGAAAATCAGGAAAAAAAGAAGATAGTTTTAAGTGCAATTCAGCCTACGGGTACGCCGACTCTCGGCAACTACCTCGGTGCGCTCAAGAATTGGAAAACAATGGCGGACGACTATAACTGCCTTTATGCGGTTGCCGATCTCCATTCGATAACCGTTCGTCCCGAGCCTGCCGATTTGAGAAGAAGAACGCTTGAAATGTACGCTCTTTTGATTGCGCTCGGACTTGACCCCGAGAAAAATACGGTGTTTATTCAGAGTATGGTGCCCGAGCACGCTCAGCTTGCGTGGATTCTTGACTGCTATACGCAGTTCGGCGAGGCTTCAAGGATGACGCAGTTTAAGGACAAGAGCGAAAAGCACCCCGATAATGTCAATGTCGGACTTTTTGCATATCCCGTGCTTATGGCAGCGGATATATTGCTTTATCAGACAGACTTTGTTCCGATCGGCGCAGACCAAAAGCAGCACCTTGAAATAACAAGGAATATTGCAGAACGCTTTAACGGACTTTACGGCAATACCTTTAAGCTTCCCGAACCGTTTATCGGTAAGGCGGGCGCAAGGATTATGTCGCTTCAGGAGCCGACAAAGAAAATGTCAAAATCGGACACAAATGTTAAGGGCTTTATCTCTGTTCTCGATGATGACAATGCAATTATGAAAAAAATCAAATCTGCCGTTACCGACAGCGAGGCAAAGGTTTATTACGGCGAGGGTAAAGACGGCGTTAATAACCTTATGGGTATTTACTCCTGCTGCACAGGCAAGACCTTTGACGAGATTGAAAAGGAATTTGACGGCAAGGGTTACGGCGACTTCAAGACGGCAGTCGGCGAGGCTGTAATCGAGGAGCTTCGTCCTCTCAAGGAGGAATATGCAAGGCTCATCAACGATAAGGCATATCTTTGTGACTGCGCAAAGCTCGGAGCTGAAAAGGCAAGCTATTTCGCTTCGAGAACTCTCAAAAAGGCAATGAAAAAGGTCGGCTTTATTCAGATTGACAAATAATTTAATATCAAAAGCAAAAACACCCGAGTTTCTCTTTTTGGGAGAAACTCGGGTTTGTTGTTTTCGGATTTTTAATACAATCCGTTATTCGATAAGTCCGCTTTCATTTAAGAGAAGCTCAACATCCGTACCCTTTACTTTTTTAAGGAGGACCTTAAGCATTTCTCTTTCCTTGAAGGACAGCTTAACTTCACTGATAGGTTTCTTGTCGATAGCATAGTAGCAAGCACGCAAGAGCTCTCTAACATCGTACTTACTGCCCCATACTTCGGGAACGCCTCTGTCAATATCAAGAAGCGTATAAACAGATTCCATACCTGTACGCATTGAATATTCAATGGTGAAAATTGTGTCTCTCGGAGTTTCTGTGAACTGACCGAGGAAAGCGAAGTTTACCGCACCGTCGGGAACGACATGAGGACGATCCTCGTTCTTTCTCGGCTGGAAGAATGCGTTGATATACGGCATAAAGCATGTTGTGGTGTTGCACGCTTCCTTTGCAAGAGAGTCTATTTCGTTTGTGGGAATACCGATATGGTAGAGCCACTCACGGCATACCTCTTCGCCCGTACAGTCACGCATTGCTTTCTTAACATAGTTGCCCTCTTTGTTTGTGTTGAGAGCATAGAGCCATACGAGAACGGCGTTTTTATCCTGCGATTTGAACTGAGGCTGACGATTTATAGTCCAAGACAGATACCAATTTTCTGTGCTGTCCTTGACTGTTACGATACCGCCGGTTGTAACCTTGCCCTCACGGGGATCACGCTTGCATACGTTGATGATATGCTGAATAACCTCTTCGTTTGAGGTTTCAACCGTTGCACTCATCCAGTTTGTAGCTTCAATGTTGTTACAGAATGCGTCGGGGTTGCCGAACTCGCCGTGAGTTGCCTGAGCAGCGATTGCTTTCCACATATCCCACGAGTCGCCCTTGCCGTTTTTAAGAGAGGAAAGGTCGGGTGCGTGTGTTTGGTCGCCGTAGCAGGTTGAGTCGGTGCAGCAGCCGTTTGTGATGAAAACAAGGTCATCCTCGATAAGGTCGATTGTCTGCTGTTTGCCGTCCTTTACATAAACTATCTGCTTTGCAACCTTTTTATCGCCTACGGTTTCGATTATGACGTTCTTGACGTCCATACCGTATTCAATTCTTACGCCGTGAGCCTCAAGATACTTTACAAGCGGTAAAATAAGGCTTTCGTACTGATTGTACTTTGTAAATCTCAATGCGCTGAAATCGGGCAAGCCGTCAATGTGATGAACATATCTGCAAAGATAACGCTTCATCTCAAGTGCACTCGACCAACGCTGGAAAGCGAACATTGTCTGCCAATAAAGCCAAAAGTTTGTGTCCCAAAATGTGTCGGGAAGAATATCCGAAATTTTCTTGTCCTCAAGGTCTTTTTCGGGAGTTATAAACAACTGTGAAAGCGCAAGAGCCGAGTCCTTGTCAAGATTGAATTTCTTGTCGGTGTGTGCGTCCTCACCGCAGTTTACCGAAGCTCTGCACAAAGAATAGTTCGGGTCGTGTTTGTTGAGCCAATAGTATTCGTCGAGTACGGAAACGCCGGGAGTTTCAAGTGACGGTACATCACGGAACATATCCCACATTACTTCGAAATGGTTATCCATTTCACGTCCGCCTCTCATAAAGAAGCCTTTTGTAATGTCTTTTCGTCCGTCGCAGCTGCCGCCTGCCAATTCGAGTTTTTCCAAAAGATGAATGTGCTCGCCCTTCATCTGTCCGTCTCTGACAAGATAGAAGGCTGCGGTAAGTCCCGCAAGTCCTGTGCCGATAATGTATGCCGATTTTTTATCGACATCCTTCGGTTTCTCGGGATGAGCAAATGATTCGTAAGTGCCTGCTGAATAATACATACAAAAACCTCCTGTTGTTTTGTTATGTCTTTAGTATATTCATTTTTCGGCTGCTTACAATAAACAGAAAAAAGCCTGTGATAAAGTTTTTATCACAGACTTTATAAGTGTATAAATTTTTATCAAATTCAGGTTGTTGATAAAATTATTTCTTGAAACGGGCAAGAGCGTCGCCGAAGGAATTTTTCATAAGCAGGGCAAGCTTATCGACAATAACCTGCGGATCCTCTTTCATATCGTCCTTTATCCAATCGAGCATAATGCCGATAAATACATAGGAATATGCCTTTGAGATGAAATCCTTGTCCTCGCTTCTGACGGTCATACCTGCCGACTCCTCCTCGATAACTCCCATAAGAAGATTGTCAACAAGCGGACTTAAATACTTTTCGACCTGACCCCTGTCAACACAGCGATAAACATTTATAATAAAAGGCTTGTTTTCACGCACAGCCTCAAACAGCTGCAAAAGACCTTGCTCCCATGTGTCATGGGTTTTCTTTTCTTCGATTGCCTTTTTAGCGTCCTCAAGGCACGCCCATTCGACAAGGTCGTAAATATCCTTGAAATGATAATAAAAGGTCATACGGTTAATTCCGCAGTCCTCCGCTATATCGTTTATAGTGATTTTGGTCAGGGGCTTTTTTAACAAAAGATTTTTGAGCGATTGCTCTAATGCTCGTTTGGTAACCTGTGACATAGCAATTTCCTTTCAAGACGTTATATTATACATATAATAACATAATTTAAGCCGGTATTTCAATAAAATTATGATTGACATACAACAAAATTGTGTTATCATAATTGCTTGAAAAAGGAAGTATGACCAATGAGTAAGGATAAAAAACAACTTGATATGCTTCACGGCTCATTGTGGAGCAAGGTGCCTGTTTTTGTTTTACCCGTTGCGGCAACGGCGATACTCGAGCAGCTTTTTAACGCTTCTGATGTGGCGGTAGTCGGAAATTTCACGGGAGAGCAGAGTACGGCGGCGGTTGCGGCTGTCGGTGCTAACAGTCCGATAATCAGCCTTATCGTCAACCTGTTTATCGGCGTTGCACTCGGTGCAAATGTTGTAATCGCACACGCAGTCGGCAGGGGAGACAAAAACACCGTTAAAAAAGCCGTGCATACCTCTATGACCGTGGCGGTAATCGGCGGAATTATAATAGCGATTGTGGGCGAGCTTATAGCAGTACCGCTTTTGAGCGTGCTGAATGTTCCCGAGGATGTTTTTTCACTTGCGCTGCTGTATCTTAGAATATATCTTATAGGTATGCCCGTAATTCTCTTGTATAACTTTGAGGCGGCGATATTCAGGAGCGTGGGCGAGACGAAAATGCCGCTTTTAGCACTTGCAATTTCAGGCGTTTTGAATGTAATATTAAACCTTTTCTTTGTTGCTGTGATGCATATGACCGTAAACGGCGTTGCGATAGCCACGGTTATTTCAAACGCAGTAAGCTCGGTAATTCTTTACTGTAAATTGCGCAAGACGACGCAGGTTATTCACGTTGAACCGAAATCGTTCGGAATTGATATGACAAGCCTCAAGCATATTTTAAGAATAGGCTTGCCTGCAGGCATACAAAGTGCGGTTTTCTCGGTGTCAAACATAGTTGTTCAGTCTGCCATCAACAGCCTCGGAACTGTCGTAATGGCGGCTTCGAGTGCGGCGTTCAATATCGAGGTTATAACCTATGATATACTCAACGCCTTCAGTCAGGCGTGTACGACCTTTGTCGGTCAGAACTACGGTGCAGGCGAGATGAAGCGCTGTAAAAAAGCACTTGCCGTTTGTCTTATCGAGGGCGGAATTACGCTCGGCACGGCGGCGGTGCTTGTGCTTGTGTTCGGTAAAAGTTTGCTTGCGATTTTCAATAAAGACCCCGAGGTTATCGAGATAGGCTACATAAGACTTATGCTTATTCAGCTTTCGCACCTTTTGAGTCTGCTTTATGAGGTTATGTCGGGTTATATGCGAGGCTTCGGCATATCGGTTGCGCCTGCGGTGTTGACAATGCTCGGTGTATGCGGTGTAAGGCTTTGCTGGATACATTGGGTGTTCCCGATAAATCCGACGTTCAAAACGATAATGATTGTTTACCCCGTGAGCCTTGCGACAACGGCGGTGCTGATATTTATTTCTCTGCTGTGTGCCCATCCTGCACGAAAACGACTCAAAAAACAGGCTTCGCAACAGGAACAGACGGCATAAAATATTGTGAATAGTATCAAAACAAGACCTCCGAAAATCGGAGGTCTTGTTTTAGTATAAATATAATTTTTTCTACTGCGTAGGGATAGCTTTCACTGCTGTCCGAAATAACCAATACGGTAGGGCAGGGGCTTGCTCCTGCCGAACGAATTAGCAAATATATTACTGCTTTCG
>OLGM01001088.1_pt1 | contig 13572 bp, 20 predicted proteins | sample 1606001 | NCBI WGS metagenome assembly OLGM01 (sample SAMN03283294) | human gut metagenome | biome: human-associated habitat; material: feces | host: Homo sapiens | place: Peru | collected 2012
AAACACGAAAAATAACATAAAGGGATTTTTCTAATGAAACCCTAAACAAAAGAAAAATAATTATTTACACGTAAACCTTAGCTTAAAGAAAACTGTACCCTCAGAAATCATTGAAAAGTGCCTTATTGAAATTGAATCACTGAACGCATTTGTAGATGAATTCAATCAGTTATACGCAAAAGAAGATTACCGTAACTGCAGAAAACTTATTGGAAACAGAGTGATAAATAATATGAATTAAATATTGGCGGCCTGGAGCTGTGCTGTAAAAAGCACAGCTCTTGCCAGTTTTATAGTTCAAAAATAATATTGGTGTAGATAATTGCAAGTAAAAGAAAATTCATAATAATCAATTGCCAAAATGGCACGGAAAAATTGGCAAAAAACATAAGTAAACAAAAATTATATGATAGAATTTCAAATATAAAATAAATTTAACTAAGTTAAAGTTTTTCTTACACTTAATAAATAAGTCATATGTAATAAGATAAAAACTATTACTTGTATATTCATACATAATATTATTTAAATATAGAAAATAAGATACAATAGTTTCTTCTTTATATTTAAATATTTCATCTTTAATTCCCTTTTTAATGTTTAAAGTATTAACTAAATAATTAATTAATTTAATTAAGTACTCACTATTATTAATTAATTTGTTTATAGAAGTTATAATTATACTCCTTAAATCTCCTGTAAAAATTTCTACTTCGTAATCAGTACTTTCTTTAATAATTTCTAAGCCAAGCTTATGAAAGGTAGAAACATATATACTAGCATTTATTTCTTTTTCTATTCTTTCTTTCATTTCTTTAGCAGATAAATTAGTAAATGAAAGCACTAGTACCTTATTTGGAGAAACATGTTCTTTACAAATTAAATATTTTATTTTACCTACTATAGTAGTAGTTTTACCACTTCCAGCACCTGCAATTACTAAAGTAGAATTGTCACCTGTTACAATAGAATTTACTTGTTCATCATCTAAAGTTCTATTTTCTACTTTTCCAATTAAAGTTCTAAATTCGTTTATTTTTTTATAATCTAATTTTTCCATAACTACTTAACTTCTCCTGTTAAAATAATACTTGAAATAGCAATGTTATCATGATTAACATATCTAACTACAAACTTATCTACTTCTTTTGTAATTATTATTCCCATAGTATTACTTTGAGTTATAGTTTTTACTTCTTTATCTATATAATTCATGTACAAGAGTATTTGTCCTATATCTTCTTTTCTAAATTATCGTACTTTTAATTCTATAACAACATAGTTATTATATTTTATATTAAATAAAAGTATATCTATATAATTCTTGTTATTACCAATATTTATCTTATATTGATTTTTAATAAAACAGTATCCTTCTCCAAGCTGTTCCATTACATAACTAATATTATCTATTATTAAATTTTCTAAGACCTTTTCTGTTAGTTCTTCTTTTAATTTACTAGATGGTACTACTATAGTATTAGGCACCATTTCCTTTTCATTTACTTCTTTACTTTCTTTTAATTTAATTTTTGTTTCTAGTGGTAATCTACCATACTCATCACTTTTTATTCTTTCTGCAAGTTTTCTATAAGATAAGTTATCTCTTATAGCAATATCAATATAATAATTAATTTCATTGGTATCATTAAGCGGTAAAAGTTTTGAAATATGACTCCAAGTCAATTGTTGGGGCACTGCCCCAACTTTTTGAATTAAAACATAGAAATTTAACATTCTAGTTAAATCAGTATATGTATACCCTTTTCCAAATTCCTTAGTTAACTTTTCTGCATAGGTTTTAACTATCCCTTCTCCATAATGCTTACCTGCTTCAGATAGTTCCTTTCCAATATTATAATTAGTTTCAAGTTTACTTTTGTTAGCATTGTAATCCCTTACTATAGTTCTTGCTTGTTCACTTATTATAAAGCCCCTTATATTATCTAAATAATTCTCTTCCATAATCTCTTACTCCTTTACTTCTTCTAATATATTATTAAATTCTATTTCATAAATAGGAAGTGCTATATTACTGTTATCAATATATCTTGCTACTAATTTATCTACTTCTTTTGTAATTAAGATCCCCATAGTACTGTTTTGAGTAATAGTTTTCACTTCTTTATCTATGTAATTCATATAAACCCTTATTTGTCCAATATCTTCTTTTCTAAATTCTCTAACCTTAAGTTCATTAACTACAAAGTTATTGAACTTATAGTTGAACAAAAGAATATCTATATAATTCTTTTTACTACCTATATTAATTTTATATTGTTTATCAATGAAACAGTAGCCTTCACCTAACTGTTTCATTATATAACTTATATTAGTAACAATTGCTTCTTCTAATACTTTCTCTGTTAATTGCTCTTTAGTTTTGTTATAAGGAATTAGTATAGTACTAGGTACCACTTCTACTTGGTTTACTTCTTTTTCTTCCTTTAGTTTTAACTTAGTTTCAGGTGTTAATCTTCCATACTCATCACTTTTTATTCTATCAGCAAGTGATCGTTTACTTAAATTATCTCTAATAGTTAAATCAATATAAAACTTTATTTCTTCAGGATCTTTAAGTGGTAAAAGCTTTAAAATATGACTCCATGTCAAAACGCGGTCCACTGGACCGCATTTTTGAACAAGACGATAAAATGATCTCATTTTTCTTAATTCCGTCGCTCCATATCCCTTACCAAACTCTTTAGTTAAATCAATTGAATAATTCTTTATAATCCCTTCTCCATAATGTTTACCAGCCTCAGCAAGTTCTTTACCAATATTATAATAAGTTTCAAGTTTACTCTTATTAGCATTATAGTCTCTTACTATAGTTCTTGCTTGTTCACTTATTATAAAGCCCCTTATATTCTCTAAATAATTCTCTTCCATAAACTTTCCTCCTTCTGAAAGGTAGAATTCACTCCTTCCCCTTTCTTAAAAAAATCATTCTATGTGCAGAAAAAGAAAAAAGTGTAAAAACAAAAAAAGAGACTACTCAGAAAATTAATTATTTAATTTCTGGGCAGCCCTTTTGTAGAATGCATATCTGCACTTGTCATAGTATTGTACTGAATACAATACCGTATAAAGTATTTCTGCTCTTGTACTAATTATTCTACAATATTATTTTATTCTAGTCAATATTTTTTATGCACTTTTGTATAAAATTAATTACATTATAAAAAACACTATTAAAGTGTTATTTCATATGTACATCAATTTGATTATAAGGTATTTCTATATTTTGCTTATCAAATTCATCTTTTATTAATCTATTTACTTTTCTTTTTACTCCAAAATGAGTATATGGCTTACATGTTATTTCTAATTTATAAGTTATGTCACTAGAGTTAAATGAGTCTAATCCTAGTAGTTTACTTGTTCCTACTACATTATCTAATTTATCTATTTTAGGAAGTAATTTAGTTAGTACTTTTTCTAACTTATTTAAATCAGCATCATAACTTATATTTATACCATAGTATAAAACTGTATTACTTTCTGTAAAATTAACTACACTAGTGATATTTGAGTTAGTAATTGTATATATACTTCCATCAAAGTTTTTTAATTTAGTAGTTTGAAGTCCTAAGTTAATTACTTCTCCGGTGAAGTCGTTTATTTTAACAAAGTCTCCTACATTATATCTATTATCTAATATAATTAGAATACCCGCTAACATGTTTTTAATAGTGTCTTGAAATGCAAGTCCTACTACGACCGTTAGTATTCCTAAACTAGCTAATATATTCTTTGTATTTATTCCATATATTTCTAAAGACATTAATATAACAATTAATATAATTATATATTTAAATATATTTTTAAATAAGTTAATTACAGTATCTTGTTTTTTATGATTTTTATTTTTATTCTTTTTTACTAATTTAATTATTAAATTACTTGTAAAATTATAAAGTAAATACCCCACTAATATATAAAGTATTGGTCCATAAAATTTACTACTTAAGAAAAATTTAAGTATATTTTCTAATATTTCTTTCATTATTACCTCCAAAAAATAGTCACTTAAAAGTGACTATTCATTTTTAAAATCAAGTCTATCCATTTCTTCTATTACTTCAAGTTGTCCTTCTATAATAGCCCTTAGTCTTCTTTTTAATAAGGTTACGTTTCTTTTTAATCTATCAGCATCATCATTTGCTTTTTCAGCCTTTAGTAAAGCATCATTTATTATTCTATTTGCATTTCTTTTAGCTTCATTTATCAAACTAGTAGCTTCTTCTCTAGCAAGTTTCTTTATTTCATCACCAGCACTTTCAGCACTGAAAAGTGCGCGGTTTAAAGTACTTTCTAGTTTTTCATATTTTTCAAGTTGTTTACCAAGTTCTACTAATTTACTATCTACTAATTTTTTTTCATTTAAAAGACGCTCATATTCTTTTATTACTTTATCTAAATATGATTTAACTTGTTCTTTGTCATAACCTCTAAAAACCGTATCAAAATTGTTCATAAGGACACCTCTATACTTTTATTTTACCATTCTTCCCCATCATTTGAACTCTTACCATCTTCGGTAATTTCGCCTTGTACATCTATATTTTTAGGAGTGCATAAGTAAATTCCATCACCTATTTTTTGTAAATCTCCTCCTATAGCATACAACGTTCCACTTAAAAAGTCAATTATTCTTTTTGCTTGGTCACTAGTTACTCTTTTAAAGTTTACTACTACACTATTTCTAGATTTTAAGTGATCAGCAATTTCCTGACTTTCACTATATGCTCTTGGCTCTACTAAAATCATTTTACCAGTAGAACCTTTTTTTACTTCATCAATGCTTACTGAATAGTATTCTTCATCTTGACTATTAGTATCCTCTTCTTCTACATCAGTTTCAAATAATTTGAATTTTCCAAATGCCATTTTATCACTCTCTCTTATCATAATTAATTTTATCATAAACATTTTATTAAATCAACCTTTTTAAGAGAAATTTATTTTAATGGAAGTCATAGATCTTTTTATTATTTTTTATTATATAGAAGTTCTCATTTCTTTTTACTTCTTCAAATGTGTTTATTCTTTTTAGTTTTTTAAATTTATATAGTTTTAACTTCCTTTCTAAAAGTAATTTATTTAATTTGTGTTTGTTATTATTTATTTCTAAATATATTTTATAAAGTAAAAAGATTATTAAAACTATTCCTAGCAGTTTATTATTTATAATAAATATAAAAGGTATAAAAAGTAAAGAGATTATAATAGCTATTTTATGACTTAGTTTATAAGGTATAAAATAATCAAGTATGTTATTTACTAGTTTTCCTCCATCAAGTGGGAGTATCGGAAGTAAGTTAAATGTAAGTAGAAATTTATTTATTATGATTATTTTATCAAAAGTTAAAGCGTTTACATAGCCTATTGTATATAGAAGTTTTATTAGAAGCACAAATAATATTTGAGAAAGAGGTCCCATTACTAAAAAAAGTACTTCTTTATATATTGGAAGATTTAAGTCTTCATTTAATATTGTTACTCCTCCAAACATATAGATATTTATTTCTTTTACTTTTAGTTTTAGAAATAAACCCATTAAATAGTGCCCTAGTTCATGAACTATTATTAAAAGTATAGTTAGAAATGTATATTCAAAGTAACCTGCTAAGAATGATAGTAAGATTATAAGATATGTTGAAAAATCTATTTTTATTTTATTTAATATATGGTTCGTAATCTATTACTGCTCCATCTTTACTAAATTCTAAATATAATTTTTTATTAGCTATTCCAAGAATTGTACCTTTTTCTACATAGTCATATACCTTTATATTTAAGTTTTCAACATAACCATACATTACATCTATACCATTACTTTGTTGGACTACTATTACATTTTCTATATCGTTTTTATTACCAATAAATACTACTAAACCACTTTCTAACATTTTTACGTTAGTACTATCATCTACTTCTAGTAGAACTCCATTTTTATATTTTTCGCTGGTTTTATAATTTAAAAGTTTTTCATTATTAACAAGACTAACTTTTTCTTTAGTTTTTTTAAATTTAGAGATGTATTTATTATATATTTTATTTATTTTAGAAAAATTATAATTTTCTTCTAATGTATATTTTTTTACTAAAGTTTTTATTTTATTATTAGAATTACATAAAACTAATACTATTAAGATAGTAGTAATAGTTAAAAGTACTCTTTTAATAAGACCTTTTAGGTAATTAGTATTTTTTCTATTTATTTTTAAGAATTCATCTACTTTCATATTTTTCACCTATTAATTAATATGATTTATACTTGAAAAATATAATTATTTTTGAGAAAATTATATTATGAAAAAATTAAGTGAAAGTTTAGTAATAGAAAAGAAAAGTAAGTTTTATGGGTTTATGTTTTTTATTAATTCAGTAGAAGAAGTAGATCTAATTATAAATGAACTTAAAAAAGAACATAAGAAAGCTAAGCATGTTTGTTATGCTTATAAGTTTGGAAATATAGAAAGGAAAAACGAGGATAAAGAGCCTTCTGGAAGTGCAGGATTGCCTATTTTAGAAGTAATTAATAAGAACAATTTAGATAATACTTTAATAGTAGTGGTTAGGTATTTTGGAGGCACTTTATTAGGTAAAGGTCTTTTAACAAGAACGTACTCTAAATGTGCAAGAGAATTAATAAAAGAACATTAAATTTCTTTTTTTAATGTTCTTCCAGTTATTAACTCAGCACTTTCTTTGTCAGTATAAAAAGCACTAAGTGTTTTACTATAAATATATTTATTAAAGTATATTGCTTTACTCTTTTTACTATCTAGTCTTATAGAAACTATACTCATACTTATTCCTACAAATGGTAGTGTAAAAGCTAGTTTTTCAAATTTATTATAAACACTAATTGTACCTAGTTCTTCATTTATAGAAAGGAGAGTAAATTTTTTAGATTTAACTTTTCCAAATATGTAATAAGTTACATATATTTCTTTTCCTAAATAGTTATATAAATCAAAGTATACATTTTCCATATTTTCACCTCTGTAAGCAAGTATTATACACTAGTATTTCACTAATGTAAAGTAACACTTAAAGTAATTATGAATATTATATAGTAGTAATAAGACTAATTAATTATAGGATTATAATTAAAGCATGCTTGGTCTTATTGCTTTTTTAGTCAGTTACAAGTTTACTTATTACTTTAAATACTGTACCTAGTCCATCTACTATTATTTTTTCTGTTATTTCTCCAGTTTTAATTCCTAGGTCACTTATTTTATTGTTATAAGTTTTTTTTGCTGTTATATAGTCTTCTATAGTTATATCTTTTCCTTCTTCTATATCTTTTTCAAATTTTTCCATTGCTTCTTTAGTAAGCTGCATTTTATCATATTCTTTATAACTATAATAGCCACTCATAGATGCTGAATATAAAGCTATATAAATTCCAAATAGTACGATTAAAGTAATAAATAGTTTATTCTTTTTCTTTTTTTTAGGCATTGTTATCCTCCTTAACTACTTCACTAATTACTTTACTTAGTACTTCTACTGTATTATTTATTTCTTCTATTTTATTTTCATATCCACCTATTTCTATTAATACACTTTTACCATTTAAATTTTGATTATATACTCCATATTTACTTGGGCCTAGTTTATATGATATACCTCTTGATAGACCTCTAAATTCTTTATTTAGAGTACTTTCTAACTTTTCTGCAAAACCTACATTATTTTCTCTAGGTGTATGTTCTAGTCCTACAACAAATAAAACTTTTGCATATTTTTTATCTCCTACTATAAGAGTAGTGTTTTCATATTTACCACTATCTCTATGTATATCTATTAGATATTTAATACTAGGGTATTTTTCTTCCATCTTTCTAGCAAAGTATTCACTTGCATGATAACTCATATTATATTTATAGTTATTTTTTACTAAATAGTCTTTTACATTATTTGTTTCAACTACTGATGGAATACTTAAGTTATTTAGTTTTTCTCTTAGTATGTAAGAGGCTATCATAACATTAGGCTTTACTGAGTAGTCTAAAACATTTTTAAGATCATATTCTTCTGTTTGATGTGTATTATATATATATACTATAGGATTATCACTATTAAGTTTAGGTGTTAAATCTACTATGTATTCACTTTTAGCTTCTTCATAGTTAAAGTCATCAAAGTTATCATTAAATATATTAAATTCTTCTTTTGATACTATTTTATTTAGTGCACTGTATAGAGTGTTATTAGGACTTGATAAGTATTCTATTATAGTAGTACCTTTTTCTTTTACTGTTTCTTTAAGAAGCATATTAAGTAAGAATTTGTTATCTTTAATTAGAAATATTATAGTACACAAAAAAGAAATTAAAAATATTATAATATATTTAATTTTACTCTTTTTCCTAGTTATAAATTTTTTCATATTCTTCACCTATATATGATTTTACTATATATAGTATGAAAGATTTGTCATAATATGTTAGAATAATCTATTTATTGCAATAGAAACTATTGAACTTAAATTATCTACTAGTAAGTCTATATCATTAGTAGTAACTACTAAGTCTTTATTCTCACATGACTCTTTTATGCTTACAATTGTAGGTATACCTATACATATTACAGGCTTTTTAACTGTTTTATTATCTATTATGTTTACTTTAGAGTTAAATGCACTTCCAGGACTTAGACCAGTAGTTGCTATTTGAATAGTACTTCCTAGTCTAGCTAAATTTTCTGCTTTTAATGAGTCAAATACTATTACTACATTAACATTTAAACTAGAAGCTAAGTTCTTTATAAATAAAGTACTATCTATATTAGTATTTGCTAGTACATTTTTATATATTTTATAACTATTATTATCTATTACTATTTTTTCTATAATAGTGTTTCCAAATTTATCACATGCAAAATCTTTATTACCTAGTCCTACAAACAATGGCTTTGTTTTTCCAACTTTTAAATATTTAAGTATTTCTTTTAGAGAAGCCACTACCTCTTTTAAAAGAATTTCAAGTTCATTATCTATTTTATTTTTATTAAATGATATTGTTATGTATCTTCCAGGGTTTTTATTTATTTTTTTTGCTTCACTTTTATTTAAAAGTACATCTGTTACACTTATATTTTCGGTTATGTTTTCTTTTCTTTTTATTTGACTAGAATTAATAAGTATTTCACTATTATCTAAAAAGATATTATCTTTATTCATTATATCACCATTATTAAAATGTAGCATTTACTTGCATTTTATACACTTTTTTGATAAAATTATCATGTACTTAACAAAAGGGAGGTGCTAAAGTGGCAAATATTAAAAGTGCAAAGAAAAGAATAGTAACAAGTAGAAAGAAAGCTAGTCTTAATAATGATGTTAAATCTAGTATGAAAACTAGTATTAAGAAATTTGAAAAAGCATTAAATGAAAATGCTAGTGATGCTTTAGATAAGTTAAATATCGCTATTAAAAATATTGATAAAGCTTTTAGTAAAGGTGTTATTAAAAAGAATACTGCTAGCAGATATAAATCAAATTTAACTAAGAAATTTAACAGTAAAAACAACTAATTATGTTGTTTTTTTTTATTTAATTTGATATGATTAAAATATGAAGAAAATAAGAAATGTTTTATTTACAATTTTAATGTTTTTAATAGTTTATATTATTTATGATAATATAGATATTATTACTACTCGTGTTAGAGATTTATTAATTAATAATAATGAACCTTCTAAAGTTACAAAAAATGCTTATACTAGAAGTTATAATTATATTAATTTTAATTATAATGAAGAGTATATTCCTTATAATAAAGAAGATATTATTAATATTTATTTTAATATTTTAAATAACGGAGAGAAAGAATTTACTTTTTATTGTCCTAGTGAATATAAGACTTGTACTGAAGATATTATTAGTATAGGTAAAGATAATACTTTAATGAGTAATATTAATAATTATGTACATCCTTTTAATAGTTTTGAAAGTATTAGTACTAAAGTTTCTTCTCTAGGTAATGTTACAATTTATATTAATTATAAATATAGTAAAGAAAAAATAAATGAAATTAATAGCAAAGTTGATTTAATATTTAAATCTTTAGAACTAGATGGTCTTTCTAATAAGGAAAAACTCGAAAAGATACATGACTATATTATAGAAAATACTAAGTATGATAATGAAAGTGAGACTTCAAGTTATGACTCGACTAGTAGTTATGGGACTTTAATAGAAGGTTATGCAGTTTGTTCTGGTTATAGTGATACAATGGCTATTTTCTTAGATAGATTAAATATTCCTAATTTAAAAGTAAGTAGTAAAAATCATATATGGAATTTAGTTTATTTAGGTAATAAATGGCTTCATTTAGATTTAACTTGGGATGACTCAGATGATGATAAATATAATAATAATTATTTTTTAATAACAAAAGAAAAACTCTTTGAGTTAGACTCAAAAGAGCATATGTTTGACGAGTCATTCTTTGTAGAGGCTAGATAAATAGTCCTCTACTTTTTTTATCGTATTATTAAAGTTATCATAATCTACCTTAAATATATTTAAGTTATCAAATTGATTTTTAAAGAATGTGTTTTGTCTTTTAGCATATTTTCTTGTATCACTTTTTATGTTTTCTATAGCCTCTTCTAATGAAACTTTCCCATTTATGTATTCAAGTAATTCTTTATATCCAATTATACTATTTAGTTTAGAGTATTCTTTTAAGTTTTCTGTTTCATTAAGTAAACCTTCATTAATCATTTTATCTACTCTAGCATTGATTTTCTTATATAGCTCTTCCCTATCAGGATTTAAATAAATTAATGTAAAATCATAAAGAGGTTTATCTTTTTCTAAAGTATTTTTAATTATGTTACCAGTAGTTTTGTAGTGACTTAGAAATCTTTCTAATCTTTTTCTGTTATTTATATGAATATTATTGTTTTCATATATTTTATCTACTTCTTTTTTTAATTCTTCATTTGTTAAATTAGAAAAGTCTAAAGAACTCGTTTCTTTAGAAAACTTATAATCATATAGAAGAGCTTTTATGTATAAGCCTGTCCCACCTACTATAACTATATTTTTATTTTTATTTATTAAGTTATTTAAGACATTTCTTCCATCTTCTTGATATTCTTTTACACTGTAGTTTTTATCTAAAGGAATAAAGTCTAGTAAATGATGTTTTACATTTTCCATTTCTTCTTTTGTTATTTTAGCTGTTCCAATATTTACATCTTTATAGACTTGCTGGGCATCAGCATTTATAACTTCAGCATTATATTTTTTAGCTAAATGAATTGATAAGGCAGTTTTACCGCTTGCAGTTGGGCCTGCAACTACTATTATTTTACTCATCCTCTTCCTCTTCTTCTACAGGAGTCTCTTCTCCTTTTTCATTTAATTCTAAACCATTTACATAAAGGTAGCCCAAATAGTCCATGAAATCATCCATTATTTGTTTACTCCTTTATCTCTTTTTATACCATTAGCTACAAAAGAAAGTGTGTTATATATAAATGGATAAAATTCTTGTTCATCAACTTCTTCTTTTCCAAAAATTATCATGTTAAATCTAGTTTTATTAATATCTCTTAATTTTTTCATATCTAAAGCTAAACTTTGCATAACACTTTCCGAGTAGTCAGGATTTACTCTTAATGCTTCCGAATATGAAATGTCTCCTTCAATTAGACTATCATATTTTTTTACATTTTTACAAATTTCATCATAAATTCTATTAGTTAAACTAATTGCTTCCTTATTATTTATTTCTTTCATCCTTTATCATCTCTCTTGATATGATTATACTATATATTTTTATAAATTTAAATACTTTTTAGAATTTTAATTAAAGAAAAAAGCCAAAAAGGCTTTTTTGATTTAATTATTCAATAATTTCAGTAACTTTACCAGCACCAACTGTTCTACCACCTTCACGGATAGAGAATTCAGTTCCGTTTTCGATAGCAATCTTAGTGATTAGTTCTACTGTAATAGAAACGTTATCACCAGGCATTACCATTTCAACACCTGCAGGTAATTCGATTACACCAGTAACGTCAGTTGTTCTGAAGTAGAATTGTGGTCTATAGTTACTGAAGAATGGAGTATGTCTTCCACCTTCTTCTTTAGATAGAACATAAACTTCTGCTTTGAACTTTTTATGAGGTGTAACTGTACCAGGTTTAGCAAGTACTTGTCCTCTTTCAACGTCATCTCTGTTAATTCCACGAAGTAATACACCAGCGTTGTCTCCAGCTTCAGCGAAATCTAGTGATTTTCTGAACATTTCGATACCAGTAACAACTGTTTTCTTTGTATCTTTAAGTCCAACGATTTCAACTTCGTCATTTAATTTTAATATTCCTCTTTCAACACGTCCAGTAACAACTGTACCACGACCTGTGATTGTGAATACGTCTTCAATACTCATTAAGAAAGGTTTTTCTGTATCTCTTACTGGAGTATCAATCCAAGCATCTACTGCATCCATTAATTCGTCGATTGCTTTAACGTATTTTTCGTCTCCTTCTAGAGCTTTAAGAGCTGAACCTCTTACAACTGGAGTATTGTCTCCATCAAATCCATATTCAGTTAATAATTCTCTGATTTCCATTTCTACTAAGTCAAGTAGTTCTGGATCATCAACCATATCACATTTGTTGATGAATACTACCATTTTAGGTACACCAACTTGTCTAGATAATAGGATGTGTTCTCTTGTTTGAGGCATTGGTCCATCTGTTGCACTTACAACTAGGATAGCCCCATCCATTTGAGCAGCACCTGTGATCATGTTTTTAACATAGTCAGCGTGTCCTGGACAGTCAACGTGAGCATAGTGACGTTTGTCAGTTTCATACTCAACGTGTGCAGTGTTAATTGTTATACCACGTTCTCTTTCTTCAGGAGCTTTATCGATATCTGCATAGTCTTCGAATTTAGCTTGTCCCTTTTCAGCTAATCTTTTAGTGATTGCAGCTGTTAAAGTAGTTTTACCATGGTCAACGTGACCGATAGTACCAATGTTTACGTGTGGCTTGCTTCTTTCAAATTTAGCTTTTGCCATTTTTATTTTCCTCCCTTAAAAATTAAATAGTTCATGCACAAGTTTAGCACTTGAAATCTAAAAAGTCAATTATATTTTAAACAGCTTTAAAAAGATTAATCTTTTTTGCCTCTGCTTGCAATAATTTGTTCTGAAACAGATTTCGGAACTTCTGCATAGTGGCTTGGTTCCATTGTGTATTGGCCTCTTCCTTGAGTTTTGGAACGCATATCAGTTGCGTAACCAAACATTTCAGAAAGCGGAACCTGAGCGTTGATTCTTTGAGCACCTGAAACTGCTTCCATGCCTTGAATCATGCCACGGCGAGAGTTAATGTCTCCAATAATATCTCCCATGTATTCTTCAGGAACAGTTACAGTAACTTTCATGATAGGCTCAAGTAAAACCGGGTCAGCTTTTCTCATTGCTGATTTAAATGCCATAGAACCGGCGATTTTAAATGCCATTTCAGAAGAGTCAACTTCGTGGTAAGAACCGTCGTAAAGTGTTACTTTAACGTCAACAA
>OLGM01001091.1_pt1 | contig 13525 bp, 10 predicted proteins | sample 1606001 | NCBI WGS metagenome assembly OLGM01 (sample SAMN03283294) | human gut metagenome | biome: human-associated habitat; material: feces | host: Homo sapiens | place: Peru | collected 2012
TCACAAAAGCGGTGAGAGGCCTGAGCAAGACCTCTCACCGGGATACAAAATTAGCAAAATTGCCGGTAATAATCAAAGGGTAAGATCAGAGATTCATCGGTGTGGTGTGATCAGTTCCACTTACGAAGGTTGGTGATGGTGTTGTTGAGGTTCTCAAGACGCTTGTTGTAGCAGTACTTGAGGTTGTCCATCACATCGTCGAACTCCATATTCTCGTCACCGCACAGCCAATGCTCATCCAGATAATTACCGACCTTCCAAATCTTTCGGTTATACTCATCAGAAAGCCTGTTTGCGGTGCGCCTCTCCTCCACGACTCTGTTGGCGACATCAATCAAGTCTGGGTAGACATCCGCCCAGCGAGCCTTGACCCTATTGATGTAGTTCTGATCCTTCATCAACAGAGGCCACCACATATAGTACCTCCTTGGGGTCTCATTATAATTAATGGCCCTTTCGATGAGAAGTGAATTCCATTCGTGATAGTAGTACGCGTTATTTTCCGTGTCCACATTCGTGAAGTTCTGGCTGTCAAAGTCCCACACCGGTCCGGCGCAGAGTTTTCCGTCCCCGTCCTTGTACATGTAGACACTCTTCGGATGCTGGATCTCATCGTTCATGGCGATCTCGTAAACAAACCAGTAGTCGATCACGGAGTTGATGTCGAGACTCTTGTAGGCCTCTGTGTAATAACCATTAGTAAGGTTGCTCTCGATGGTGTTGATGTAGGTTTTCAGACTCTCGAAAATCGCGCTGCCATCATATGTGATACTATTTACTGTAGCCTTGAAGTCATCCTTAAACAAGCAAGGCAATTCACGAATCGTGGTTTTGAATTTCCAGGTCTCGTCGTAATTATTGTCGAACTCGATAAGGTAGCTGCAATCCTTCACGGTAGGGCTGGTGTTTGTCTTAACGACTTTCTCGAATATCGGTTTTGTCATTTTCAGCCTGTTCTCATCGATCTTGATCTGCTCGCAGAAAAGATAGTTGCCGGCGTGGATGCCATTGATGACCAGCTCGACGTTCTGCCCTGAAGGATTCCAGACCAATCCCTTACCTAAGGTGCTTCCGTCTGTCGGCCCGTTGATGAAATGGTTCTGGATAGTCTGGGCGATGTTGAACGCCAGATAGTTACGAATGAGTGACATGTCCGTCCACGGAGAGAGCAGAATCCATCTCTTGTGCTCCTTCATCCCAAGGATGCCCGCCTTTTTGTTCAGCTTGATAGCCATCGGCCTCTTGTCGTAATTGGATGACGTGTTTCCTCTGAGCCTGATGCTGCAACCGGCCTTATTCAAGTCCGCCACACCGTTTTTGTAGACAGCGATGTCGTCGGCCTCGCTCCAGTCCGTGCCCTTTGCAGGGATGGCGAAGTCAAGGAAGCTGACTGTTCCCGGAGTGTTGACATTGACAACCACCACCGGCAGTCCGGTGTTCGTGACGGTAACGGTAAACACCTTTCTCTGCGTGCCGCTGACAAGGGTATATTCAACAGGAGTCCGGAAATCCTGGCCTGACACACCGCTTTCCTGAACCTCACCGTTGCAAAGAACCTTCACTCCCTCAGGTACCGTGAACGTCGGTACAAGCGTGAAGTTGTAAAGGTAAGGGATGCAGCAAGAGACCGTGCCGGCGTCCTTGTCGATCGCGCAGCTGAAATCCTCCGCGGCCTTGACTTCGGTCTTGGAGGTACTGGCGTTCAGAACCGCCGTCTTCTTCAGAAGGCTTGACTCGTTCTTGGCGATCTCGAACCCGAAACTCTTGAACTCCAGTGGAGTCGTGCTGATGTTTTCGACCGTGCAGTTGTTCTCCGGCTTCAGGTCATCAAGGTTCAGAGGGATGTCGTAACATGCTCCGGCCTGGAAATCAACGAGTGCCTTGACCTCGAATGACACCTTGTGGGAGTCAGTCAATAATTGAATCTCGATCTCGTCACCTTTCTTGATGCCCGGCGCGATGGCGGCATACACGACAGCCTTTCTGCCAACCGAGATTCCTCCTTCCTCGTCCTTCGCCAGTTTCACAGTGATCTGCGATGAGGTCTTTCCGTCAACAGCGGCAAGACCCGAAGCCAGATTGCTTAGATCCATCGTGAAATCTCCGGTCCAGGCGCGAGGAGCCGCGGTCCCCTCAGCTTTCTGTCTGAATATGATGGACTGGAGTCTCTCCGAGCTTGCGACCTCGTCAAGCTTGCTTCCGAATGTCACCTCCGTCTTCAGGAAGGACACCAGAGGCTTGAATATGAATCCATAGCCTCCATCTTTTTTGATGACGGGAGTGTCGCTGGCCTTCACATCGTTGGCGGCGATAGAAGCTTCGTCCGTGTAGTACTGCACTGAGGCCACATTGACCGGGATCGCTCTGCTGTCCGTCGCTCCTTCCACATAAGGATAGTAGGCGAACCGTGGCCGGTCGCTTGTGTACAGCGAGCCTTTGAACTCTCCGGAACTCACAGGAGTGGAGAATGTGCCGTCGAACGGGGCGTTGGGGGTGGTGTTTCCGAACACGCCGACTCTGTCTCCGACAGACCAGAGTATGCCTACCGATCCGTCTGCCGTCGGCTCGATGTCGATCTGGGTTCTTGTCACCGGAATCTGTCCTATTTCTCCGGTAAGGGAGATCGACTCCTGTTCCAGTACCTCCGTCTCGTTGTTGTCGGCGCAGGAGGCGGCCATCAGTGCCGCCAGCACCATCAGCACAGATGCTGAATATGTACGCTTCATAACCTATGTGTTAAAGAGTTTAATCTATTTACCCATAGGTTAAGTCTTTAGGTCATCCTCTACAGTCCGAAGCCCGTTCCTCCGCTACTGTAGGAGGAGTCGTAGGATCTGGTACCCTGAGGCGCGTCACGGACGCATCGGATTGTAAAGTCCGCATCGGACTGTCCGTGACCGGTTGTTATTATTGGAGTACCTGAATTACCGTCCTTCTGCAAGTAGTAGATCATGTACTCGACATGGGAACCCTCTGGACGCTCGTATTTGGTCTTTGCTGCGTATCGCATGGTTCCAGTTTCGGTTTCGGTTCCGGAAGGCTTGTAACCGGCGAGATTGCCGGTAATCTCCTCACCACAGTACATTGGGATGAAGTAGAGCTCCTTCTCGTTCGGAATCCTCCACTTGCCAAGGTCGTCGGTGCCTTCCTGGTAGTACTTCTCGCACCAGTCACCGTTCATGATCTCAGTGTACTTGAAGGTGTTCTTGGCTGGGGTTCCACCAGTAACTATTGTTTGTTGAGGCGTAGACTTGCTGTATGTGTATGTGTAATATTTTGTTTGCCAAATAAAGCCTTCTGTTCTTGTGGTCAGTGTAACCGTTACATTAAAGGATGTGTAATTGCCGTTGTCGCTCTTTATTTTAATTGTTTTCGATGATGTCGTACCATTTGAAGTTGATGTATGGTTGATTGTAACACTGACATTGAACTCCGCTTGCGTAACATTTACTTCGTTATCGGCTCCGATTTGATAGGTGTAGTTCTTAGACGCATCGTAATTAGTGATCGTTACCGGAACAGTTATATTATGAGGAGTCGTGTTGCTCTGACTCTCTGGTATTCCAGTAGGATTAAGCTCGCCAACTGTGATTGCAGGAGCATAGGTGTCCTCTCCGCTTGCCGGAATGTTCAGATCCGCACTGGCGATCTTGAAAGCCTTAGGCAATGTACTCGCCGCATCGAAATTCTCGTGCTCAGGATACTCTCCGATCTGCATGTTGGTTCTCAAGGTCTCGTCCTTGAGGCCGTTCACTGTCACGACATAGTTCTCCTGGTCCCAGCTTGTGATGTCCGAGACTTCACCCGAGGTTGAGTTTGTGCCAAGATTCCTGACGCATCGTATCATAGGATTTGTCTCCATATTAGACCAGGAACTGATTGCGGTACCCTCCAAAGCCCACCAGATACGGAAGCCCAGGTTTGTACTTGTCGCATAGTTCGTCGTCTCGAATGATATCTCTGTAGGCAGAGACTTCTTACCGCACCAGGCGAAGATGCATTGGCGGACGCTAGGAAGGTACCACCTTACCTCGTCCTCGTCAATTTTGCCGTCACCGTTGAGGTCTCTGTTTCTTGAGAGACATTCGAACATCGGATTGGTTCCGTCAGTGGTCATTATGTTGGCCGAGGTAGGAGGAGTCGCCCCTGTGAAGCCGTTTTGGGCAATGTTCACATAGTCGGTCCACGTCTTGGTTGTTTTAGTGTTGATGATCTCCCAGGTGTTTTTCAATCCGTTCTGCAATTCCGTTCCCGGATAGTCGTCATTACCGGTGAAAGTTGCAGCCGGTGTCTCCTCCACAGATTCAAATCCGAATGGATTACCCACATTATCTTTATAGAATGTCTTGATTGACTTCTGCTTGAGTGTAAAGCCACTACCCTCGATGTAGGAGCTGTGTCCGTCGTTGCTGATCTCGGCATTGCCGATGGTGAATGACAAGTTCCTGTCATCCGTGTTGACGAAGTCCTTGTAAGGCTTGTCATTGTAGAAGTACTCGTCCACGTAGGCCTGCGTGTAGACATTGTCTCCGCTTATTATGCAGTGTGTCGCGGTGCCGGCCTTTATCTCATCAATCAAGTCGTAGATGTTCACCAAGTTGGCGTCTCCGGGATATGTTGCGAATTCCGTCTGACTGGCAGGTTTGCCGAACTTCACCCAGGCGATGTCCTCAAGGTGCGGATCTGTTGATCCTTCCTGAACGGTGAAGGATGTCATCTTTCCGTCTCCCGCAGGTACAGTGCCGCTGACAATGCATTTCTCGATGTTTGTCTTCGAGAATGTCAGCAACACATTCTCGAAGTGTGCGTCGAGGTTGACGATGACGTGCGGGGACGGCTTGATGATCTGTCCCTCGGCTCCCGGCTGATTGTCGCTCACCTTTTTTGCCTCGGCGATGATGTTCTTCACTCCGTTGACCGTTATCGTGTAGGTGTACCTTGCGTTACGTGTCACGGAGAAGTTGCCGAATTTCGTGTTTGACGCATCGGTGCTGTTGCCGAAGTCTCCGAGGTGGATGGTGTACTTCACGGTTCCTGTCACGTGGTCTGTCCCGCTCTCGCCCGGACCCTCGTAAGTACCCTCGATCACAACGTAGGTTGATTTGGCCGGAGCATAGGTGAATGTGCTGTAGTCACTCTCCCTTCTCTCGCGGTCGGCGTAAGACCATGAAGTCGGCGAGGCGGCCGGCTTCTGCACATTCTCCGGCATGTAGAATGAGAAAGAGTAATCGCCGCCGGCGGCCGGAGCCGCGATAGGAAGTTCCTCGAATTTGGTGAAGGTGTCGTCACCGGCATATTCATTCAGCTTATCCCTCTGGAGCAGGGTTGACGATGTGGAGTAGTTGTAGATGCTGTACATCTTCGGAATGAAGGTCACCCCTGTCCCGCTCTTGAGTACGAAGACATTCTTGGAGACTATCCTCTTGAGGTGGAAGACCTTGTCGAAGGTGTTCTCGCCCGGCTGGAGAGTGATGGTGGTAGTGTTCTCTTTGTCGCCGTAGTGTCCCGACATCAGCACAGACGTGGAGGTGATGTCACGTCCAGAGGCTGTGATAGTGTGGCTCCTGAACTCGGCGAGCGTCTTCCCCGCCAGTTCATCCAGATTGACGACCGTGTACTTGTCGTAATTGGCGATCGGGTACATGTACCATTCGCCGCTGGTCACCTTCCTGTCGCCGACGGTGAGCTGGTCCTCATTCAGTTCGATCGTGTAGAGCCAGTTGGTGTTGGTGTTCTTTCTTGTTGGCTCGCCAAGATTCCTGACCTTCACGATGATCGGTGTCGAGTTGGGTTGATTGGCGTTGTAGAAGAGGATAGCCATCTTCTCGACTCTTGTCTCCTGCTCCTCTGTTGCCCTTGTGACGGTTATCTCGTCCATTTCAGGCACCTCCATATTGAACGAAAGGCTTACAGGAAGCCCCTCCTTCACTTTATTCATAGGTTCCTCGTTCTGGCACCCGGCAAGAACGATAGCCGCCATGAATGCGGCCGCGAGTGTTCTGCTTGCTTTTCTCATTGTTTTTTCAGATTAATCAAAGGTTACTCCATTCTGGATCGAATCCCATTCGTCCACCTCGACGTTCTCCTTGGTGGATTTAATTTTAGTTACTTCGCTGCCGGCGCAGACGGTACTTTCCATGACCACTCTTTCCCTCCTTGAGTCTGGAGAGACATAGAATCGTTTGATGTTTTTCATTTTATTCATAAAACTTTATTTCAATTAGAATTCTGACATTACCAAATGTCTTCTCTTAAAACTGACTGAGACGGTAGCCGGCACTCTTGAGGTGCCATGCCGCCGTCTTGGTCAGTCAATCAGGTAGAGGCGGAACTACAATGCTTTAGTGATTGCCGCGCGGCTCAGTGCAGGGTCGTCGTAGAACATGTTCTCCACGCCACCCTTGTGGTCAATCTCAAGAAGTGACTCCGGAACTCCGAATTCCTTAGTGAGACATTCGTAGACGGCCTCGGCGCGTTTCCGGCTGAGTTTGTCATTGATCTTCTTGTTTCCGGTCGCGGCGTCGGCGTAACCGGTCACGATGTACTTGATGTTGTTAGCCTTGATGATCTCGGCGAGCATTCCAAGGTTCACGCGGGAATCCTTGCTGAGCTTGCTCTTGTTGATCTCGAAGATCACGAAGTAAGGAGCGGCGATCGTGGTCTGCTTCTCGACAATCTGAGGCTGGGCTCTGAGTTCGCCGAGTTCCTTCTCGAGTCTGATCCTTTCAGCTTCGGACTCGCTGAGAGCCTTCTGGAAGTCGGCTATGTTGTTATTGACAGTCTTGACAACGGTCTTGCTCTTGTTCCATCCGCGTGGCGCGATGTTGTAGGTCAGACCAATCGTGGCGCTCAGCACACCTTCGCCCCAGCGATGACCCATCTCTCCGTCGAAGCGGTCATTGACAAACATTCCGCGAACATCGAGGTTTATCGCCCATGCGTCGCTCAAGCGGAAGTCATTGCTTGTTCCTATGCTGGCGGAAACCTCGTGGGATCTGGACTTGCCGTTGCCTGGCTCATCGTATGTCCAGGCGAATCCCAGACCTGCGTAGAGGCTTGGATTCCAGAAGCGGCCTTCCGCCTTGTAGCCGCGGAACGCATTGCAAAGATTGAGCATGGCATCCATCCTGACATCACCGAACGAGAATTTCTGCTTGTTCAGCCAGTAACCGCTTCCGCCCTTTCCGGGAACCTCCTTTCCTGTTGAGAACGCTTCGTCCGGACCTTGTTGGGTGGCTCCTCTCATGCTGAGTCCATTGTAGGCGATTCTCGCTCCGACAGCCGGGGTGAACCATTTACCTACGCTTATGTTCAATGCGGGAGCAAGCCTGTCTCCGAATTTTGCCTGCTTGTCGTGGTCTCCGAAATAAATCTGGGCTCCTCCTCCGACATTGATGAACCAGTCATATTTGAAACGATTGGTCTCCACTTTGAATTTGTCTGCGGAATAGATGACGTTGACCGTGGTGTCCGTTTTCACTGACGGCTGGGCAAGTGCCGGGGTTACTGCCAGCATGACTAAAGCCGCTGTAATCAGATGTTTTTTCATATTGTCTTCTTATTAAGTATTTTCTTGAAAACTAATTTGTTGTTTTATAATGTCTTGCAGTACTCTAAACCAATTGGAAGCAAAGTTATATATTAATTGGAAAAAATGTAACAAAAAAAGTATAAAAAACTTGTTATCCGTGATTTAAAACGTTTATTCGGTATTCTGCGCTATTTCCAAGTTGGAAGAGGTTTCTTCCAACAAGTTCGGCGGCTACCTTTTCCGTTTCTTTTTCTTGCCATCCACGTAGCCGTACCCGTAGCCATAGCCATAACCATAACCATAGCCGTAGCCATAACCATAGCCGTAGCCGTGATGGTGGTAGTCGGCGCCGTTGAGGATCAGCGACATGTTCGTGAGTTTCCGCTCCTGGTACATGGTCTCGATGTCAGGAAGTTGGCGACGGTCAAGGCGGCCGGCCCTCACCACGAAGAGCGTGATGTCGGCGACGCGGTTGGCGATCGTCGCGTCCGCCACAAGACCGACAGGGACGGAGTCTGTGATGATGATGTCGTAGCGGTTCCTCAACTCGGCGAACATCTCATCCAGCCTCTCGTCCATCAGGAGTTCGGCGGGGTTCGGCGCGATGGAGCCTGACGGGATGAGGTCAAGGCCTTCCACACCGGTCTCGTGGGTGATGATGTCATCCAGCGCTATGTCAGAGTCGGCCAGGAAGTTTGTGATGCCTACGGTGTGGTGGTGGCTGTGCTTGCCGAACTGTGAGGTCAGGGTTCCCTTGCGGATGTCAAGATCCACAAGGATCACCTTCTTCCTGGCGGAGATGAAGCTTTTAGCCAGGTTGGCGGAGACGAAAGTCTTTCCGTCCCCGGAACTGAACGAGGTGCACATTATCACCTTGATCTTCTCTTTTCTTGAAAGGAAGGACATGTTCGTGCGGACAATCTTGAACGCCTCCGAGGCGAAACCCTCATTGTCCTTGTCCTGTTCCGGAATCACTCCGAGGAACGGTGCGCTGACTTTGCCCTGGATGTCTTTCCTGGTGTGGATCCTCGTGTCAAGGAACATGATCATCAGGAAGATGACTCCCGGCACGGCCAGTCCGAGCAGTAGCCCCAGAAGCAGGATCTTGTTTCTGCTCGGGGCGATCGGATCGCCTGGCCCGGAGGCTCCGTCGATCACCCTCGCGTTGTTGTCCACCATCGCCTGGGAGAGGGCGTTCTCCTCTCGCTTGTTCAGGAGGAAGAGGTAAAGCGACTCCTTGATCTTCTGCTGGCGCTCGATCGAGAGCATCTGGCGTTCCTTGGTAGGGATGGACGAGACGCGGGACTGTGCCTGTGACTCACGCGACTGCGCGTCGTTGCGGCGGACATTGATGCTGACGATCATGTTGTCCACGGCCCTGATGATGGACTGTTTCATCGCCCTCAGCGAGGTGTTCAGCTCCTCCACGATCGGGTTCTTCTCGCTGCTGTCCTCGATGAGCTTGTCGCGGCGCAGTTTCACGGTGTTGTACTGGGCGATCTGGCTCTCGATGTTCATGTCGCTGATGCCCGTGTTGGCGGGGATCAGGTCGATCTCCCTTGTCGGATCCGTGAGGTAGTCCTTGATGTAGGTGGCCAGGCGGAGCTGGGTCTCAAGCTCCATCACGTTGGTGTTGTACTTCTGGGACTCACCGACATACATCCCGGCTGTCGTCGCGATGTCCACGATCCGGTTCTCGCGCTTGAAGGATTCCAGATGGGACTCCACGCCTCCCAGCTCGCTTTCGATGATGATGAGCCTCTCGTTGATGAACTCGGCGGTGTTGATGGCCACCTGGTTCTTGTCGTTGATGGCCTCCTCGTTGTAGACCGAGATCAGCATGTTCAGCACGTCTTCCGCCCTTGCGGAGGAGCGGTCCTTAAGGGAGAGGGTGAGAATCGAGGCCTCGTCCTCCTCCTGCCTGATGCCGAGACTGGAGACGAAGTAGCCGACCACCGACGAGAGGGGATTCTTCGTCACTTGAATATGCTCGCCCATCCAGGAGGTCGTGTAGTAGTTGGTAGGGGCGATGATGAGCCGCACTCCCTCCACGCTGACCGTGTCCTTCATCGTGACCGACAATTTCTTGTCGCCGTCGACCGTACCGAAGTCGGAGACAATCACCTTGCCGCTGTCCACCGGGGTCACGACCATGCTCAGCCGCGTCTCGGGAGTCGTGTCCAGGAAGCGGACAGAGACCGGAGACTTCTTGTAGAGCTCCGTCATCTGGAGGCCGTCCTTGACTTTGTAGTCGATGTCGGCGTTGACGCGGCTCACAACCTCCCGCATCAGTTTCTTGGACCGGAACTGGAGGATCTCGTTGGCGACGTTCACCTTGTTGATGTAATTGTCGTAGCGGTCAAGTCCCGCCGAGGAGATCTTGTTGGACGGATCCTTGATGATCACGGTGGCGGAGCGGAAATAGGTCTTCGGAGTCCTGGCGTACTGGAACCAGGCCAGGCTGCCGAACACTATCACGGAAACGACGAACCATTTCCATTTGGAGAGCAGTAAGAGCAGGATGTCGATGATGTTGACATCCTGATCGTTTCTGCCGGTGGTATTGTTTGTCTGCATATTCGTTGATTATAGGTGTGACGGGACTAGTCTTTTCTGAGTGTCGAGGTTGCCCAGATGACGGAGCTCGCGGCTGTGATGGCGCTCATGAACATTGTGGCGATCTGCATGCTCCTGTCCTCTCTGTCCTTCTTGCCGAACTTAGGCTGCACGTAGATGATGTCGTTCTGCTGCAGGAAGAAACAAGGCGACTGGAGGATGTTGCTGTTGCGGATGTCGTGGAAGTAGATCCGCTTGTCGCCGTTCTCCTCCCGGATGACGGCCACCCTGTCGAGCCTTGCCTTGTTGGTCAGGTCGCCCGCGTTGGCGATCGCCTCCAGCAAGGTGATCCTGCCGCTCTCCACGGTGAACGTTCCGTTCTTGCTCACGGCTCCCCAGACGGTGTACTTGAAGTTGAGGAACTCCATGCTCACTATGGGAGCCTTGATGTAGTCGCCGTCGATGATCAGATTCTTGATCCTGTCCGAGGCCTGGCTCAAGGTAAGTCCTTCAAGATGGATGTTTCCAAGGATAGGAAACTCGATGTTTCCCTTGGCGTCGACCTTGTAGCCCGGCTCGTTGGCCGCCGGGGATGACGAGGCTGTTCCGTCCGAGGACATCTTGAACGAGCCGCTCTGGATGTTGAACGGAATGGCGAGCTCCGGCTGCTTGCAGCTGACCGTGATGCCGAGCCTGTCGTTGGCTTGGATGACGGCCTCGTGGGCGGAATCGAAAGGATACCCTGTGCCCGGGGTCATGTCGTTGAGATAGACGTACTTCTTCGCCGATCCGCAGGAAACGGCCATGCCCAGAAGCGGGATCAGAAGCAGTTGTGACAATCTAGTCTTCATTTTATGATCGATTTTATATTCTTATGACAAACAATGGCGGACTCATCGTCAGGAAGGCAAGTGAGCTCTCCGACCGGAACCCGTTCCGAAAGTCTTGTGAGTGTGTCGTATAGCATCGACTGTAGGTTGGCGTCGCTGTGGATCACGGAGCAGCTCGGAAGCAGCGCGACGAAGGCGGCGACATCCTCTTTTTCCGTGAATATGTCGGTGTCTCCCTGTCTGAGGCGGACGAACCCTCCCACGGGGGCGGACTCGTCGCGGTAGCACGGGGTCTTCCCGCTCCAGGGGGTGCCGAACGCGACGGGCGATCCGTCGATCAGCCTGACGGCGGGATTGTCGTCGTTCAGCAGGTGTGATCCGGGAATATTCTTGAGCCACAGCCTTGCGTGGGTGCTTTTGCCCGTGCCGCTTTTCCCGAGGAAGAGATAAGCCTTTCCGTCCGACACGACGGCGGACGCGTGGATCGACAGCCCCTCGCGGAGGATGACCGCCTGCGCGAACGCGATCCGGAGCATGGAGGAAAGGATGCTGCCGGCGGTGGCGGCATTAGTCTTGATTGATGCGTAAACACTTGAGAATGAAGCATCTGCTATGAACGTACCCAAGACCTTTCCGTCCCGGCTGCCGCTTAGTTCGACGCAGTAGCGTCCGTCCTCTGTCCTCAGAAGCCTGGTGTGTCCCATGTCGTTGTCATCCGTTTCGACTTCCTTGGCATCTGACGGAATCTCAATGGGGTCCGCCTGTAGTGTGAGGCGGAGCAGCTCACGGTGCGGCTCCGGCGCGGACATCTCCCCCGAAGTGGCGCGGAAGTCCTTGAACGACGGCAGAAGCGCCTCGATGTCAATTCCTTCCGGAGCGATGACCGAAAAAGTCAGTCCCGCCACCTTGTATGAATATGTCCGTGTTTCCTCCATCATTTATCTTCTGAATCGGCCTTTGCTCAAGTCCATGACTGTACAAAAGTCGTTATTATTTTCTGAATTGTCCCTTGGCAAGGTCAAAAACTGTCCAAAAAGCCTCTTTCGGAGCGAACCGCAAAGAGAATCCTGCCCTCCGCAGAAACATTCCCGCCGTCCCCAGCTTTCTCTTGAGCACACCGCTCTTCCCGGTCGCCGGGCCTGCCGGGACAACCGTCCCTACTGAGACATTCGAACCTGCCGAGGCACCCGTCCCCCGGTGCTGCCCGAAATTCCCGCCTTCCTCCACGATCCTCCAGAGCGCCCCGTAAGGCACAATCTTCTCTGAATATGGTAGTTCCGCCTCCGGCAGTCCAATCACTCCCACCAGGAACGAATGCAGCAACCTGCTCCATTTCACAATCCCGACACGGCGGTAGAACGCGAGGATCCGCCCGCCATATTCATCAATCTTTCCCTCCTCGCTGATCCTGTGGTATGCCATCGCGAGGTCGCACATCTGACGTAGTCCGATTCCTCTGCCGAGCGCATGTTTAAGAATATGCGAGTTCAGCATCAAGGCGTTGAGGGCAGGGGAAGGCACCCTCAAGCCGTCCGCGATGTCCGTCGGGACGAATTCCCGTGTCTCGTCCAGCTCGCCGGACAGCCTGATGGCGGCAGGGGAGCGCAGGTCGATGATCGCAGGATGATGCTCGACATCGATGCCGTGCCATTCGTAGGTCTGGCTCCCGTCCGGCATCCGCGTCACCGTCACTCCGTGCCTCCTCACCAGCTCCACCGCCTTGTCATCCATTGTTTTCCCTGTCTCCTCGGCGGGATCAGAGACCGGAAGAGGTGATTCTTTTCCCGGTCGCGGAGCCTGTCGAAGCGGCTGCCTTTCCGGAAAATAAAAATCAATGTCCCCGCACTCACGGTGCGAAGGATCAGGATAAAGCGCCGCGACCCCCTGGCCTTTCTGCAGCACCGGCCTAAGCCCTTCACTGACAAACAGTCCGGTGAGATCCTTAAGCGCGGCGTTCATCCGCCCGCTGAACTCCTCGATGGCATCCGCGATGACAATCCATTTGGCGAAAACCGCCGGTGAAGGCTGAAGCGTCTCGGGAAGAAGACAGATCCCGTCAAAGACTATTCCGGAGACCGACTGTCTTCTGGACATGGCGAACACCCGCTCCCATTCCTCCTCATCCAGCGGAAACAGTCCCCGGTTCTCGGGAAACTTTCCCCACAGACCCGCCCTTAGCAGGACGAGGAAAGCATCCCGCACTCTTTCCATTTCGCTAAAAGATTATGCACATCGTTCCTCGCCGTCTGGATGTCAACCTCATACTCTCCGCAGAGACATTCCGCCATCTCCTCCTCCGTGAAGTCCATGTCTGAAAATCTCTCCCAGAGCAGGGCGGCCGTCTCGTTCAGGGTGATCACGTCGGTCATGTTGGCCTTGCCGCCGACAGCCTTGACGATCATGTACTTGCCGCCGATCCGGCGTAGGTTCAATGTGGAATCCAGTCTCATTGTCTTAGAAGATCTTACCGCCAAGAATGGAGGTGACGGTCTTGAATATGATCTGTGTGTCCCTCCACAACGACCTGTTCTCAAGGTAGTCCAGATCCATCTCAACGTGAATTTAACATTAAATTGTATAATTAATCCATAGTTCTTATTATAATAAG
>OLGM01001096.1_pt1 | contig 13451 bp, 10 predicted proteins | sample 1606001 | NCBI WGS metagenome assembly OLGM01 (sample SAMN03283294) | human gut metagenome | biome: human-associated habitat; material: feces | host: Homo sapiens | place: Peru | collected 2012
AGATGCTGCGCCTCGTCCATCGTTATCTCCTTTTCAAACTCATAGCGGGTCATGCCGCCATTTACCGACTTGCCCTTAATGGTAAGGTAAGCCTTCTCATCCCGTGTGCGAACCCGCACCGTAGCCCCTTCGGCAGGAATATATCCCTGCTGAATATGACTAGAAGAAAAGGCGGCGCTTTTATAAGCGTCGCCCTTCTTAACGAGGAATTTTCTTTCTATCTCTAATCCACTCATAGTTTTATACTAATCTTGTTGCATAGATGGCAAAAAGAATACCGAGGACTATCAATCCACCGAATATCCACTTGATTACTTTCTCGCCTTTTGCAGCCTGTTTCTTCTGATAAGCCTCATGTTTGGCTCTTCTTAAGTCTTTATTTACACTCATAGTCGTATATTTTTTAGATTATTATTGTTGTTCGTCATCATTCGTAGGGAACTCCATCAGGTATGCCTTGATGAAATCATCTATCTTGCCGTCCATCACGCCATCTACATCCGATGTCTGATAGTTGGTACGGTGGTCTTTCACACGACGGTCGTCGAAGACATAACTTCTAATCTGGCTTCCCCACTCTATCTTCTTCTTACCAGCCTCAATCTTAGCCTTAGCCTCCAGACGCTTCTTCATGGCGCGGTCGTAGAGTTGGCTCTTCAAGAGCAACAATGCCTTGGCACGGTTCTTTGGCTGGTCACGGGTCTCGGTATTCTCGATGAGGATTTCTTCTTCCTCGCCGGTATCAGGGTCAGTATACCAATAACGCAGACGGACACCGGATTCAACCTTATTCACATTCTGACCACCGGCACCACTCGAACGGAAGGTATCCCAGGAGAGCTTGGCTGGGTCAACATACACCTCGATGGTATCATCTACCAGCGGTGTTACGAAGACACTGGCGAAACTGGTCATTCGCTTGCCCTGGGCATTGAAAGGAGAAACACGCACCAGTCGGTGCACACCATTCTCGCTCTTCAGATAACCATAAGCGTACTCGCCGCCCTCAATGGTCATGGTCACGCTCTTGATACCAGCCTCATCGCCTTCCTGCATATCGGTGATGGTTACCTTGTAGCCATGAGCCTCAGCCCAGCGCATATACATACGCATCAGCATCTGTGCCCAGTCCTGGCTTTCTGTACCACCGGCACCGGAATTAATCTTGAGCACGCAGTCCATCGGGTCTTCCTTCTGTCGAAGCATGTTCTTCAACTCCAGGTCTTCGATGGCTTTTATCGCCTTGGCATAATCGGCATCCACCTCTTCCTCGGTCACCATTTCGTCTTTATAGAAATCGAAGGCAAGCTGCAGTTCATCGGCATAAAGACGCACGGTCTTATAACCGTCGAGCCATTTCTGGATGCCCTTCACCTTCTTCATCTGCTCCTGTGCATACTTCGGGTCTTCCCAGAAGTCAGGAGCCTGGGTGCGGAGCTGCTCCTCTTCGAATTCTACTTTCTTCTGGTCTATATTGAGATAGTGATGCAGAGCGTCAGCTCTGTCCATCACATCCTTCAACTGGTCAGCTGTAATCATTAACTCTTAACTATAAACTTTTAACTTTAAACTTTAGATTACTCCTCATACATCTTGTCAATCTCCGCCTTGTAGTTCTTGTTGATGATAGGGCGGCGAATCTTCAAGGTATTGGTCAACTCACCCGACTCCATAGAGAAGTGGTGAGCCAGGAGGGTAATGCGCTTAATCTGCTCATAATAAGCCAGATTTTGCTGGAGAATCTGGATACGGTCCATCAGCATCTTCTGCACCTTCTCGTTAGCACACAAATCTTCACGGCAGGTGAAGGCGATATGATGCTCACGTGCCCAGTCCTCCACGAGACGGAACTCTGGAACAACGAGGGCTGATACGAACTTGCGCTGGTCGGCAATAACAGCCACCTGATCGATAAACTTATCTACCAGGAGCAACGATTCTACCTGCTGCGGAGCGATATATTTACCATTCGATGTCTTGAACAGGTCCTTGATACGCTCGGTGAGATAAAGCTCGCCATCCTTCATGTAGCCGGCATCACCGGTATGGAAGAATCCATCCTTGTCGAATGCCTTCGCATTGGTGGTATCACGATGATAATATCCCGGAGTGATGGTAGGACCTTTGAGGAGCACCTCATTATCCTCACCTATCTTTACCTGAATGCAGGAGATAGGGCGACCCACCGAACCCAGACTGCGTTTCTTGTCGAGATGATCGCAAGATACGGTAGCAAGACTCTCGGTCAGACCATAACCCACCACCATATTGATACCGATGGCATGTACAAACTCCTCTACTTCCGGACTTACATAAGCACCCGCTGTAGGGAAGATATTCGGTTTTTCCAAGCCCAACTGCTTGCGAACCATGCTCAAAACGGTCTTGTTGATAATTCTATATTCCAACTCCAATGTCAGAGGAGGGCGCTTGCAGTTTGCCAGATATTCTATATTCCGTTTCTTTCCTACCGCCAAGGCATGGTAAAAGAGTTTCTTCTGAAGAGGACCGGCATCATCCATCTTAGCCTTTACGGCGATATACACCTTCTCCCAGAAACGTGGCACACTACACATACAGGTAGGATGCATCTCTCTCATACTCTCCTGAATTTCATGAGGATAAGTATTGATGATGAGTTCGGCACCTTCGCTCAAGCAGAGATATGCCCATCCACGCTCAAAGATATGGGTGAATGGAAGGAAGTCGATGACACGGTCCTTTTCGGTAACAGGAATGCACTCATTGTTTGCCTTCAAAGCAGCATAATACTGGCTATAGGTCAGCATCACGCCCTTGCTATCTCCAGTTGTTCCACTGGTATAGAGGATATTAGCCAAATCATCCATACTCGCCTGCTTATAGAGTTCCTCTACCTCCGTCTGACGAGGAAGATTCTCTCCCAGCTTCAGGAAGTCCTTGAAATAGAGGGCTGCAGGGTCATGGGTACTGATGCGCACGCTGGAATCGAAGATGATGATACGCTCCAGAGATGGACAGAGGGCAAAGATACGGTGAGCCTTGTCATACTGCTCCTGTTCGCCAACAAAGAGGAAGCGAATCTGCGCATCATTAATCATATATTGAATCTGCTGCTCGCTGCTGTTGGCATAGAAAGGCACAGAGGTAACTCTGATACCGTACGCACCGAAGTCGGTGTACAGATAATGCACACAGTTCTGCGAGAAGACTGCGATTTTGTCAAGAGGTTTAGCCCCAAGATTCAGGAGGGCATTGCTCACTTGTTTCACTCTTAAGGAAAAGAGGTTGAATGAAACCGATTGCCACTGGTCGCTGCCAAACTTTCTGAAAGTTAAAGCAGTTTTCTCTCCCCATTTCTTGGCGAGATTATGTACCAGTACCGAAAGATGACTATTAATCTGCATAAGCTTATATTTATATTCTGATGCAAAGATAATAGAATTTGTCAAGAACACAAAATAAAAAGATATTTTTTCCACTTTATCTGCTCTTTTTTTCGTATCTTTGCCCCCAAAACAATAAAAAGGGAGATTATGATGACACAAGAAGAATATGTAAGCGATGCCGTGGATTTGCTGAAAAAGCTCATCGCCACCCCATCTATAAGCAGAAACGAGAAGGAGGCTGCCGACATCATGGAGCAGACCATCCGCAAATATGGTTTCGAATCTCATCGTGAGGCGAACAACATCTGGATTATCGACCCTCATTACGATGAGAGCCGACCTACCCTGCTGCTCAACGCTCACATCGACACCGTGAAGCCTGTGGCTTCATGGACACGCAACCCGTTTTCACCGGATGTAGAAGAGGGTGTACTTTATGGTTTGGGCAGCAACGATTGCAGCGGCGGACTCTGTTCGCTTCTCCAGATATTCAGAATGCTGACCGCAAAGCCTCAGCAGTATAATCTTATCTATCTGGCATCCGCCGAAGAAGAGGTGTCGGGAAAGGATGGCATTACCCGTGCCCTGCCTTTGCTTCCGCATATCGACCTTGCCATCGTAGGTGAACCTACCGGCATGAACCCGGCTGTTGCCGAAAAGGGACTGATGGTGCTGGATGTGATTGCTCACGGAAAGAGCGGTCATGCTGCCCGCAACGAGGGAGTAAACGCTATCTACGAGGCATTGGATGATATGCGATGGATTCGTGACTATAAGTTTGAGAAGGTAAGCGAGTTCCTGGGACCTACCAAGATGACGCTTACCGCAGTGAATGCCGGAACCCAGCACAATGTGATTCCGGATAAGTGTACGATGCTTGTGGATATCCGCACCAACGAGTTTTACGACAACGAGGAGGTTTACAAGTTTATCTGCCAGCACCTGAAGAGCGAGGTAAAGGCCCACAGTTTCCGTCTGAAGTCATCCCGCATCGACCCGGCGCATCCTCTTATCAGGAAATGTGTAGCCATGGGCATGAAGCCATTCGGCAGTCCTACCCTCAGCGACCAGGCTCTGATGCACTTCCCTTCGTTCAAACTGGGTCCTGGCGAATCTTCTCGCTCCCATTCAGCCGATGAATTTATCAGAATAAGCGAGATAGCTGATGCTATCGCCAAATACAAAGAGCTCTTAGATGGCGCTGCCATCTAAGAGCTCTGCTCGATTCATCATTATATGTTTACCTGCAGAATTACTTCACTACCTTTTCTGCAGAAGCATTTGCACCATTGATAGCAGTACCGGCAGTACCATCGTTGATAAAGAACTTAGCCTTGAGATATGCCGTAGGAATCTGAACCTTATACCAACCAGTCTTACCATTATGAGAAGCAGATGCATCGAAAGTCATCTTGACTCCTGGCCATGCAGCAGAAGAGGTTGTGCCATTATAGAAGTAGCAATAAACATTCTCCCAGTTGGAAGCGTTATCGAAGTAAACATACTCTGGATCAACGGTCTCATCTTCATGTACCTTGGTCACAGTAGTGCTGTATGTTCCGTCAACATAGTAGCCGTGGTTGACAAAGTCCACGTTATTAGTTAACTTATTTCCATTACCATCCAAGAAAATGAGTTGAGCAGGAGCAGTTGTCTCGGTGCCATCATAAGTCCACTTGAAGACATTCTTTCCAGAAACACTCTTACCTACAAGAGGCAACTTTTTATGGATAGCATCATTCCATTCACCAGCATACTTAATTACAGGCTTAACCTTGTTATTCCATACATATACGGCTGCTGCCGCATTGGATGTCTCCAAGAAACAGGAGATTTCGTCAGCCTTGCCCAATTCTGGAACGTAAGCCTTCACCTTCTTGTAAGTGACCGAACCTGTTTCTGTCTTGCCTTCCTTGTCAGTTGCACCCCAAGTGATAGTGACATTCTTACCATAGGCAACATCAGCACCTACAGTAAACTGCTTGGCAGCAGTAAAATCCTGCTTAGCACCATCATTCACCTGAATCCAGGCAGAAACAGCATTCAAAGGAGTAGCTGTCACGTTGAGCGTCTCATCAGAGAAGGCTGTACCATCAGCTGGATTGAAAACAACCTCAGGAGTCAGCACAATAGGACCAGCATTATAGATGACAGCAATACCTGACCCGCCAACATGACCCGAGATTGTAGAAGCATTGACGGTGAAAACGCCACCGCCTACCATATCCTTATAAGTACCAGGCTTGAGCCACTTGCCGTCGCCAGCACCATTGGCTACGGTCACGTCACGGTCAGAACCACTTCCCAATACGATAATAGCGCCACTCTTACGAACCTGAGCACAAACGCCATTACCTTTTACATAATAGTTAGGCTCGCCGGCACAAGCATTGTGCATGTAGTTTACCTGAGCTACTTCAGCATCTTTGAAGTGAACGCTTCCCTTATCACCAAATTTGATATCATTCTTTGCCTTCTGAGCAGGACGGGAGAAATAAAGAGCGGTAGCTCCATTGTTTCCTGCTACAACTGCATAAGCACGGTCGATAACATTCTGGCTTTTATTCTTTGACTCACCACCATCGTTGGCATAAGTATCATGGCTTTCACCCCAATAAACCAACTTTTCTGTCTTTGCATTTCTCTGATTGAAATTACCTACTGACTCGTTGATAGAACCACCGGCAAAGGAATTGGCAAAACCATTACCATAACCATTATCGGTAATGCTCATGTAGGTCTGATACTCTGGGAAAAGGACATTATCATCACCACCAGTACTGTCAAGGATCTCACCATAGTTGTACATCTCCTGATCCACCACATTCTGCATAAAAGAGTCACCCTCAGAAGGCAAACCGATGTGCTTGATAGCATCCCAACGGATACCATCCACGCCACAGGCCTTCAAATCCTGGATGTATTGTTTGATGATGGCTTGCACAGTAGGATTGTTGGTATCGAGGTCCCACATACCAATCATGCCAAATGTAACCTGATGGCGGTCGTGCCAGTTACCCACACCAAATCGTTCATGATAAAGACTCTCGTCCTTCAAGCGTGCAGCCACGTTAGGATGGTCGGTATGGTTGGCAACAACATCCACAATCACCTTGACACCATACTCATGAGCCTTAGCACAGAGGGCCTTCAGGTCAGCTTCAGTACCAAGACCGTTACCTATCTTAAAGTCGTATGGACGATAAACATCATACCAGACGGATCCTTTACCTGCTCTCTCATGAACAGGAGAAGTCTGAACGGCAGTAAAGCCTGCCTTGGCGATATTAGGAATTTCTTCCTGGATATCTGCCAACGTCCAGTCGAAACAATGAAGGATGACACCATCCTGAATATTGTCTTTAAGACCATATTTGTTGTCTGCAAAGATGTTGGATGCCATGCTGAAGAGCATCACCAACATCAGAAGACCATAATTGATTGTCTTTTTCATATTCTGCTATTATTTTCTGATGATTACTTTCTTACCATTATGAATATAGAGTCCTGGCTGAGCAGGCTTGCTGATACGGACACCTGTGATAGAATACCAGGCTTCATCGGTTGTCTTCTTCACAGCTGTGATGGTAGTATTCTCTATGGCTGTAACAACCTTACCGTTTACATAAACCGTTTCTCCCTGAAGAGCTGAACCTGCTTCGCCATTATTGATGACAAAACAACCTGTAAGGAAAGCAGCAGGAACCTCCAAAGAATAATAGCCTTTCTTGCCGTTATACTCAGTCTCTTCGTCGAGCTGCATCTTCACGCCAGGCCATTCTACAGAAGCCTCAGTTCCGTTATAAATATAGCAATATACATTCTTCAGGTTCTCTATTGTATTATCAAAGAACACCTTTACCTTGCCTGCAGGAGCAGTCTCAATGGTCTTGGTATATTTACCTTCTACGTAATAACCATGATTCTTGAATTCCTGATTACCACCATTCAGTTTCTGCTCACCATCATGAGTAAAAATCACACCAGTAGGAATTTCAGTACCAGCTGTATATGTCCATTTAAAGACATTCTTGCCATCTTTAGTTCCCATCAAAGTCATGGCATCTCCAGGCCACTTAGCAGTAGTAAACTGCTTAACCTTGTCATTCCATGCCCAAATCTTGGCATTGTCATAACTTGTCTCCAAAAACACGGAGATTTCATTTTCCGTTACCACTGGTGTATAGTCTGCCGCAAGTGCTGAAACTGGAGCCATGAAGGTCATGCTCAGCAGCAATACCAGTGTACAAATCAACGTATAAAATTTCTGCATAAACAAAATGTATTAAGTTTGAATTATAAGATTTCGTCGGCAAAAATAAGAATACTTTTTGAAAAGCAGATGAAGAAAAGTTGAATAAATAGCATAAAAAAAAGACAATCGTTTGCACAATTTGCAAGCGATTGCCTTCTATTTTCTGACTTAATAATATTTATATTATTAGCGCTACACCCTAGCGCATTCAGGTTCTTACTTTGCTATTCCGGAATACTACTGACAGACATAGTTACAGAAAAGTCCTCAGAAGCGCTTGAGCGAGATCTGGTAGAACCAAGCGGAAGTTTCAAATGAAGGAGATATGTCTTCCTCTTTTCAAAATTAAAAGGATTATTAACATCTAACAGATTTTTCCTTACCATTATCGTTTGCTGAGAAGTTCCCTGCTGTACCGTATAAGTAATCTTCAGAAAAAAAGCCTCGTTCTTTTTCTGAGGGATTACATAGAGATAAGAATTGGGATTATTTTCTATTTTTGCACATGTATGGTCTAACTGAGAAGCAGTTAACTTTAAGTCGCCTCCATCTTCAGTATCGGGAGGAGTCCAGGTATAAATCACTCTTGTACTTTCATCATTGACAATAGACCACCCCCAGAACACATTATCTCTTTCGTCTGCCAGATCCAGGTAGCCCTTGACATCCAAAGCCCCTTTATCTTCAGAGACACCATACAGTTTCACCTCCTTAACTTTAATCACAGCACCATTTTCCTCTAATGCCTGATTGGCTGTGATATCAAAAGCCAAACGGGCTAAAGCATGCTTAAACTGAAAATTCACTTTACTGGCAGAAGCCGGAGATTTTGGTACATTTATATTTTTTTGGAATCCCCACACCAAATCTACAGGATTAACAGAAGAATTAAACTCTATATAAGTTGGATTAGTTTTGTTTTCCCCGGGGGCATTAACCAGTTTTACTCCTTCAATATAAGGAGCATAGGCATAGAAATCCACAGAACCATTATCTGGCCAATATTGGGTATTTGTATATCCCCAACTATTTCCATTCCAGGTTACGTGTTCATTATCCATCATATCTGAAATTGTCCCATCAGCATGGGTGTGTCTTGCAAAGACACTAAATCCAGTCGTTTCCTTGAGAGAAGCAAGATTGGTTACTCCCGTACGGGTTGAAGCATTCCGACCCAGATAAGCATCAAAGTTGATTTCAGAAGATGAAGGTGAAGTTTCTTCCACGCCTTCGCCAGCACAACCAGATAAGACCAGCTGTGCTATCAAAACATAAAAGGCTAAACGAAGAAACTTCATCTTATTGTATCTATTAATTCTTTATTTTTACCCGATAAGATTAATTCCAAGAATTGATTTCGCCCTGATTGATATCTGACCAACCTTCAACTGTTGTTACATCGAATTCGATAGGAGTCAGACCAAGAGTCAAGTTGAATGTATAAGCCTTGCCCTGCAAGAAATTCGTAGTGACTTGCTTTGATACTTTACTCATCACCTCTTCCGTTGCACCAGTTTTCACGGTATATTCAACAACAACAAAAAGTTTATTGGGATTTTCTGTTTCTTGAGAGAAATCCTGTGGAATTACAAACAAATAATTCGCATCAGGATTTTTATAATCAGTTGTAGCTAATGTCTGAGTTCCAGAGAACCAATCAAATTTCTGCTTAGTATCAGTATCAGAAGTTGTCCAAAGATCTGCAGTAGAAGTAGAAGGCTTAGACAAATCTATGGTACCCTTTGTGTAGAAAGCATTTGTTGTTCCATCAGCAGATCCTGCCAATGTAATTGTCTTCAATGTAATAGTTGTACTTGCATCATCTGAACTAGTTTTAACTGTATAACCAAGTCTAGACAAAGCATGAGCAAATTTAAAATTCACTTTTTTATCTGTACCAGAGTTACTTGCCATAGTCTGATTTGCAGCATTAGCCCACAACAAATCTTTTTGGTCAGTAATTGTTGATAATACAGTAAAATCAAGTTTTGAATTTTCTTTCAATTCTTGATTCTCAACATATGGAGCATACGCCAAGAAATCAATATGACCTTGTGGTGACCAATACTTAACAGGAGAATATGTCCACTTTGTTTCATCCGCTGAATAAGTAACCTTCTGATTCTTAAACAAGTTCTCACCATAAGCAGTTGTAGCTTCTGTAGAGCTATAATTACCAAACACACCAAAGCCTTCAGTTGGCTTCTGAAGAGCATCCTTATTCAGCACACTACCACGTGAACCATTTACTGAAACGGCACTTCTTCCCAAATAGCTATCAAAGCTGATAGCCTCGTTCTTAGAAGGGGTACCAGAAAGACTATTCAAGTCATCGCTTGAACAACTTACCAATGTCAACGCTGCCATGGCAGCAATACCCATAAAAAATTTCTTATACATATCTGTTTTGATTTTTAAATTAAACTAATCTATTATTACTTTATCTTATTCTTATCACTTTTTCTATAGTTCCATATCAATATCCTCAGGTTTACCCCAATCCTGGATAGTGACATCAAAACCACCAGAACTTCCCTCCGAAGGCTTCACCTCTGGCAAAGGTTTCGGTACCTTAACATCTACATGGAGAGAAACTATATACCCTAACTCCGATGAATTTTCATCTTTCTGAAACTTATCTCCAACCGCAAACTGATGATCTATCTGCGTCTTGTTGTCTATCAACAAAGCTGAAAGAGACAGTTTATTGTTGTCTGCATCAGGTTGGGTGGTTTCAGGTAGACCAAAACATTTAACCGATGTCTTCAACGTTCCTAGAGTCGCGTCATTCTCATCTATCGTTTTCGTCCAGGTCTCCAGAAGATAAGTCACCTTACTCTGAAGCGGCTTCCCCAGTCCCAGCAGAAAACCTTTCGAAATACCAGTTAAGGATCCTCTCGTATAACGCAGGTATCCTATACTTGGAACTTTCACGCTGACCTGGATATGCGAAAGCACATTCCTTGGAGTTAAAGTTACCTCAGAAAAGTCTTCAGAAACCTCGAATTCATCGAGTTTATCAGAGGCAAGCCACTCGGGCTCAACCCCTATCAATTCATTATCTCCACGAGAGTACCAGCGCGATGTTGCATGCTGTACTACAGCCCGCGCTGTCTCGTAAGAGTCCATTCCTAGAAAGTCGAGTGTACCAAACTCTGTCGTACTTTGGTTGAATACCAGTACACGATATTTTCCTGGTTCTAAGAAAAAGTCGGCATGAGTAATCTCATTGGTCAACACAGTTTGCGGAGCACCACCTGACCAGGGGAATACCATGACCGTCATACCCGTAGGCACCTCTTTATCAAACAAATGCCAATCCACATTAATCCGAACCATTTTACGGTCGCTCTCTTGCGGGCAATCGGAGTAGTCGTCATAAATGCAAGAAGCAAACAGTATGGTGAGGAGCCAACAGAGCATGAATCGATTTATACATCTTTTCATGAATGCTTCATATTTATAAAACTTCTTTTATCGGCTCAGCCAAGCCTCCGGATTGAGTTTGGCTGTCTCCTTGCGAAGCTGGAACTGGAGGATGTTATCAGAGCCCACGGCACCAAGAGCCTGACGGGTACTTACCTTCTGACCCTTATGAACGCTGACCGATTTCAGATTACAGTAAACAGAGATGTAGGCACCATGACGGACCAGCACGTTCCACATGCCACCATAACCGAAGACGGCACTCACCTCACCATCGTAGATGCTGCGAGCCACACAACCCGGCTTGCCCTGGATATTGATACCCTTATTGTCGAGCGTTACGCCCTTCAAGCCTTCCACGTTATACTGACCGAAATGACTCACCACACGGTAACTGCCGCTGATAGGCATCGGCAATCTACCACGGTTAGCCTCGAATCCACCGCTCAGCATGCGGTCTACCGAACTCAAGGTAGAAGCCTCCTGTGCCTCCTTCTTGGCAGCGGCAATCTCACGGGTACTGCGTTCCGCATCCATCTTCGCCTTCAACTCAGCAGCCTGTCTTTCAGCCTCCGCCTTTCTTGCAGCCTGTTCGGCAGCAGCCTGACGGGCAGCCTGTTCTGCGGCGGCACGCTGGGCAGCCTCGGCAGCAGCACGCGCCCTAGCCTGCGCTTTTGCCTTCGCCTGAGCAGCAGCCTGGGCAGCAGCCTCCTCCTGAGCCTTTCTTGCAGCCTCGGCAGCCAGTCTTGCTTCTTCGGCAGCCTTTCTGCGGGCAGCTTCGGCAGCAGCCTCACGCGCCTTGGCTTCGGCTATACGACGGGCATTCTCCCTGGCAGCAGCCTCGGCAGCAGCTTTCTTGCGAGCCAGTTCCTCGGCACGTTTCTTGGCGGCAGCAGCGGCAGCGGCCTTCTTCTTAGCCTCGGCAGCAGCACGGGCACGAGCCTTGGCTACTTCCTGAGCTATCAAGCGGTCAATCTGAGCGTTGATTGCCGCATCTTTCTGACGCTGGTCGGCGATGACAGCCTGAATGGTCTTCTGCTGTTTCTGCAGTCCCTGCACCATTTCCTGCTGCTGGGTCTGCTTACCTTCCAATGCCGTCTTCTCCTGCTTACCCTTATATAATAAGGTGTTCTTATGTCCCTTTACATGCTGCAACTGCTGGTGCTTCTCGTTCACCTGCTTCTGCTTAGCCTTTACAGCCTCGCCCTGCGCCTTCTGATAGGAAGAATACTGGCGGATGAAGGAAAGGCGGCGATACATCTGTGTCAGATTCTTGGCACTGAAGATGAACATCAGCTTGTCCTGAACCGTATGATGACGGCTCATATAGCGCATGGAACGGATATACTTGTTTTTGCGGTCCTGCAACTGTTGCTGAAGCGTTTTCAACTGTGCCTGCAGAATGCCGATATTGCCGTCAATATGATGAATATCCTTCTGGATACCGTCAATCTTCTTCTGACGCTGGTCTATTTCTCCGTTCAGCGCCATCAGGTCTTCAAGACGTTTCTTCACATCTGCCTTATTTCTCTGCAAAGCCTGCTCCTGCTCTCTGATCTTCTTCCGGATAGAAGCGCGCTGTCCCTGCAAACCCCGGATAGAGGCATTGCTATAGGTTGCCGCCTTGCGTTCTGCTCTGGTTGGCGCAGCTGGTTTGGATGTCGTTCTGGCCGCATGACTTCTGCTGTTCGTCTTTCTGGCAGGAGTAGCAGCCTTCTTTTTCGCAGTTACGGCAGTCTTTCTCACCGGCTTCTTCTGGGCAGAATGCTTCTGCGCAAAAGGTGCGAGCGAGAAGGTGATTGCCATGATGAATAATAAGATTCGCTTCATTTCTTATATTAAAAACCCATGTTCTATAATTTCAAACTCTTGATGAGCATCTACATACTCAATATCTTGCTGAGCACATCTGTTGGAGAAATCTGCTTGTATTTGCCCGAAATCTCGGTCTGAGTGCTCCATTTGCTGTCGGTCTTCACCTGATTCAATTGCAGACTGATCTTAGCCTCCTGCTTTTTCCTGGTAGCAGTAGTGGTCATCGACAGATTCAGGGAGGCAGGGAACATCTTGACGCCTACACTCTTGAAGTTGCCGTAGTCGACGTGGAGATTGGAGGTGCCGTTCTGCGCACTCTTATAGACAACATCTGCAGCTGTGATACGGCCGGTAGTGCGGTTGGCTGTCCAGGCATAGGTCATATTGCCGTTTCTGAAACTAACCGGCACAGCATCTCCTGCCACATCCAAGGTGGCATCAAACTTCTTCAGGTCTGATTCCTTCACAGTCCTTTCGCCCGGCAGGAGCAGCTGGTTCCAGAAGAGAGCCTGCAGAGAATAGAAGGAGATGCCCTGCTTCTTGAGGAAGTCTACCTGGGTATAATCTGCCTTGATATATTCCTTGTG
>OLGM01001097.1_pt1 | contig 13445 bp, 14 predicted proteins | sample 1606001 | NCBI WGS metagenome assembly OLGM01 (sample SAMN03283294) | human gut metagenome | biome: human-associated habitat; material: feces | host: Homo sapiens | place: Peru | collected 2012
GGCTGACTTTTCCGGAGGAGCGCCGCCGCTTCCTGCTGCCAGTCACCTCCGTACATCGCACCGCCTCCACCGGGGACACGTTCCCGGCGATGCGGCCCGGGCGAGCACAGGACAGCATCACCGTCAGCAGGGCAAAGACCGCGGCGAAGAGAAAAATCCAGGGAGATATGCTGATGACGGTGTATTTGCTTTCGTAGGTGGAGGCAGACAGAGCCACAGGCACCGCCGCCACGCCGATTCCATAGCCCAGCAGCAGCCCCAGAGGGATCCCAAAGGCGCACAGGAGCAGGGCTTGCTGGCGGATCATCCGCCGGAGCTGCCTGGGGGTCACACCAATGGTCTTGAGCAAACCGTAATACCGGATGTCCCCAGCTACGGATATCTGGAAGATGTTGTAGATCACCAGGTATCCCGTAAAGGTGACCAAGATCAGGATTGCCGCCATAGCCAGAAGGCCTTCCGCATCCATGGTGTCCGCCAGCTGGGTATAGGTATAGCCCCAGTTGACACCGATGCGCAGCTGGCCCGCCTTGTCACCCACGGTGTAGCCGCAGTCCTCCCCGATTCTGGTCAGGGTGTCTTCTATATTTATAGAGGTTCCCAGCATTACATTCAGGTCCGTGCGGAAGGGGTGCATCCCGGCGGCAATGGCCCTGGCTTCCATTTCCTGGGCGTACTCCCGGGAGATGTTGATGTAGTGCACCGCCATTCCCTCGTCATAGTCCCACCAGCCAACCAGGGTAAAGGTGTCCGTCACATCGTCGCCCCGCTGAGTCTGGTCCGCCAGGGTGTAGGTCAGGTCCACCTGGGCACCCAATTCCGGGGTAACGCCCAGCATGGCAAGGACCTTGGTGTCCATAGCCACCTCCCTGCCGGTTTTCGGTGTCCGGCCTACAGCGGGCATGGCGAAGCTCCACTTGGCGGTGTTGTCCTCCATAAAGCTCACTTCCCCGTAGTCCTTTTCAAAGGCCCCGCTGGTACACAGGCCGATGACCTTCCGGATTCCCGTTGCCTTCACCTTGGGATGGGCGGAAAGGACAGCGATCTGGTCCTCCGTCACCTCTTTGAAAGAGCCGTGGGAGGAGGTGCCCACGCTGCGGAACTGATAGCCCTGGTTGGTCTCGTTGATGGAAAGGACGATGGTAAACAGGGAGGTAAAGAGCAGGGCCGTCAGGGCGATGGCCAAAACAGCGATGGTGTTCCGTTTCCGGGCGGCCAACACCGTTTTGATGCTCAGGCGGCGGATACACCCTTGATTTTTCACCTTCATGCCCGGTCCCTCCCGGAAACAATGCGTCCATCCTCAATGCGTAGGATCCGGTCCGCCATCTGGGCGATCTCCTCGTTGTGGGTGATCATAACGATGGTCTGGGAGAATTTCTGGCTGGTGATCTTCAGCAGCCCCAGCACATCCTGAGAGGTACGGGAGTCCAGGTTCCCCGTTGGCTCGTCCGCCAGGATAATGGCCGGTGCTGTCGCCAGGGCCCGGGCGATGGCCACCCGCTGCTGCTGGCCGCCGGAGAGCTGGCTGGGCAGGGCCTCCAGCCGCTCCTCCAGGCCCAGTGTTCTCACGATCTGCCGGACAAAGGCCTTGTCCACCCGCCGCCCATCCAGCTGGATGGGCAGGACGATATTCTCCTGCACATTCAGCACCGGTACCAGGTTGTAGCTCTGGAACACAAAACCGATCTTCCGGCGGCGGAAGATGGTCAGGGCCTCGTCCTTGAAAGAGAAGATGTCCTTCCCATCTACAAAAACGCTGCCGGAGGTGGGCCGGTCCAGTCCGCCCAGCATATGCAGCAGGGTGGACTTTCCGGAGCCGGAGGTCCCCACAATGGCCACGAATTCCCCATGCTCTATCGTCAGGTCCACGCCGTCCAGGGCCCTGACCGCCGTGTCCCCGGTTCCGTAGACTTTCCGCAGGTCTTTGGTTTCCAAAATGCTCATAAGTAGCCTCCAAAAAGAAAAGGTTGTTAAGATTGCCGTGAGATTGCCATATCGGTGACATCGGTCACCGGAGCGCAATGACAGCTTTTCTTAACAACCGTTATACGGCAACAATCTTTCCACAATCTGTCCACAATCTAACAGAATGGAAAGATTCTATTTTCTTGGCAGATAAAGGGAGAAGGTACTTCCCTGGCCCGGTTGGGACCGGACCTTGACAAAGCCCCCCTGGCCCTCGGCGATCTGCCGGACCAGGTACAATCCAATGCCCACACCCTCCTGCTCCCGGTGGGCTGTTCCTCGATAGAACCGCTGGAAGATCTTGGGCTGCTCTTCCTCGGCGATGCCCGGGCCGGTGTCCTGGACCAGGACCGCGGAGAACATAGGATAGACAACCGCTGTGACGCTGACCCTTCCGCCGGAGGGAGTATACTTCACGGCGTTGTCCAGTAGATTATACAGGGCCTCTTCTGTCCACTTGGGATCAAAAACCGCGTTGGCTTCCCCATGCTCCAAGGTAATCCGGACGCCCTTTTCTTCCGCCTTGGGCCTCAGCTGAGACACGGCGGAGGTCATGACCGTCCCCAGTTCTCCCGGCTCCGGGTGCAGGGCAATGACGCCGGTTTCCAGTCGGGAGGTTTTCACCAGGGCGTCAATGAGGCTTTGGAGCTTCTTGGTCTGGCCCTCCAGGGCCTCCAGACAGTCCGTATTCCCCGGCTGCTCTTTGAGCAGTTGGGTATAGAGGAGAATATTGGCAATGGGCGTTTTGGTCTGGTGGGAGATGTCCCCGATGAGGGCTTTCAGCTTCTCCTTTTCGGCATCCACCTTCCGTGCTGAGACCGTAGAGGCGGCGAGATAGTGGGCAAAGCTGCTCTCCAGTGCGGAAAGAAGGCTCTCGTCGAAGCTAGCCTCAGTGAAGTTTCCCTCCATGGCCGCCTCCAGCATTTTCCCCAGGTTTTCCAGAATTTTCCGGCTCTGGCGGCGCTGCCAGAGGACCAATGCCGCCGCCAAAAGCGCCGCGCCGATGACAGCCGCGTATCCCCAACCTGCCATATCAGCCACCTGCCCAGGTGTAGCCAATGCCGTACACCGTTTTGAGATATTGAGGTGCCGAAGGGTTCTCCTCCAGTTTCCCCCTCAGGCGCTTGACCGTGACGGACAGGGCATTTTCGTCCACATATTCCGCCCCGTCGGTCCAGATACGGTCCACCAATGTCCCCCGGGCCAGGGTCTGGCCCCGGTTCTCCACCAGCAGCCGCAGGAGCTTCTGCTCCGTCTTGCTGAGCTCCAGAGCCTTCCCGTCCTTCCGGAATTCCATCCGGTCGAAGTCAAACACGAAGGGGCCAACCTCCATCCGGGTGTCCCGCTTCCCCCGGCGCAGCTGGGCATTGACCCGGGCCCGTAATACCGCCAGGGAAAAGGGCTTGGTAATATAGTCCTCCGCCCCGGATTCCAGCCCGGTGACGATATCCGTCTCCAGATCATTGGCCGTCAGCAAAATCACCGGCACCTGTCCCCGGACCTTTTTCAGCAGCTCCAGCCCGCTGCCGTCCGGCAGATTCACGTCCAGAAGCAGCAGATCAAACCGGCCCTTCCCCAGTGCCTCCCAGGCCTGGGCCAAGGTGTTCACAAGGGTCACCTGAACCTCCGGCCCTTGCAGAGCCAGTTGAATTCCCCGCCCCAGGGCGGTATCGTCTTCCAGTAAAAGGATTTGTTTCATCATTCTTCGCTATCTCTTAACTCCGAACCGGTACACTGTCCACATAGCATTCATCCGGGCAAAGGTCAACTTTGTTGCTCCACACCATGTTGCTGTCCACATTGGGGTCAATATCCCAGGCCACGCAATGACTTTCGTCCAGATAAACCCTGCGGAAATTTGTCAGCTCCCGGAAAGGCGCAAACACGGTATTGGCGCAAAGCAACGGTGCCACATCGTACCGCCGCTTCTCTCCATTGTCAAAGGTAAGGGTCAGCGTAAAGTCATCGTTGGGGACCACCCCCGTAATGCGCTTGCGACCAGAGGCAAAATATTGTGCCATTTTCAGGTCGCAGCCCTTAGACAAATAGTATTCCACATTTTTTCCCATGGTCACACATCCTTTCTCAGACCAGCTCCTTTTCTTTTTATATTGTATCATATTTTCTGCCCGCATTCAATCTCATATTCGCCATATGCTTTTTTCAGAGGGCAGTAATGTGGAAAAGCGCCTCCCCGCCAATGGGGAGGCGCAAAAAAACTGCTTACCGAACGTATTCGATCACCACGCACCGGTTGGGTTCGGTACCGGTGGAGTGGGTGGTAATGTTGTCCATGTCCTGGAGGGCCGCGTGGATCACGTGGCGCTCATAGGCATTCATGGGCTCCAGGGTAGTGCGGCGGCGGGCTTTCAGAACCTGCTGGGCCTTCTTCCGGGCGTAGCGGCGAAGGCTGTCTTCCCGCTTCTCCCGGTAGCTCTCGGCATCTACGTTGACCCGGACATGACCCTCCACATCCCGGTTCACGGCGTAGTTGCACAGGTGCTGGATGGCATCCAGGGTGTCACCCCGGCGGCCGATGAGATAGCCCAGATCCTCGCCGGTCAGATCCACCTGGTAGGTGTTGTCCCCTGCCTTCCAGCAGTGAGGCACGGCCTTGGAATCCATATGCTCCAGAAGGCCCTTCAGGAAAACTTCGATCTTCTCCTCTACAGAGCCTTCCGGTGCGGGCGCATAGACCTTGGGTTCTTTGGGCTCCTTGGGTTCCCGGGGTTCTCTGGGCTCTTTGGCGTAATCGTTCCGGGGGGCTCTGGGAGGCTTGGGGCCCCGGGCAGGACGATCCGTGCGCTCAGGCCGGGGAGCCTTCACAGCCTCGGCCTTCGGCTCTTCCGCCTTAGGCGCCTCAGCAGCAGGTGCAGCCTTGGGCGCCTCAGGCTTCGCCTCCGCCTTGGGGGCTGCGGGAGCTGCCTTGGGAGCAGGAGCGGGCTTGGGCTTCCGGGAGGCAGAAGACAGCGCCACCTTGGGGGCCTGGGGGGCCTCGTCGGGAGCTTCATAGGTCACCTGGACCTTGGCAAGCTGGGCACCGAAGCCCAGGAAACCGCTTTTGGCCTGCTGCAGGACCTGGACAGACACGCTGTCCCGATCCAGACCCAGCTGGGCCAGGGCGGACTCGATAGCGAGATCAATGGTTTTGCCGGATGTGACAAGTGTCTTTTCCATAGCTTAATCCTCCTTAGAGCCGGAAGCATAGCGGCTGGGATCATAGGCGCGGCCCTTGCAGTAGGGGCGATCCGCAATGCCGGAGAGGGGCTTGTTTTCCTCCTCTTCCTCGGTTTCCACTACTTTTCCCTTCTTGGCAGCGTACTCCTTTGCGGCGGCAGCCTTCTGGGCAGCCTCGGCATCCCGCTGCTGCTTCTGCAGCCGCTTCTTGCTGGTGTTTTCGGTAATGCCGTCGGGATTTTCGGCGCGGCGCTGGGCACGGAGCTTTTCCTTCTCGGCCTCGATCCGGTCCTGCTCCAGGCGGCGCTTCAAGCGCTCGGCATCTTCGGCATCGTATTCCTTCCGGTACTTCTTATTCAGGAAGACATCCTCAACAGTCCGCACCACACCGCCGACGAACCAATACAGGGACAATGCGCAGGGCACGGTGAAACCGATCCACAGCATCATCAGCGGCATGGTCCACATCATAACCTTGTTGCTCTGGGCAGCAGCGGAATTCTCGGCGGTTTCCTTATCCTGGATGCCGTCGGAGTTGGTAACCAGAGAGTCATTCTGCTTCTGCATGATGAGCATGGACACCACCTGGTAACCGGCGGAGGCCAGGGCAATCAGCAGAGAGCCGATGTGGGCCCAGTTCCAGGCCCAGGTAGCGGCAAAAACATTGAACTGGGGCACGGCACCCAGGTCGATGCCCATGAAGCCGAAGTTGATGCCTGCCAGAGCCGTCTCGCCAATGGCGGGAATCGCGGCCTTGATTGCCTCGGCATACTGGGGAATGTATTGAGCGGCGATCATCTGATGGTAATAGGCGTTGCCGGCAAACAGCTCCGGCTGGGCCTGCTTGATGACCTCAATGATCTGGTTGGCTACGTCCAGATTTTCATGGAGCATATACACAATAGGCTGACGGACCACGGTGTACAGGGGCAGCAGCAGCAGCATGGGCACAAAGCTCCACAGGCAGCCCCCGCCCATGGAGACGCCCTCCTTCTGATAAAGCTCCTGGATGGCCTGGTTCTGCCGGGCGGGATCATCGGCATACCGGCGCTGGATGTCCTGGGCCAAGGGGGTCAGGCGGGACATCTTCATCATGCTCTTCTTGGACTTGGCGGTAATGGGCAGCAGCACCAGCTGCACAATAATAGCGAACAGCATCAGGGCGAAGCCGTAGTTACCGGTGACCCGGTACAGGGCCTCCATCAGATAGCCGAAGGGCACCTGGATGATGTCTGCGAGGTGGAATGCTAAAATCATGGCTTTTCCTCCTAGAGTTAAGGCACGGGATCATACATATCCCGGTGAGAAAATGGGTGGCAGCGCAGCAGCCGCCGGATGGCGAGGTATCCGCCCTTCCAGGGGCCGTATTTGGAGATGGCCTCGTAGGCGTAGGCGGAGCAGGTGGGGCGAAAGCGGCACCTGGCGGGGAACCAGGGAGAGATGCTCGACTGATAAAAGCGGATCAGCGCCAGAAGAAGGGCTTTCATTTCGCTTCCTCCCGAAGGATACCGGCTTTTTCCGCCAGGCGCAGATAGCTTGCCGTCAGATCGGCAAAGGGAGCCTCCACCGCCCGACTGCGGGCCACCACCACAATATCGCAGCCCGGGAGGAACCGGTCCTCATGGAGCCGGTAAATTTCTCGCAGGCGGCGTCTCGTCCGGTTGCGGACCACGGCGTGGCCCAGCTTCTTGCTGACGGTAATGCCCACCCGGTTTCTGTCCGTCCGGTTTTTTCGGGCGTAGAGGGCCAGGTAGCCATCGGAAACACCACGGCTGTGGTAAAGCCGCTGGAAGATGTGGTTGAATTTCAAACTGCCGGAAAACTTCATGAATTGTTTCTTCTCCTTAAAAAGGGAGCGGGGCGAATGGATCATTCACCCCGCTGTAGCTCCCGTTTCGCTTATGAGCTGATCTTCTTGATTCCAGACAAAAAGCTCATCAGGCGGACAGAACCTTGCGGCCTCTTGCGCGGCGGCGGGCCAGGACCTTGCGGCCATTGGCGCTAGCCATTCTCTGGCGGAAACCGTGAACCTTGGAACGGTGACGGTTGCTGGGCTGGTAGGTACGCTTCACTTGGGATACACCTCCTGTATCTGTAGAATATCATATGCTCGACAGCCGCCTTTCAAAGGCAGCCGCAGCAACGCATAGTAACACTGACCTTCATGGTCATGCCTGTTCATTATAACCGAAAAAGCGCCGTTGGTCAACTATTATTTCGCCTCTTTCAGATATCTGGTAATACAGTACAGAGTCTGTCCCTCGTACTCGACCCTGGACCAGCCCACATCCCGGTTGATGCCGGTGCGCTTGACGGTATCGGCGCTGGTAATGGTGGCTGCGATTTTGCAGTCAGGGTCCTCCACCGAGGGCAGAGTCCGCAGGTTCACCTTTTCTTTGGGGGTAACATAGTCCTCAACATCCTCAAACTGAGTCTTGATGTCGTCGGAGTCATCGTCCACCACCTGGCCGTCGGTGCCCAGTTGCTCTAAGTAGCTGGACACGGCGTAGCAGGTCTTCCCTTCCCACTCCAGCCGGGACCAGCCGTTTCCGCTGATGCCGGTGCGCTTCACCGTCTCCCCGTGCTTCAGCTGGACCAGGACCTGGCTGTCCTCGTCTTCTACCGAGGGCAGCGTCCGCAGATTGACCGCATCCTTTGGGGTAACGGTCTCGTCTACGGTCTCGAACTGGGTCTTCAGCCCGCTGCCATCGCCAGCCGCGGAGGGCACATAGTTCAGGTCCGTGGTCAGGTAACTGGACACGGCATAGAGGACACGGCCGTCATGGACCACTCTGGACCAGCCCGCGTCGCTGATGCCGGTGCGCTCCACAGTCTCGCCGTTTGGCAGGGTATAGATGACGGTGCTGTCCTCCCCCTGGCTGGGAACGTTGCGCAGATTGGTCTGGTCCTTGGCGGTGACGGTCTCCGACACATCCCGGAAGGCCATCAGGGCCTCAGGGTCCGGGCCCACCTCTTCGGGAGCTTCCTTGTCCTTGGCGGGCTCGATGCCGTTATAGGCGAACTTCGCCACATTCAGGTCCACCTCTGTGGAAATGCCGGGAATTTTCGCGCTGCGGGTATACTGCCACATGTCCCAGTCACCGCCGTAGTCCGGAGCCTGGGTATCGGGATAAGGCTGAGGGGGATATTGGGCCACCCAGATCTTGTAGTTTTTCCGGATCCGCTCCGTCTCCCACCGCTCCGTCAGCTCGCTGGCAGAGGCATAGAACATGCCCCGGTAGCCCAGCTTTTCGATCTTCTTCAGAAAAGCCAGGGCCACGTCCGTCCGCTCCTGGGCGGTCATGCCGTTCTGGCGGCTGTCCTCATCGTCAAAGCCCTCGCAGTCGAAGACAATAGGGTAGGTAATGGGATACTTGGCCGCCAAATCGGCAACCCAGGCCGCTTCCTCCTCCGCCTCCTCAGCGGTGACGGCGGTGGAGAAGAAGTAGCCCCCCATAGGGATCCCCGCCTTGCTGCCCTCCTGGAGGTTATAGCGGGCGTTGCTGTCCTCTACAATGACTCCATCCCGGGCCGTGCGGTAGCCAAGCCGGACCATGGCGAACTTCGCCCCGGCGGAGGCCACCTTCTCCCAGTTCACGGTGCCCTGGTACTTGGCCACGTCCACCCCCAGGCAGAGGGTCTTCTCTTCCCTGGTCTTTTCGCAGCCGGTAAGCCCCAGGAGCATAGCTCCCAGCAAAAGCAGAATGATTCCCCGGAAAAGGGGGCTTTTTCTATCTGAAACCATAGGCTTTGTTCCTTTTCTTTGTTTTAGGGTAGGCCTATCATATCATATTCTGTGGAGTTCGTAAAGAGCATAAAAAATACCTTCCCCTGGGGGAAGGTGCCGCCCGCAGGCGGCGGATGAGGGGCGGAAGAAACTTGATTCTGCTTCTCGCCCCACACCCGTCAGGGCTACGCCCTGCCACCCTCTCCCAGGAGAGGGTCTTTCTTATAATCCAAACCGATGCCTGACGATCCGGCACAGTGTATCCGCCGCTTCTTCCACGGTATATCGGGCGGAATTGAGCATCAGATCGCTGTAGTCCTCCGGCTCTACGCCGCCGTATTCCCGGTGATACTGCTCCCGGCTTTTGTCCACCCGGTCGATCATTTTCCTGGCGGTGCGCTCGTCCATTTCCAGCTGGGTCACGCAGTTGCGGAGCCTCGCCTCATAGGGGGCGTAAATGCGGATATTCAGCACATCCTTCCGGTCCGCCAGCACCACGTCGGCGCAGCGGCCTACAATAATGCAGCTCTCCCGCTGGGCCAGATCCCGGATAATGTTGGACTGGGTCTGGAACAGCTCGTCCTGGACCCGAAGGTTTCCGGTGCCCAGAGGGTAAATACTCTGGAAGAAATTCCAGCTGTGGCAGTCTTCCGTGTCGCTGATCTCGCTGACGGGGAGACCCAGCCGGGCGGCTGTAGCCTCCACAATGTCTCGGTCGTAGAATTCAATGCCCAGCTCCCGGCTCATGGCCTGGGCAATGACCCGGCCCATACTGGCAAACTGCCGGGTCATAGTCACCACGTAGTGAGTCATACCGCCGCCTCCTTTTGAACTGGCAGCTGCCGGGGCTTCCGGTTCCGTAAGGCCCGGACCACGCAGCTCAAGGTAAAATCAATGGCAAAATAGATGGCGAAAGCCAATCCGAACAGCACAAACACATCACTGACCATCTGCCGTCCCACTCCGTTGAACATATTGGAGGTGGCCAGGATTTTCCGCACACGGCTCATAAGCTCAATGCAGGCAAGGTTTGCCAGATAGCTGGAATCCTTGATGGTGGAGATCACCTGGCCCAGAAGGGTCGGCACCACCGCCCGGAAGGCCTGGGGCAGGATGATATACACCATTGTCTGGACCGTGGAAAAACCCTGGGTATGGGCCGCCTCAAACTGGCCCTTGGGGATGGCGTTCAGGCCCCCGCGGATGATCTCGGCAATGATGGAGGACTCGAAGAGCACCAGAGCCACCACACCCCGAAACAGGATCTTCATCTCCACGCTGGTAAGTCCCCACATTTTTCTGGCAAAAAATTGGGGGCAGGGGCAGGCAACCAGGCAGATGAATATCCACAAAAGCAACGGGGTATTCCGGAAAATCTCAATATACACTGTGGAAATCGCCCGAAAAATCCCGCTTTTTCCCTTGCAATAGTTCCGGCACAGGGCCAGAACGCTGCCCAGGAAAATGCTGACAACCACGCTGAGCACACTGATCACCAGCGTGAAGAGGATCCCCTTGCCGATGTAGCCCAGCACGCCGGGGGACTGCAAAATGGAAAAGCTGGCATTCCAATTCATATTAAGCGGCCTCCTTTCCGGGGCGAAGGGTTTGGGACTCTCTGCGCTTGAGCATGGTCTCCCAGCGGGTGGCCAAATGGCTCAGAGGGAAGCAGATGACAAAGAACAGCGCTCCGCAGAGCACATAGGCCGGGGCGTAGGCGCCGCCGGTGGAAGCGCCGGTGACGAAGCTGTAGGTCAGGCTGATCAGGTCCGCTCCGCCCACAATGTACAGGCAGCTGGTATTCTTGATCAGGTTCACCATCTGATTCACCATAGGGGGCAGAATGATCTTGACGGTCTGGGGCAGGATGACATAAAACATGGTCGCCCCGTAGCCAAAGCCCTGGCTCTGGGCCGCCTCGAACTGCCCCGCCGGGATAGACTGGATCCCCGCCCGGACCACCTCCGCCATATAGGCCCCGGTGTATACCCCCAGGGCCACGATGCCGGTGACGATGATGTCCACCTTGAAGCCGGAAAAGGCCAGCACGTAGTACAGAAAGCACATCTGCAGCACCACCGGGGTATTCTGGATGAACTCCACGTATACCCGGGCGATCCCCCGAAGCACACCCACCGAGGAGGTGGACATGAGCCCGAAGAGGAATCCCAGGGCCAAAGCCAGCAGCAGCGCCACAGCGGCGGTTTTTAAGGTATTGCCGAAGCCAGTCAAAAAAGCCGCCCGGAAGGTCCAGACCTTCTGCCAGGCAACGGCAGAGAAGAGTTCGTCCATGTTGGTCACCTCGTTTTTATATGTCATTGCGAGACAGTGTGCACACTGTCGTGGCAATCCCCCGGATTTTCAAACCGCTGCGTTCTACCGGGAGATTGCCACACCAGTCTGAGGACTGGTTCGCAATGACAATGCGCGCTTTATCCCTTTATCCTAAGTTGTAGGTTTCGATCAGTCCGGCAATGGTGCCGTCGGCCAGCTTGGCCTGGATGAAGTCCTCACAGTAGGTGCTGAAGCCGCTGTCCTTCTTGGTGGCGATGCCGTACTCCTGAGGGGCGAACTCATCGGCGATGTAGCTGCGGCCCTCGGTTTTGTAGACGGCCAGGATGGACTTATCCACGCAGAAGGCATCTACCTGTCCGGCTGCCAAAGCGGTGGAGATGCCGGGGTAGTCGTCGAACTGCTGGAAGGAAATGCCTTCCTTCCAAGTAGCGGCGTCAAAGGTCTCCTTGTCGAAGCCCGCGCCGTCAATGACACCGGCGTCGATCATGGCCGCGGTCAGGGCCCGGGCGGAGGTGGAGCCGGAGGACACGCCTACCAGCTTATCCTTCAGGTCTGCCAGGGTCTTGATGCCGGAGGCATCCTCTACCAGGACGGTGACATGGTCGGTATAGTAGGGAGTGGTGAAATCCCAGCTCTGCTTCCGCTCCTCGGTAATGGTGAAGGTAGCGAGGACGCAGTCAATGTCTCCGGAATCCAGCAGCTCCGTACGGGTGGCGGCGGTAACGGTGGTGAATTCCACGTCCACGCCCAGCTGGGCAGCCAGTGCGTTGGCAAGGTCAATTTCCATGCCGCTGTATTCGCCGGTGATGGGGTCCTGATAGCCGAAGCCCAGCACGGCGTTCTTCACGCCTACCCGCAGAACGCCACGGTCTACAATGGCCTGCACATCCGCATCCAGAGCGGCAGCGGCGGTGGTATCCTCAGCAGGGGCGGCAGCCGTGGTGGCCGGTGCGGCAGTGGTAGCCGCAGGGGCAGCGGAGGTGCCGCCGCAGGCGGCAAGGCCCAACACCATCAGTCCGGCCAGAACGCCGGATAAAACTCTTGTCAGCTTTTTCATATTCATTTCCTCCTTGTTTTTGTTGCCTTCCCCTGGTCAGGGGGATGTATATCCAGGCCATTGGCCCAAATATCAATGCTTTAAAATCTTTCCCAGGAACTGCTTGACTCTGGGATTCTCCGGACTCTCAAAGAAGTGCTCCGGGGTGCCCTCCTCAATGATCTGGCCGTCGGCCATAAAGACCACCCGGTCCGCCACCTTTCGGGCAAAGCCCATCTCGTGGGTCACCACAACCATGGTGATATTCTCCTTGGCCAGCTTGATCATCACGTCCAGCACCTCCTGGATGGTCTCCGGATCCAGAGCACTGGTGGGCTCATCGAACAGAATGATCTTGGACTGGCAGCACAGGGCCCGGGCGATGGCGATGCGCTGCTGCTGGCCGCCGGAAAGCGTGGTGGGATATACATGGGCTTTGTCCCGCAGACCCACTACATCCAGATAGTGGTAGGCAAGATTTTCCGCCTCTTCTTTGGACTTGTGGTGCAGCTTCATGGGGGCCAGGGTCAGGTTTTTCAGTACCGTCATATGGGGGTACAGGTTGAACTGCTGAAAGACCATGCTCATATTGTCCTTCACGATCTGGCGCTTGTTGTGGCCCGTCATCTCCGTTCCGGCGATATACACCTTGCCGCTGGTAGGGGTCTCCAGGAAGTTCATACACCGGACGGTGGTGGACTTGCCGCTGCCGGAGGGTCCGATGATCACCAGCTTCTCCCCTTCCTCCACGGTCAGGTTCACATTTTTCAGAACATGGAGATCTCCGAACATTTTATTCACATTCTCCAAACGAATCATGTCAGACATAGGCCATTCTCCTTACAAAAAGGGCGCTTTGATCCATTCATCGATCAAAGCGCCCTTGCTTTTCCGTTACCCTGTGGACTTGTTTTTGTTGCTCTTATTATAGCCGGAGGCACTGGGAAAATCAATACGGAGTTCCTACAAATTCTCTCTCTGGCGGACATTTGTCTTTTGTATAGGTTGTACAACTTTTACAAGGTAATTTGTACACAATGCCGGGGCCCCATCTGGAGGCAATGATCAAGAAACAGAGGCGGGGAAGCCGTCGAAATAACTCCGCAAATTGGGTATTGAAATTTCCCGGACAATCTGCTATAATACCTTTACCACGCAGGGTTAGTTCATCGGTAGAATGGTCGCTTCCCAAGCCACAGAGGCGGGTTCGATTCCCGTACCCTGCTCCAGAAGAAAAGGCAC
>OLGM01001099.1_pt1 | contig 13384 bp, 12 predicted proteins | sample 1606001 | NCBI WGS metagenome assembly OLGM01 (sample SAMN03283294) | human gut metagenome | biome: human-associated habitat; material: feces | host: Homo sapiens | place: Peru | collected 2012
CTCCCCCAAGAGTCCACATCGACGGGGAGGTTTGGCACCTCGATGTCGGCTCATCACATCCTGGGGCTGTATTCGGTCCCAAGGGTTCGGCTGTTCGCCGATTAAAGTGGTACGCGAGCTGGGTTCAGAACGTCGTGAGACAGTTCGGTCCCTATCTGTCGTGGGCGCAGGATATTTGAGGAGTGCTGTCCTTAGTACGAGAGGACCGGGATGGACGCACCTCTGGTGCACCAGTTGTCACGCCAGTGGCACAGCTGGGCAGCTATGTGCGGAACGGATAAACGCTGAAAGCATCTAAGCGTGAAGCCGCCTCCAAGATAAGATATCCCATAGCATAAGCTAGTAAGACCCCTCATGGACTAAGAGGTTGATAGGCTGCATGTGTAAGCGCGGTGACGCGTTTAGCTTGGCAGTACTAATAGGTCGAGGGCTTGACTTTGTTTCCTTTCGTTCATTACTTTTCTTCCTTTGTTCAGTTTTCAGGGTGCGTAACTAAAAATGCACCTTTCTTAAGACTCATCTTTTGATGGGTCTTTTTTTATTGTAAGAATAAACAAAGTTCGACCTGAAAATTTGTTCAAGTATACAAAATGTGACCGCTTATGACATTTTGCTTGAAATAAAATTTGGCGTATGCTATTATGTGATTGTGACAATGCATTGAAACAAAAATAATATGAAATTATCAGAGACGATACACTTGTCGAAAAATATTTAGGATGTTTTATGCTCTGCAAGTGGCTCACATTTGTTTTTTATGTTCTGATGCCGTAATTCATAAGGAGCTGAAGTTTTGAAACGAATATCATTACTGCTTTTCAAAGAGTTTAAAAAGAACACGGTTCTTATAATCGCATATATTATATATTTACTTTTGGCGCTCGTCGTGACGGCTTATGGATTTATCTTTATGCTTGATGGGCGTTCTTCGACGTTCTTTCTTGATGGTGTTCAGCTGATTCTGCTTGCCAGTCTTTTGCATTTTGTTTTCTATTCGCTTGTTTCGTATGAGTTTTGTCGTTCCGATCGTGCGGTGGGCTTTGATGAATGTGCTTGCGCAATGGAGGCGGGAAAATCACGGCTGTTGGCGGGAAAATTGTTGGTGCTGATAAGCCTTACGCTTCCTATTTTGGTTTTGAATATAATCACAATAGCTGTTGGTACAGTTATTGCTCATGCCGGAATGGCATTTTTTCAAGTACTTCTCCACATATTGCTCAACCTTTTGATTCTGCCTGCGGTAGGTGTTTTGTTTGGCGCGGTATTGGCGTATGGTGCGAAACGCGGAATAGCATATATTATAATAGCGGTGGTTACACTTCTGTCAACTCCGCTGGCGGGCGATTGGTGTGTCACTATATATAAAGCGACCGGTTTTTCGGCGAGCGTATTAACACGCCTGTTTCCGTTTATGACCCCTTCGACAATGTTGACTTCATCTAATCTGGCATACGGATATTCGCTCAGACCGTACAGGATTTTTGCCTATGCAGTGTGGATTCTTGTTCTTTGCGCCGTTTTGTTTTTCTATATCTCAAAGGAACGAGGAAAAAAGAAACGACTGTTCTCGGCTGTAGTCTGTTTGGTGGCGGGACTGTGCCTGCTACCGTTTGTGTTCAGAAGCAATTCGGATATTATATATGATGACATGAACAGCGAGGGTGCCGGTCGCGAAATCAGCTATTATGAGAGAAATAAGATAACTCCTCCGGATGCCTGCCCCGAGTTCAAAATAACTTCATACGATATGGAGCTGAAGCTCAGCAATGTGCTTCATGCCGAGGTCAAGGTCTCGGTGTCCCCAAGCAATTTGGACATCTACGGTTTTACGCTCTACCACGGATACAAAGTCAAAGAAGTCAAAGATGAGAGTGGCAGGGCGCTGAAATTCGAGCAGACCGGCGATTGGATAGAGGTTGAGTCGGCGGGTGAGACTTCGTCGCTCACATTCAGCTACAGCGGATATTCAAATACACACTACAGCAACGGACAGGGCGCGGCTCTGCCGGGAACATTTGCTTATTATCCCCGCGCCGGTTATGTCGTGTGTGCTGATGACAACGGATATGAATATTTGATGCTCGATGAGCCGACGCAGTTCGATGTGAAAATCAAAAACCGCAAGAAGTTTTTCACAAACCTTGACCGCACCGGGAAAAATACATTCTCCGGCAAAACCACAGGACTGACAATTGTCGGCGGGTTCTACAAAGAGGATAAAATAGGCGATACGAACCTCGTCTATACATCTGTCGACAGGGATGTCAATGAAATAAAGAAAGTGTTTTCGAATCTGATGCAGACATATGACAGATCGTTTAATACTATTATGGTCGCCGAGTTGCGTGAAGGCAAATCTATGCGCGATTACGGGGATACGCTTGTTTTCACCGGTGTATCTTTGAAGGGGATAGAAATGGACTATTTCCTGTCGCAGGTTCCCGAAAGCAGAGGGGATTTCGGCTTGCAGGCTTATGTCTTTGAATATATGCGCGGTACATTTGAGGAATATGCTGAGGGTGATAAAAGCCTGGGTATGAACACCCGCTATGTCCGCGTGGAGGCGGCAGCCGATAAGTACGGCGACGAATATTGCAGAAAAGCGATAGACAAATATCTGTATGACGAGAGCGACACACGCACGCCCGACGAATTCATTGACGATCTGAACAGAGGTACTGAAAATATTAAAAATTGACAAGATAATTTTTTTGTGAAAGCATACAAAGTTCAGTATAAAAATTTGTTCAAAGATACAAAATGTGACTTTCAATGACATTTTGCTTGAAATAAAATTTGATATATGCTATTATGTGATTGTGACAATGCATTGAAGCAAAAAATATGAATTTGCAAAGGAAAAGTGCTGCAATTTTTCTGCTCATGTTCTCTTTAAGTATAAAATGACGACGGCACTTTGAAAATTGCAGTAATTTGATCTGAATCCATGCGGCATTTATCTTTCGATAGATGCCGCATAATTGAAAGGGGGTGTTGACGCTGAAAACAAGATGTTTGCTTTTCTTCAATGAATTCAGAAAAAATCCCGTCCTGAAAATAGCATATATTATATATTTTTTGCCAACTTTTGCATGGAGTGTATATTCGTTTGTAAATTCGCTGATATATAAAGAAATATTCTTTGGCTTGTGTTTTACATTGGTGGTTAGTCTCATCTATTTTGTATTCTTTGCGTTTATAAGCTATGAATTCGGCAGAATGGATTCTTCGGTCGGATTTGATGAATGTTGTTCGGCGATAAAATTTGGGCGAGTCAAAACAATCGGTGCTAGAATTCTGGTTATGATTTCTTTGTCGATACCTTGTTTTATTTTGAATTTGCTATTTTTTATTGTGGTGGGTATCGTTTGCGGAGACGGAGCAGCTGCAACATTTCATGCACTTGCACATGTTGTGATAGCTTTTGTGGTTATACCGTTTATTGGAACGCTGCTCGGGGCTGTACTTGCAACATGCGCCAAAAGAGGCTTGTCATATATCGTATTGCTTGTTATTACTTTCTTTTCGAGCCCTGCGGTAAATGGCTTCTGCGCGGATTTATATTATTCCACTGGTATATCCGCAAACAGATGGTTAAGAGTTTTCCCTTTTATGACGCCGTCGTCATTTTTTTATACACCTAATATCGCTTACGGTTATTCGCTTAGACCGTATAGATTGTTTGCTTTTTTAATGTGGATATTGGTGCTTTGTGCGTTGCTTCTTTTCTTCTTCGCACGAAACCGTTATGGTAAGCACTTCCTTGTTTTGGGCGTTGCATGCTTGACTCTTGGACTGTGCTGCGCTCCAATTGTCCTTCAGAACAATTCCGATAATATTGAAGATATAGAAAGCACGGAAGAAGTCGGTGGGGAAATTCGATATTACATTATAAATAAAACATCCCCTCCGGATGCTTGCCCCGAGTTCAAAATAACTTCATACGATATGGAGTTGAAGCTCAGCAATGTGCTTCATGCCGAGGTCAAGGTCTCGGTGTTCCCGAGCGATTTGGATATCTACGGCTTTACGCTCTACCACGGATACAAAGTCAAAGAAGTCAAAGATGAGAGCGGCAGGGCGCTGAAATTCAAGCAGACCGGCGATTGGATAGAGGTTGAGTCGGCGGGTGAGACCTCGTCGCTCACATTCAGCTACGACGGATATTCAAATACACACTACAGCAACGGACAGGGCGCGGCTCTGCCGGGAACGCATGCTTATTATCCCCGTGCAGGCTATGTTGTGTGTGCTGATGAAGGTGGATATAGAAATTTGACGCTCGATGAGCCGACGCAGTTCGATGTAAAAATTAAAAACCGCAAGAAGTTTTTCACAAACCTTGACCGCACCGGGAAAAATACATTCTCCGGCAAAACCACCGGACTGACAATTGTCGGCGGATTCTATAAAGAGGATAAAATAGGCGACACGAACCTTGTCTATACATATGTCGATATGGATGTCAATGAAATAAAGAAAGTTTTTTCAAACCTGATGCAGAAATATGACAGATCGTTTAATACGGTAATGGTAACGCAGTTGTATGATGGTGTTTCCATGCGCGATTACGGAGACACGCTTGTTTTAAGCGGTGTGTCACTGAGAAATATAGAAATGGACTATTTCCTGTCACAGGTTCCGGAAAGCAGAGGGGATTTCGGCTTGCAGGCTTATATTTTTGAATATATGCGCGGTAAGTTTGCTGAATATGCGGCGGATGATAAAAGCATGGGTATGAACACCCGTTATGTCCGCGTGGAGGCGGCGGCCGATAAGTACGGCGACGAATATTGCAGAAAAGCTATAGACAAATATCTTTATGACGAGAGCGACACACGCACGCCCGACGAATTCATTGACGATCTGAACAGAGGTACTGAAAATGTTGAAAATTGACGGACTTACTTATAAATTCGGAAAGAAAGCGGCGGTCGACTGCCTGTCATTTGAGTTTACGAATGGCGTATACGGCCTGCTCGGACCGAACGGCTCGGGCAAAACAACGCTCATGCGCTGCATAACAGGGCTCTATAATGTCAAGGGCGAGCACATTTTCTATAACGGCAAGCCGGTTGAAAAGGACAAAAGTTTCTCGCGCCATGTCGGCTATCTGCCGCAGAAATTCGGGATGTATCAGCACCTGACTCTGAACGAGATGCTGCTGCTCATAGCCAACATGAAGGGGCTCGATGACAAGTCGGCGCGCGAGAGCGTTGAAAAGGCGCTCAGGTTAGTTAACCTCACCGACTGCGCCGAAAAGAAGGTCAAGGCGCTCTCCGGCGGAATGGTTCGCCGCGCGGGAATAGCCCAGACTCTGCTCGGAGACCCGGATATTCTCATTTTTGATGAGCCGACCGCGGGACTCGATCCCGAGGAACGCCTGCGCTTTCAGAGCATTATCTCCGAGATAAAGAAAGACAAAATAATTCTTATCTCGACGCATATTGTCGAAGATGTCCATGCGGTGTGCGAGACTGTTGCGGTAATGCGAGACGGCAAGATAATAAAAAGCGGCACGCGCGAAGAGATGGCAGCGTGCGCCGAGGGCAAAACATATATCATAGACATGGACGACCTGCCGAAATTCAAAGAGCCTTATTATAAGCAGAAGCAGTTCGACAGCGACGGAAAGTACTATCTGCGCCTTGTCAGCAGTGCGCCGCAGGACTTTGCGCCAGTCAAGCCGAATGTCGAGGACGGATACATATGCGCGCTCAAAGGAATATGAAGCTGTTGCTTCAGAGACAAAAATATCTGATCAAAAATATGGGTGCCCTCATGCCCGTTCCGATAGCGGCGATTTATGTGCTGGCTCTGCCGCTGTGCATTGTGCAGAGCAGAAACGGCAACGCGGAAGAGCTGCGCTCGTTCGTATCGCAGTTTTCGCAGGGCGTTTTTTCGGTGCTATCCGTCTGGTGGGTTATATTCGGCGTGCGCGAATATTTTGAGGCGGACGGCTGCGAAGTCCTGTTTCTCCACAACAGGCGCAGTTTTCTGCCGGATGCAATTTCATTTTATCTGCTGTTTGCTGTTTCGGCGGTGCCGTTCTATATAATCATGAACGCGGTTGCGGGGATATCTTTGTTTGCGTTTCTCCGCCTGCTGCTCAGCGGCATATTCTGCTTCGGATTGGTCTATTTTCTGATGTTCCTGACCCATTCGACAGCCATCACGCTCATGACGCTGTTTATCTACTCGCTCGGCGGGATGCTCATTTATCGCAGCCATCCGATCTTCCCTTTCTGCTATGACCTCAACAATGCCACGGCGGAAAACTGCCTGGAATTCTATCTTCCGCTTGCGCTGATCGGCGTTTTGTTGATTGCCGCAGGACAAATTGTAATTTCAAAAAACACAAGATATCATCAGTAAAATCCTCCGTAATTTCATAAAGACCCCCGACGCAAATGCTGCGCCGAGGGTCATTTTATTTGAACAGATTTTTCGTATAACTCGGCGATCTTCCGTCGATGCGTTTGTCTCCGGCGGCATTTTGGCTTGACAGTCGCTTATATAAAGTTTCGAGTATTCCGCCTATAATCAGATTTGCCGCCATCAGCCCAAGCGCCTGTCGCGCCCCGAAATGAATCGGCAGAAAGGTGCAGATTATTATAGCGGCGGTGAGAATCAGGTGAATCGCCAGAAACACGAAGCTCACTGTGCGATATGTCATGATGCTCGAGCTGAATTTGCGTGGACGCTCTTTGTACATGCGCACCATTTTGCGCGCGGAATATTTTCTGCGCTCGGTCCGCCGCAGGTAGTCAAGATACTCTTTCTCCGTCAGCCTGTCAATAAAAATCGACTCAATGATGTCTCTGAAAACCGACATAGTGAGCAACAGCCCTACTAACGAACCTCCGACCGTAAATCCGAGCAGCATCCATGCGCCGCGAATAGTCTCGATTATATACTTCAGCCTGATCGCCTCCTTTGCGCTGAAAGAATTATATCATAGCCCCAATGCGACAGTCAAGGGAACTTCTACTGCAACTTCGCAGGCGACGGTGCTTTTGCTTTGCGGCTCAAAATAAACCTCAAAATATGATAGAATTTTCAGCTTTGCTGTGCTATAATATAGAAGATTATACTGGCATATACTGTCACTACTGCTTTAGGAGTGTTTTTGTTGCAGACAAATGTTGATTCGCTGAAAATAAACTACATGGACAAAGGCTCGGGCGAGCTTGTGGTTCTGCTGCACGGCTGGGGATCGAACATAGAGCTTTTCGAAAATATGTCTGAACTGCTCGCGCGCAAATATCATGTTGTCGCGCCCGACATGCCCGGCTTCGGGCTGTCCGACGAGCCGAAGGAGCCCTGGCGCGTCGATGATTATGTCGATTTCGTGCTGAAATTTCTTGAGCCGTTCGCGCCGAAGAAGGTGACTTTCCTCGGCCACTCGTTCGGCGGCAGGGTCATCATAAAAATGGCGAGCCGCGATTTGCCGTTTGAGATCGAAAAGGTCATTCTGGTCGACTCGGCGGGAGTCAGGCCGAAAAAGACGGCGGCGCAGAAGATAAGACAGCGCAACTATAAAATAGGCAGAAAGATTCTTGAAACCGCGCCCGTAAAGGCGCTGTTCCCCGACGCACTCGAGGAGTTCCGCCGCAGCCACGGCTCTGCCGATTACAACAGCGCAACGCCTGTTATGCGCCAAACGCTTGTCAACACGGTCAACGAGGATCTCGTGGAATATATGCCGAATATGAAGATGCCCGTTCTGCTGGTATGGGGCGAGAACGACGACGCAACTCCGCTGAGCGACGCGAAACTGATGGAACAGCTCATGCCCGATGCCGGACTCGTCACCCTCAAGAACTGCGGACACTATTCGTTCATTGAACAGCAGTTCACCTTCAACAAGGTGCTCGCATCGTTCATGGAGATAGACTGACCGACACGACAGCTTTTGCGAAAGGATTGATCTTTTAAATGACGATATTTTCCGAGGTGCTTATCTTTGCGGCGTTCTGGCTGTTCGCGGTGCTCTCAACGCTGTTTTATATGCATATGTTCCAGCTGAATTCATACCGCGCCGACGATCAGTGGCATTGGATGCTCAAGAACCGCGGCAAGGTCGTTCCGCTCGCTCTGCCGCTTATCGGAGCGGTTATCGGCGTTATCTGCGGGAAGAATGCCGGCATGATAGTCTGCGCCGTGTTTATTTTGCTCGCGTGCCTGTTCTATAAGCCGAAGAAAGCGAAGAAGCCGCTGAAATATACCCCCAGAGTCAAGCGTATGCTCGTCACCGTTGCGGCGCTCTATGCTGCAATGACCGTCCTGCTCGCGGTGTTCGCATCCGGGCGCATAACGGCACTTGCCGTCGGTCTTGTTGCCGCAGCTTCGCCGTTTGTCATAATCCTCGCCAATATTATAAATAAGCCTATCGAGCTTTCGATAAACAGATATTACACGAACGACGCGAAAAAAATGCTCGCCGCCTGCCCGAATCTTACAGTTATCGGCGTCACGGGAAGCTACGGCAAGACGAGCGTCAAGTTCTATCTCAACACCCTGCTCAAGGCAAAATACAATGTCCTCATGACCCCCGAGAGCTACAACACTCCCATGGGCGTCGTCAAGACCGTGCGCGGTTCGCTCAGAGCGACGCATGAAATATTCATCTGCGAGATGGGCGCGAAATATGTCGGCGATATAAAAGAGCTGTGCGATATAGTCCACCCGAAGCACGGCATAATAACCTCGATAGGTCCTCAGCATCTCGAGAGCTTTAAGTCTCTTCAGAATGTTATCAACACGAAGTTCGAGCTCGCCGACGCACTGCCGAATGACGGCATGCTGTTTTTGAACGGCGACAATGAATATATAGCCGAAAGGGCGCCCGACGGCGCGATAACCTACGGACTCAATTCCGACAGCAAGTATAAAGCGAAGCTTATCAGCGTCGGCGACAAGGGCACTACTTTTGAGGTCACAACGCCCGACGGCGAAAAAGAGGAGTTCACGACAAAGCTCATCGGCACCCACAACTGCCTGAATATCCTCGGCGCGATAGCCGTTTCGCATGAGCTGGGCATCTCGCTCGCCGAGCTGCGTCCGCAGGTGCGCCGCCTCGAATCCGTGCCGCACCGCCTCGAGCTATCAAAGCGCGTCGGCATGACGCTTATAGACGACTCGTATAACTCAAACCCGAGCGGCACAAAAGCGGCGCTCGAAACTCTGAGCTTCTTCGAGGGTGAGAAGATTCTCGTCACGCCCGGCATGGTCGAGCTCGGCGACAAGCAGGAGGAATACAACTGCGAGTTCGGCAGAAACGCCGCCGCAGTCTGCGACTATGTTGCCCTCGTCGGCGAGAGGCAGACGAAGAGCATATACAAAGGTCTTGTCGAGGCAGGCTTTGACGAGTCGCACATATTTGTGTCTCCCGCGCTCGGCGATGCGCTCGCCAAAGTCGGCGCGATAAGAACGGATAAAAAGAAGATCGTCCTGCTCGAAAACGACCTTCCCGACAATTATTAATGGGGGTATTCCTATGAAGATAAAGCTTGCAGTCATGTTCGGCGGCAGAAGCGTTGAGCATGAGATTTCCGTCATTTCCGCTATTCAGGCGATCCACGCGGTGGATAAAGACAAATACGATGTTATCCCGATTTATATCACAAAGAACAACGAGATGTATGTCGGCGAACATATCGGCGAGATCGAGGCTTATAAAAATATCAATGCGCTTATCGCGGAGAGCACGCGAGTGAATCTTGTCAATGACGGCGACCGCACGCTGATAGTCAGATATCCGCACAAGGCTTTTGCAAAGGATGTTATTGATTATATCGACGTCGCGTTCCCGATAGTCCACGGTACTAATGTCGAGGACGGCACTTTGCAGGGCTATCTCCAGATGCTCAATCTTCCGTATGTCGGCTGTGATGTTATCTCGTCGGCGGTCGGAATGGATAAATATGTTATGAAGACCGTCTTCAAAGATAACGGCATCCCCGTGCTCGACTGCGTTTGTGTCGACGCGGAGGACTATGACGCCGACCCGGAAAAGATAATTGCGGATATCGAGAAGAAATTCAGCTATCCCGTTATCGTCAAGCCGATAAACCTCGGCTCGAGCATCGGCATCAGCAAGGCGCATGACACCGACGGACTTGAAAATTCGCTCTCGAACGCGTTCGACTATGCGGACAGAGTCCTTGTCGAGCCCGCGATAGAGAACCTGCGCGAGATAAACTGCTCCGTCCTCGGCGACAGACATTCGGCGCGCGCTTCCGTCTGCGAAGAGCCGCTCAACGCGACGGATATCCTGAGCTATGAAGATAAATATATCGGTAACGCCTCGAAATCCGGCTCAAAGGGCATGGCGTCGACCCAGCGCAGAATCCCCGCCGATATCCCGAAAGAGACTGAAAACGAGATACGCGAGATGGCAGTCAAGGCGTTCAGGGTGCTCGGCTGCAGCGGAGTGTCGCGTATAGATTTCATGATTGACGCCTCGATCGGCAAGGTCTGGCTCAATGAGATAAACACGATTCCCGGTTCGCTCTCGTTCTACCTCTGGGAGCCTCTTGGGGTCAAATATACAGAGCTTATCGACGAGATGATATCGCTCGCCATGAAGCGTGAACGCGAGCGCGAATCGATAACCTATTCGTTCGACACCAATGTGCTCTCGGGCATAAAGCTCGGCGGCAAAAAGACAGGCAAGATGTAATTTCAGGCTATGGCGCGCCGGCGCCGTTTCACGGCGCCGCGCGAGCCTGCGGCTCGCACTGCGCGGGCTTCGCCCGCGCGGCGCGCCGAAGAAAGGAAGTCTCATTATGGCAGTATTCAAGCCCTTCAGGGCAGTAAGACCGCTCCCCGAATATGCATCGCGTGTTGCGGCTCTTCCCTATGATGTTATGAACAGCGATGAAGCCCGCGAGATGGTAAAGGGCAATCCCTATTCTTTTCTCCATGTCGACAAGGCTGAGGTCGATCTGCCCGTCGGCACGGAGCTCTATTCGGAAGCTGTCTACAACAAGGCGGCGGAAAATCTCAAAAAGCTCGAAACCGACGGCATCTGCAAGCAGGACAGGTCGGATTGTATGTACATATACCGTCAGATAATGGACGGCAGAAGTCAGACGGGTCTTGTCGGCTGTGTGTCGATAGACGACTATATGAACAATGTCATAAAAAAGCATGAGCTGACCCGCGCCGACAAGGAGCAGGACAGAATAAATCATGTCGATTATTGCAACGCGAACACAGGACCTATTTTCCTTACTTACAGAGACAACGCCGCGGTTGGCGATATCGTCAAGGCGTGGCAGGCGGAGCATGAGCCGGTCTATGATTTCGTCTCCGACGGCGTCGCCCAGACAGTCTGGGTCATCGACTGCCCCGAGACGATAAAGAAACTTTCGTCTCTCTTCGCGGGCATCGATTCGCTCTATATCGCGGACGGTCATCACCGCGCAGCCTCGGCTGTCAAAGTCGGCAAAAAGCGCAGGGAGCAGAACCCCGGTTATACCGGAAATGAGGAGTTCAACTTCTTCCTCGCCGTGCTGTTTGCGCAGAGCGAGCTCGCGATAATGGACTACAACAGAGTCATAAAAGACTTAAACGGTCTGACTCAGGACGAGTTTATAGCAAAAATAAGCGAAAGCTTTACCGTTGAATCCGCGCCCGAGTCGCCTTATAAGCCGCAGGATAAGCACACCTTCGGAATGTATCTCGGCGGAAAGTGGTACAAGCTCACTGCAAAGAACGGCACTTTCGATGCGTCCGACCCGGTCGCGGCGCTCGATGTTTCGATACTTCAGCAGAATCTCATCTCTCCTGTGCTCGGAATAGACGATCCGCGCACCGACAAGAGAATTGACTTCGTCGGCGGCATACGCGGTCTCAAGGAGCTCGAGCGCAGGGCGCAGAGCGACATGTGCCTCGCATTTTCGATGTTCCCGACGACCGTTGACGACCTTATGGACATAGCCGACGCGGGTAAGATAATGCCGCCGAAATCGACATGGTTCGAGCCGAAACTGCTCAGCGGTCTGTTTGTGCATAAGCTTAAATAAGGGGTGAAAACATGGTAAGATACAAGACCGAACCCGGCGAAAAGGAGCAGAAAATCCTCGCAGAAATTTCGCTCAACACGCCGAACAATCTGAAAAGGCGCAAGGTGACTTCTGCAGTTTCGGCGGTTCTCTGTGTCATATATGCGGCGTTCGCCGTGTGGATGTTCGCGCGCGGTGTTGTCGGCAACGGATTCCTGCTGCTCGGCTTTGCAGTGCTTTTTCTGCTGATAATTTTGTTTTCCAAAAAGTTTCAGCTCAGCATAATGCAAAAGGTTATGAAAAAGAAAAACAATGCTGTTTTGAGCGGAACTTTGGAATATGTCATTGACGATGACGGCGTGGCGATAACTTCGCCGCTCGGCACGGGCAAAAACAACTGGTCGGCATTTGACCGATGGGGCGAGCAGGACGGATATGTCTATCTCGTGCGTATCGATAACAATGTCGTGCTTATGGATAAATCCCGCCTGACTCCCGATGAACTGAAAGAGCTTGAAAGATTGCTCGAAAATGTGAAAAAATGAGCCTGATTGAAAAACTTCCCGAACTCAATGCTGTCAAGGGCGGCTTTGGCGAACGGCTCGCCGCCTATTACAGCAAGACGGTGTTCTCAGATGCATATGTTCTGCATGATGTGCTTATCGACGGAAAAGACGAGCATAAATCCCAGATAGACCTGATAATAATTGCCGCAATCGGAATTTATGTCGTGGAAGTAAAGACTTTCAGCGGCGCTAAAATATACGGCGATGGGCGAAAGAGGGATTGGCAGTATTACCTCGGCGGGCACAGGTATGATTTCTACAATCCGATTATGCAGAACAAAAAGCATGTAGAATATCTCAAAAAGATGCTCTCTGATTTTGCTAAAGTCGAGTTCTACTCTGTTGTGCTGATGCTGTGTGATGACTGCAAGGTGTCTAATGTGAACAGATCCGACAGAGTCGATACGGTCGTCTGCACAAGCTTACCCGTCATGAACAGGGCGATGAAGATGTTTTTGGAAGCGAACGAAACTAAGCTTAGCCCGGCGGATACGAGAAAAATATATGATTATATCAAGGAAAATCAGGAACAGGGGAAAGAAGCCCGAAGAGCGCACAATGAGGATGTGAAGGCGTATCGGCAGAAGGTGCAGACCGAAAGGGAGAACCGCGTCTGCCCGTACTGCAAGAAGCCGCTCGTGCTGAGGCATGGGCAATACGTCAATTTTTATGGGTGCTCGGGTTATCCCAAGTGCAGATATACTGAAAAATAAAGTAAAAGCGGAGACTGCTTCAGCCTCCGCTTTTTGTTATTGTTACGCAACAGTTGAAAACCCCCGGTTCTACCGGGGGAAAAAGAAAGCTTAA
>OLGM01001112.1_pt1 | contig 13280 bp, 11 predicted proteins | sample 1606001 | NCBI WGS metagenome assembly OLGM01 (sample SAMN03283294) | human gut metagenome | biome: human-associated habitat; material: feces | host: Homo sapiens | place: Peru | collected 2012
TTTTCGCCCAGCTGCATTTTTTCAGGCTCCAGCGTTTCCGTAATGGCACGCTGTAAGCGCTCCGTCACCTCTCGATAGGCGCTGGATCTCTCCCCGCCCAGCAGCCGGCGCGCGGCGCGGTTTTCATGCAGCATATCCCCCGCCTCATCCATGGCCATAACGCCCTCATGCAGGCTTTCCAGCACCAGGGCCAGCATATCGCGCTCATAGCCCACCTCGCCCAGAACCGCGCCCAGACGATGGGACATGCGGTTAAATGCCTGCCCGATAGGCTTCAGATCGGGCGGCAGGGGCTGCTCGATCTGCACCAATTCTCCCTCGCTGAGCTTTTGCGCAGCTTCCACCAGGATATCCGCGGGCTTGCTCATCACATGCGACAGATACATGGACACCGCCAGCAGCAGCACTGCCAGCGGCAGCACAATGCGCAGCAACAGCCCACGGAAAACCGCCAGCGCGCTGGTATAGGCGGATAGCGATTTGCCGGCCAGCACCGCGCCTTCGGGCGTGCGCTGCCCCATCAAAAGCAGCGTATGCTCGGTAGCATGATTGCCGACGGACTGCGGCTCCTCGCTTTGCGTTAATCCCTGGATCAAGCGCCGCACAGGCAGGGCGGATAGCAGATCCGCCGCCGCTTCGGTAGCGCACAGCACATTGCCCTCCGGATCAGTCAGCAGCAAAAAAGCCTCGGCCGGGTTCAGGGTGGGATTGACGGCCTCGCGCAGCTCATCCAGCGTGTCGAACTTTTTGCTGGGGCTGAGGTAGGCGTGGAACTCCACCACAGGGTCGGTCCCGTACAGGTCCCCGGAGAAGCCCGGAATGAACGTCTCACAGGTCACCTTGGACGGGTCATCGTTGACGGTCGGCCGTGTACCCAGCCCCGTCGCCGACGGATACCACACCCCGCCGATCTTGGTGCGGGTGATATAGATGCCGAAGCGCGGCAGCTGGAACCCCTGCGGGTAGAGCTGGTTGATGGTGGGCACGCCCAGCGTATGGCCCAGCCCCGCCCCGTGCTGCACCGCAAAACGGATGGCGTAGGGCATCCCCAGCATGGCGTTGGCCGCCGGGATGTCGCCGCCTTCCAGCGCTGTGCGGATGCGGGTGGAGGACACCGGCTTTTCTTCAAACTGCGCCATCGGCACGACGATGACTTCCACCCCCAGCGGTGCGCAGAGCTTGCGCAGAAGGTCGGGGTTGCCCGCCGCCTTTGCGCCAAAGGTGAAGTTCTCGCCGCAGACCAGCGCCCGCGCCCTGCAGTCCTGCACGATGCCGTACACGAACTGTTCCGGCGTCATCTGGCGGATCTCTTCGAAGTCCGGGCAGAGATAATATTCCACGCCGAGGCTCTCGATCAGCGCATGTTTGTCCTCGGTGGAGAGCAGACGCTTGCCCTTCATCTTATTGTCCGTCGGCAGCTTGAAGGTAAACACCGCCGGTGCTGCGCCGTGCGCCCGCGCCCATTCGACGGCTTCACCGATCACCGCACGGTGGCCGATGTGGATGCCGTCAAAAAAGCCCATGGCGACGGCCGTGCCGCCTTCGTGTTCCAGCGCCAGCGGCGAAAGAGAGGAAAAAATCTGCATTGGATGATCCTTTTTATTGTTCGTTGCGCTCTACAAAGAGCTTTTCGACTTTGAGCACGCCGCCCGTCACATTGGCCAGCCCCAGAAACGCCCCGGCCTCGTTCCGGACGCGGTAGCGCCCATCGGCGGCAGGATAGCGGCTGGTGGGACAGCCGTTGTAGAGGTGCTGCTCCACCTTGGGGGCCACGGTCAGCAGCGGCAGCGAGGTGAACACGCTCTCGACCGGAAGCATCAGCGCTTCCAGCTGTTCCATCCCGGCATCTTTTGCGGCTTGGATCTCCTCCAGCGTGTGTGCATCGGCTTCGCCGTAAACGCCGGACGACACCCGGCGCAGAGCGCTCATCGTGCCCTTCTGGCCCATCGCGGCGGCGATGTCCTCGAGCAGGGTCCGGATATAGGTCCCCTTGGAGCAGCGCACCGTCAGAACGTACTCGTCCTTGGCAGGGCTTCCGCCGTACTCGATGCTGAAAATCTCAATGGGACGTGCTTTTCGTTCCACTTCAATGCCCTGCCGCGCCATTTTATAGAGCGGCTGGCCGTTGATCTTGACCGCCGAGTACATGGGCGGCGTCTGCATTTGCGGGCCGACGAACTGCGGCAGGACCGCCAGCAGCTCGGCTTCGCCCGCCGTGACGGGAGCCGTTTCCAGCACCGTGCCGGTCACATCGCCGGTATCGGTCCGCGCGCCCAGCTTGAGGGCAGCGCGGTAGGCTTTGGTGTGGTCGAGCTGCAGGTCCACGGCCTTGCTGGCCCCGCCGCAGAACACCGGCAGAACACCGGTCGCCATCGGGTCCAGCGTGCCGCTGTGGCCCAGCTTCCGGGTCCCCAGAATGCCCCGCAGCTTGGCGATGACATCAAAACTGGTCCAGCCCGTGGGCTTATCTACGATCAGAATGCCCTGCATTTATTCGCCCTCCTGCGTCTGGCGGTCCGCGTCCAGCTCGGCTTCCACCTCGGCCAGAATGGCGTTCTTGGCGTTGTCGAGGTTGCCCAGCAGCTCACAGCCCGCCGCGCGGGTGTGGCCGCCGCCGCCCAGACGCCGCGCAATGGCACAGGCATCCACGCCCTTTGCCGTGCGCACGCTGATGCGGTAGCTTCCCCCCGGCTGCTGGCGCAGGGTCAGACCGACCTTGACGCCCTCGATGCTGATGGGCAGACCCGTCAGCTCTTCGAGGTCGGCGGGGTCTACTTTGCTCTGCTCGATCTCGTCGCGGGTGAGGTAGATGAGGGCGCAGCGGCCGTCCAGATGATATTCCAGATGGTTCCGCGCGATCCGCTCGGCCTCCATCCGCTCCCGGGGCTTGGTGTCGAAGAGCAGCGTGTTCAGCTCCTCGACCCGCGCGCCCGCTTCCATCAGCTTCGCGGCCACGATGTGGGTGCGGGCCGTGGTGGAAGAGAACTTGAAGCAGCCGGTGTCCGTGGACAGGCCGGTGTACAGGCAGTTGGCGATGTGCGGGGTCAGTTCCACGCCCATAGCGCAGATGACCTCATACAGCAGCTCAGCCGCTGCCGCTGCCCCGCCGTCCAGCAGGGTGAAATCCGCATAGCCGCTGTTGCCCGCGTGGTGGTCGATGCAGAGATCAACATGGCGGGTGAACTGCGGCACACCGTTGTTTTCGCCGAAGAGCTGCACGCTGGCAACGTCCACGGCCACCACGGTCCGGGGTTCGAACTCGCCCTTGAACAGGCGAGGATTGGTAAACGCATACCGGTTGGGGATCGTATCGGAGCAGAGCACCGCCGCCGTTTTGTCCAGCGTTTTGAGCGCATAGTACAGGGCGCTGCCGCAGCCGACCGTATCGCCGTCCGGGTTTTTGTGGCACAGAATCAAAATGTTGTCCGCAGCGAGAAGCTTTTCGGCCATCTGCTGCACATTCAGCTGTTCTGTCATCCCATGATCCATCCTTTCCGCAAGGCTGTTTATTCCTCGGTCTCGGACGGCGTATCCTCGCCGTCGCCGCTGACGTTCAGCTCGCGGAGCAGCTCGTTGATGTGGGCTGCATAGGCTGCGCCGTCATCCTCCACGAAGATGAAGCGCGGAGCTTTTCGGATGTGCATTTTCTTGCTGACCTCGGTGCGCACATGGCCCGAAGCGCGGTTCAGCGCCTCGATGGCGGGCTTGGGGCCGTCGGGGCGGCCCATCACGCTCACATACACTTTGGCAACGTCGAGGTCGGGGGTCACGTCCAGCCGGGTGACGGTCAGCAGACCGCCCTCCAGACGCGGGTCCTTCAGCCGACCGATAATGGCGATCAGTTCCCGTTTCATGTCCTGCGCCAGACGGCCCATATTTTTCTGAGACATTCGGTTTCTCCTATCTTAGTCGCGGTACTCTTCCATCTTGAAGGCTTCGTACACGTCGCCTTCCTTGACGTCAGCAAACTTTGCCAGCGTCACGCCGCACTCGTAGCCCTCGGCCACTTCCTTGGCGTCATCCTTGAAGCGCTTCAGGGATGCGATCTCGTCCTCGGTGATAACGATGCCGTCACGGACGACACGCACCTTGCTGTCGCGGGTGATCTTGCCGCTGGTGACGCGGCAGCCGGCGACCGTGCCGACATTGCTGATCTTGTAGACCTGACGGACCTGCAGCTCGCCCAGAGAGACTTCGCGGAACTTGGGCGCCAGCATACCCTTCATAGCGTCGGTGACATCGTTGATGGCATCATAAATGACGCGGTACATACGCATTTCGACCTTGGTGGCAGCGGCTTCTTCCTTCGCCACGTTGTCGGGGCGGACGTTGAAGCCGATGATGATGGCGTTGGAAGCGTCGGCCAGATCGACGTCGGACTTGCTGATCGCACCGACACCGGCATGGATGACGCGGACGCGGACCTCGTCGTTGGAGATCTTCTCGAGGCTCTGCTTGACGGCCTCGGCAGAACCCTGAACGTCTGCCTTGACGACGATGGCCAGTTCCTTCATATCGTTCTGAGCCATCTGGCTGAACAGGTTATCCAGCGTGACCTTCTGGAAGGCGGAGAACTGCTTTTCCTTGGCGGCAGCGATGCGCTGCTCAGCCAGCTCACGGGCCAGACGCTCGTCAGCAACGGCTTCAAACAGGTCACCTGCTTCGGGAACAGCGGTCAGACCGGTGATCTCAACAGGGGTGGACGGACCGGCATCGTTCAACAGCTGGCCCTTGTCGCTGCGCATGGTGCGCACGCGGCCGACCGCCGTGCCCGCGATGATGACATCACCGGCGTGCAGCGTGCCGTTCTGGACCAGAATGGTGGCGATGGGGCCCTGACCCTTATCCAGACGGGCTTCGACGACTGCGCCCTTTGCACGGCGGTTGGGGTTGGCCTTCAGCTCCATGACTTCTGCTTCCAGCGCGATGCGCTCCAGCAGGTCGTTGATACCCATACCGGTCAGAGCGGAAACAGGGATGCATGCGACGTCGCCGCCCCAGTCCTCGGTGATGATGCCGTACTTGGTCAGGCCTTCCATCACGCGCTCGGGGTTAGCGGTGGGCTTATCCATCTTGTTCATGGCCACGATCAGCTTGACGTTTGCCGCCTTGGCGTGGTTGATGGACTCGACGGTCTGGGGCATGATGCCGTCATCGGCAGCGACGACCAGAACGGCGATATCGGTCATGTTCGCACCACGGGCACGCATAGAGGTGAATGCCTCGTGGCCCGGGGTATCGAGGAAGGTGATGAGGCTGTCGTTGACCTTGACCTGATATGCACCGATGGCCTGGGTGATGCCGCCGGCCTCGCCCGCGGTCACATTGGTCTTGCGGATGGCATCCAGAATACTGGTCTTGCCGTGGTCAACGTGGCCCATGACGCAGACGACCGGCGGACGCTCGACCAGATCTTCCTGTGCGTCCTCCTCCTGCGTGAACAGGCGCTCCTCGATGGTGACGTGCACTTCGTGCTCGACCTTTGCGTGGAACTCCTCGGCCAGCAGAGCAGCGGTATCGAAATCGATGACGTCATTGATGGCGTGCATCTCGCCCATCTGCATGAACTTGGCGATGACCTTGCCGGCCTGCTGCTTCAGGCGGGCAGCCAGCTCGCTGACGGTGATCTCGTCGGGGATGAAGACTTTCAGCTGTGCGTTGCGGGCCTTCTCCAGCTGGATGCGCTGCAGACGCTCGAACTCGGTCTCGCGCTTGCCCTTCTGGAACTGCTGGCGCTGACGCTGGCCGCGCTGGGTGAACTTCTGCTTGTTGCCCTGCGGGGTCGGCTTGCGGCGGTTCTCGGTGTTCTTGGTGGAAGCCAGATCGTCATAACGGGCGTCGAAGCGGTCCACGTTCACGTCCACGGTGCGGGTATCGACGGTGACCTGACTATCCTCGCGGCGGACAGAGACAGACTGTGCCGGGGCAGTGGATGCCTTGGCGCCGGTCTCGCGGGCCAACTCGCTCAGAGAAACGGTCTTTTCCTCCCGCTTCTTGTGCTGCTCGTTCTTCTTGTCGCTGTGCTTGTTATTGTTATTATTGTTGTTGTTATTATTGTTGTTCTTGTTCTGGTTATTCTGCACCGGCTCTGCCTTCTTTTCCGTCTTGGCCGCGGGCTTTTCTGCCTTCGGCTCCTGCTTCTTCTCCGCCTTCTTCTCAGGCTGGGCGGGCTGCTTTGCGCTGTTCAGATAAGCAGACAGGTCTGCTTCGCTGTTGTCGCGGCTGAACTTTTCCAGCAGATAGTTCAGCTCGTTCTCTTCCAGCGTGGAGCTGTTCTTCTTGCCGGTGCTGCCCATGGCGGCCAGCTCGTCGAGGACCTTCTTTGCCGAAACATTCAGGTCCTTTGCAAAATCGCTTACTTTATATTTTACGGTCATTCGCTCAAATCCTCCTCATTTTTGATTGCTCCGCAGTCCGAAAGACGGTCAAAGCAGAGCTTTGCGAGGTTGCGGTCGGTCACGGCGTAGACGGCCACCGGCTTGCGGCTGATATCGGCCAGCCGGTCCTGCGTCAGCGGCATGGTGATGACGTCCACGAGGTCGCCCACCGCGTAGTTCAGCCGCTGCACGGTCTTGGCGCTGGCGTCCGATGCCACCATCACCAGCCATGCCTTGCCCTTGACGCACGCATCCTCCACGGCATCGAAACCCATGGTCAGCGCGCCCGCCTTGCGGCACAGGCTCACGGCCTGATACAGCGCTTCCTGCGGGGGCAGCGCGGGCTTTTCGGGGGTGTTTTTATGCTTCGCCATTCTGCTGCGCCTCCTTCACCGCACCGGCCAGCTGCTCGGCCAGTGCCTCATACACTTCGGCGGGAACCGGCTGCTCAAAGCAGCGCTCCAGCGCCTTTTTCTTCTTTGCCTTTGCCAGACAGGCCGGGTCCGGGCAGAGATAGGCTCCGCGTCCCGGCTTTTTGCCCACGGGGTCGATGCTGATCTCGCCGCTGGGCGCGCGCACCACCCGTACCAGTTCCTTTTTGGGGCGGCTGGTCATGCAGCCGATGCACTGGCGGGCAGGGATCTTCTTTTGTGCCATCCGATTTCCCTCCTTCGGCGTGGTCCGGGCTGCTTATTCAGCGTCCTCGGTCTTGGGCTGCTCGGCCTTCGGCTCTTCGTCCTCGCCGTAGTAGCCGCTCTCGGGGCGGATATCGATGTTGTAGCCGGTCAGGCGGGCGCACAGACGGGCGTTCTGGCCCTTGTTGCCGATGGCAAGGCTCAGCTGCTGGTCGGGAACGGTGACGCGGCAGGAGCGGGTCTCACCCGGCAGCAGCTCGACCTTCAGGACCTTTGCGGGGCTGAGGGCAGCGGAGATGAACTCAGAGACATCTTCGCTCCACTTGACGATATCGATCTTCTCGCCGCCCAGCTTCTCGACGACAGCGGCCACACGGTCGCCGTGGGGTCCGATGCAGGCGGAAACAGGGTTGACGTTGGGGTCCTTGGACCAGACCGCCATCTTGGTGCGGGCGCCGGCCTCGCGGCTGATGGCCTTGACCTCGACCGTGCCGTCGTAGATCTCAGGAACTTCCAGCTCGAACAGGCGCTTGACCAGACCCGGATGAGTGCGGCTGATCATGACGCGGGCGCCGCGCTCGCCGCTGAGGACGTCCACGACGTAGACCTGCAGGGTCTCGCCCTCGGTGTAAGTCTCGCCGGGGACCTGCTCATTGCGGGGCAGGATGGCCTCGCCGCCCTTGCCCAGATCGAGTGCCACGATGCCCTTTTCGTTGTCCACGCGGGTCACGGTAGCCTGAATGATGTCATGGGCGCGGCTCTGGATCTCGCTCAGCTGCTGGCTGCGCTCGGCCTCGCGGATGCCCTGACGGATGACGTGCTTTGCGGTCTGGGCTGCGATGCGGCCGAAGTCCTTGGTCTTGAGCGGGGTCACCACACGGTCGCCGATCTCATAGCTCTTGCGGAGCTTCTGTGCCTCGGTCAGGCCGATCTCGGCGTGCTCGTCGTACCAATCCTCGTCGGCGACGACGTTCTGCAGCAGGGCAACGTTGAACTTGCCGGTGTTGGGGTCGATCTCGACCATCACGTTGTCGTCCTCGACCTCGTAGTTCTTCTTGACAGCGATCACGATGGCTGCCTTGATCTTCTCGATCAGATACTCAGCGGTGATGCCGCGCTCGTGCTCCAGCATGGAGAGAGCTTCAAAAAAATCATTATTAGCAGCTGCCATTTTTCGGGTTCCTCCTAATTTTTCTCGTTTTAATCAAACAGATCCTCGTCGTCGCACAGACGCACGGTGCTGGCGGCCGACGCTTCAAAGTTCACAGTGCCGTTTTCCGTTTCGACCGTGATGGTGCTGCCTTCGCGGCCGGTCAGGATGCCGGAAAATTCCTTTGCGCCGTTCTCGTTGGGGCGGAACAGCTTGACGCCGATCTTTTGGCCCTTGACGGCTTCGTAGTGCTCGGGGCGGGTCAGCTTGCGGCCCAGACCGGGGCTGCCGACCTCCAGATAATAGCTCTGCTCAATGGGGTCTGCCTCATCGAGGATGGGGTCCAGCGCGTGGGAGACATCGGCACAGGTGTCGGTGTCCATGGTCGTGCCGTCCGTTTTGTCGATGAGGACGCGAAGATACCAGTCCGGACCTTCCTTCTCAAACACAACATCCCACAGGCGCAGACCCATGCCCTCCACCGTGGGGCGGACAAGCGCTTCGACTCTCTGGGCGGTATTTCCGCCAGACTGCTTCGCCATAAAAAACCTCCAAACAAACAAGAAACGCGGACCTTGCGGCCCACGTTCCATAAAAGTTATATCGTACAAATAGAATATACCATACTCCGGCAAAATATGCAAGAGATTTCGTTGAAAAAACCTCTCAGTCTCGCATTCGCTCGCCAGCTCCCCTATCTAGGGGAGCCATTGGCAGACCGGTTTTGGTCCTGCTGACTGCTTGAGCACGGTTTTCCATTCGGCAATGGGCTTCGCGCCCTATTATAATACCCAAATTCCGTTCTTGAACAGCTCCACAGTGCGGCCGTCGCGGCACTTGCCGGTGATCTCGCTGTCCTCTGCACCGATCATGACATCCTCATGGATGGCAGACTGGTTCATGCCGCGGGCCAGCAGCTCTTCCTTGGAAAGGCTGGTCCCGTCAGCCGTCGTACCCGGGTAGCTTGCACCGAATGCGATGTGGCATGCGGCGTTCTCGTCGAACAGGGTGCTGTAGAACAGCGCGCCGCTGCGGTTGATGGGGCTGGAAGCGGGCACAAGAGCCACTTCGCCGATGTGGCGGGAGCCTTCGTCGGTGTCCAGCAGCTGACCCAGCAGGTCTGCGCCCTCTTCTGCGCCGTGCTCGATGACCTTGCCATCCTTGAAGGTGACATGGAAGCCCTTGATGAGCTGGCCGTTGAACACATAGGGCTTGGTCCCGTAAACGATGCCGTCCACCTTGTCCTTGTGCGGGGCGGTGAACACCTCTTCGGTGGGGATGTTGGGCAGGAAGTCCACGCCCTTCTCGTTCTTGCTGCCGGCGCTCTCCCAGCTGGCCTTGTCGGCCAGACCCACGGTCAGGTCCGTGCCGTTGCTGCTCTTGAAGTGGACGCTCTCGAGGTCGAAAGCATTCATCTTGTCGCGCAGAGTCATCAGGCGGTCAAGGTGAGCCTTCCACTCGTTGACGGGGTCGCCGCCGGTGACGCGGCAGACATCAAAGATGAGCTGCCACAGCTTCTCGATGGCGGCAGCGGTGTCCAGCTCCGGGAACATCTTCTTCGCCCACGGGGCGCTGGGCATGGCGGCGATGGACCACTGGACCTTATCGTTCATGGTGTACTCCCGCCACGGGGCCATGAACTTGCGGGCGGCCGCATTCACGCGGCTGATCTTTGCGCCGTCCAGACCGGCGTAGACCTCCGGATCATCGGCGATCAAATGCAGGACGCACACGCCGCCCTCGCTCTCGGCATAGTCCAGATAGCGGCGCAGCTGCCACGGCTTGTTGTCGCACAGAGCCTCTTCGCTGCCCAGCTCCATCTGGGTGCGGGAAACGGTATTGTCCTTCCAGTTCACCTGCACATCCCGTGCACCGGCCTCATAAGCGCTGCGGACGCACAGACGCGCCAGCGGGGCCGCTTCCAGCGAGCAGTTGATGATCAGGGTCTGCCCCGGCTGGGGATTCACGCCCACACGGACGATGAAATCGGCATATTTTTTCAGAAGTTCGTTAAAGTTTTCCACGAAAGTTCCTTTCTGCCGTGCAAAAACGGCATGGTTCTTATTCTGTGGTCCAGTATACCCTTTTTTCGGGTGCGTGTCCACCGGAAATCGTTTTATCACGTTGCATTTTTTTCGGTGCTGTGCTATACTACAAACAGAAAGAGAATGCTGTCCGGCAAACGGTCCGCACCTTTCAACTTGTCACATAAAAATGACCGCGAAGTGGGCTAGACTTGGGCGGTCATTTTTTGTTGCCAAAGATTTTCCAAGCGATATCAAACATCCCAAAGCCGACCGTTGCAAGCAACGTCAGCAAGGCTAACGTTTCCAAAAGCGTCATGGATCATCCCCCCTTTCGCACGAAGCGTCAGGGGTGCAGCAATGCAGACCTCCCTGACGCCAAGTCGGGAAGGCGCAAGACCGCCTGCCGTATGTGGGCAGCACTCTCGAAAATCAGTATAACAAAGGCTTCGCAGTTTTTCAACCTGCGAAGCCTTTTTCCATGCAAAAAATCCCCTGTCCGCATTGCTGCAGACAGAGGATTTTTGATTTTAGAACTCGATCTTACTCTCGATGTAGCTCTTCAGCTCGCTGATGGGCATACGGACCTGCTCCATGGTGTCGCGGTTGCGGACGGTGACGCAGTTATCTGCGGTGATGCCCTTGGCCTCGTCGCCGACGGTGTCGAAGTCCACGGTGATGCAGTACGGCGTGCCGATCTCGTCCTCACGGCGATAGCGCTTGCCGATGGAACCGGTGTCGTCGTAATCGACCATGAAGTACTTGCTCAGCTCGTTGCGGATCTCCATGGCCTTCTCGCCCAGCTTCTTGCTCAGCGGCAGGACAGCGCACTTGTAGGGAGCCAGAGCCGGATGTAGACGCAGGACGGTGCGGACATCTTCCTTGCCCTTGGCATCGACGAGGTGCTCTTCGTCGTAAGCCTCGCACAGGAAGGCCAGCGCCACACGGTCGCAGCCCAGAGACGGCTCGATGACGTAGGGGATATAGTGCTCGTTGGTCTCAGAGTCAAAGTACTCCAAGCTCTTGCCAGAAGCCTCCTGATGGCGGCTCAGGTCGTAGTTGGTGCGGTCTGCGATGCCCCACAGCTCGCCCCAGTCGGTGAACGGGAACGCATACTCGATATCGGTGGTCGCGCGGCTGTAGAAGGCCAGCTCTGCCGGCTCGTGGTCACGCAGACGCAGGTGCTCCTTCTTGATGCCGAGGCTCAGCAGCCAGTTCTCGCAGTAGTCCTTCCAGTAAGCGAACCACTCGAGGTCGGTCCCGGGCTTGCAGAAGAACTCGCACTCCATCTGCTCGAACTCGCGGGTACGGAAGGTGAAGTTGCCCGGGGTGATCTCGTTGCGGAAAGCCTTGCCGACCTGGCAGACGCCGAAGGGCAGCTTGCGGCGGGTGGTGCGCTGGGTGTTGACGAAGTTGGTGAAAATGCCCTGGGCCGTCTCGGGCCGCAGATACACGGTGTTCTTGGCATCCTCGGTGACGCCCTGGAACGTCTTGAACATCAGGTTGAACTGACGGATGTCGGTGAAGTTGTGCTTGCCGCAGCTGGGGCAGGGGATGTTGTGCTCCTCGATGAAGTCCTTCATCTCCTGCTGGGAGAAGGCGTCGATGGGCTTGCTGAGCTCGAAGCTGTTCTCGTGGCACCAGTCCTCGATGAGCTTGTCGGCGCGGAAGCGCTCCTTGCACTCCTTGCAGTCCATCAGGGGATCGGAGAAGCCGGCCAGATGGCCGCTGGCCACCCAGGTCTGGGGGTTCATGAGGATGGCGGCGTCCTGCCCCACGTTGTAGGGGTTCTCCTGCACGAACTTCTTCCACCAGGCCTTCTTGATGTTGTTCTTCAGCTCCACGCCCAGCGGGCCGTAGTCCCATGTGTTGGCAAGGCCGCCGTAGATCTCGGAGCCTGCGAAGATGATGCCGCGGTTTTTGCACAGCGCCACGATCTTATCCATGGTCTTTTCGGTGTTTTTCATGTGCTCGTCTCCTTTATGTGAATAGTTTTGGAAAACAAAAAACGCCCTGATGCCATTGCTGACATCAGGGCGAACTAAGCTTTAGTCCGTGGTTCCACCTGAATTTGGATCGCTCCACACTCTCTTGCCGGTAACGGGGCATCCGGCGGGCATTTCCTCCCGCGGCTCCGGGCAGCCACGCCCATCATCGCCTGTAACAGGGAAAGAATAGCACGTTTCGGGGTGGTTGTCAAGCGGGAAGCATTGACATTTCTTCGTCAGATTGTTACAATATGTTGCGGAATAGAGTTGCTGCGCTACGGCAGGCGGTTTGGCTACGCCCTCCGAAAGGAGGTGACAGTATGCCTATCACGTTGACCATTCACTTGTTTGGACTCGTCTTTACATTGAAGGTAAAACGCGAAAGCCGCCACTCTGGCAAGTGACGGCTTTCTGAAAAGATAAACGAATCAAACCAGAGCCAAACCGCTTGTCGCAGCTGCTCTATCTCCATTATACCCGGTGACGGACATTTGTCAAGTCACCGGGTATATTTTCACTTCCCGGCGGCCATGACCTTTCCGGCGGCATCCACCACCAGACGGTCGGTCTTTGCGCCGGCGGCGCTCTTGCTGAAGCTCACCGTCCACGCGCCGGAGGTCACGTCATAGGTGGCGTACACCTGATCGTACTCGCCGGTGTACTGCGCCTTGGCCGCGTCCATGGCGGCCTGCTGGCTGACGCTCTTGCGCCCCAGCTGCACCGTGCCCAGAATGGACAGCAGCTCAGCCCGGTTGGCGTTCCACACCTCGGTGGTCATGGTCTCGGAGGGGGAAGCCACATAGCTGCCCGGCGCGTCCTCAAAGAAAATGTCCGCCATGACCATGGTGCCCTTTTCCGTGTCCTCCTCCGTGTGCTGCCAGACCTTCATGCCGTTGGCAAGGGTCAGCTCCTCGCTGGTGACGCCGGTGCCGCAGATGCCATAGCCGCCCGTCCAGCACAGCAGGGTGTAGCTGACGGCGGTGTCGGCGGTCTTGTAGAAGCGGATGCCCTCGGTCTTGTCGGTGCCGTTATCAGACACCTGCTCCCAGCTCCAGCCTTCAGGCAGGTCCAGCGCCATGTCCACATAGCCGTGGGTGAACTCGGCG
>OLGM01001114.1_pt1 | contig 13249 bp, 10 predicted proteins | sample 1606001 | NCBI WGS metagenome assembly OLGM01 (sample SAMN03283294) | human gut metagenome | biome: human-associated habitat; material: feces | host: Homo sapiens | place: Peru | collected 2012
CCCCCCAGGCGACGGAAAGTGTGGATTTTGTTGCCGAAGAGTACCGTGCGGCACCTTTGAGCGACGAAAAGGCGCGGAAGTGTCGCCTGAAAGTGTCGTGCTGCACTCTCGGGCGACGAAAATGCGCGACAGTGTTGCCCAAGCGTGTCGTGCTGCACTCTCGGGCGACGAAAATGCTCGGAAGTGTTGCCTAAGCGTGCCGCGCTACACCCTCGGGCGATGAATAGTGTGGGTCCGTTGCCGAAGAGTCCCATTCATCCTTACGTCATTCTGCCCTACACCCACGGGCAACAAAAATGGACGGAAGTGTCGCCTGAACGTGTCGTGCCACACTCTCGGGCGACGAAAATGCTCGGAAGTGTCGCCTGAAAGTGCCGTGCTGCACTCTCGGGTGACGATATTGGGTTAAAATGTTGCCTGAGGTGGGGTGTGGGATCGCATCGTAGTACATCACCGTTGGGACGCGCCGTGGAACTGCACCGTTGGGATGCGTCGTGGAACTGCACCGGGGCTGGCTATACTGGCTATACCATGTTGAGGGCGGTGAAGAGGCGGCGGTAGGCGGCGGCTTTCTGTTCCAGGGGGAGGGGGTAGGCTCTGGAGGAGGAGGGCATGCGGTAGAGGCGCATCGGACGGCCTTCGAAATGAAATTCTGAATATTCACCGGTGGCGGGGGCGGAGGTGCCGAAGGTTTGGCAGAGGGTGTCGGTGGCTTTCTCGCCGGTGGTTACAATGGCTTGGCACTTAGGGATTTCCCTTAACAGGGCCGGGATGTCGGTCGGAGTGATGACCTCCAGGAACTTGTCTGAGGCGTTGTCTTTCAGGCGGCGGACGGCGGTGGCGGTGTCGTACATCGCTATGCCGGTTCCGGTGCAGAAATCCACTATGTCATCCAGTCTGAATTTCTTGGCGGCAACGTCCACGAAACGGTTCTTGTCGTTGAAAAATATCAGACCCATAATCCGCCACATGTCGTTGATGAAATTCGGGTAGTAAAAATCTATGCTCCAGCGTTTGGATTGGGGCGGGAAACTGCCCAGCATCAGCACCTTGGCATTAGCCGGCAGGAATGGCTCGAAAGGATGCCGCTCAACGGGAATTGGGTTGCGGTCTGGAAACGACTCGTATGTGTTTAATCTTTCGATGGTTGAGCCTATATTTTCGGCCTCTGGGCTAACGGTTTGACAAAGTCCGCCAACCACCGAAGTGCCCGAAACAATGGTGTTGCTACGGCAAGTCGCTTTTTCGACATCTGAACTTGTCGAAGCGATTAAAGTTTCTCCGGTCACTGAGTCTGCTGAAGTGACCGGAGAAACAGCTTTCAATCCTTTTTGAATATTCATTACTTGGCGGCTGAGCCAGCGGAACCGGCTGTACCTGCATCGTCAGCTGCGCCAGCGGAACCGGCTGCGTCGGCTGCGCCAGCGGAACCGGCTGCACCGGCATCATCTGCTGCACCGGCATCATCCGCTGCACCGGCGTCGTCGGCTGCACCTTCGACAAAGGCGACGATCTCACCTTTGGCGACCTTGTCACCCTGCTTGCCGAGGGTGGCCACTATGCGGCCGTCAACGGCGGGAACCAGTTCCTCCATTCCGTAATATGTCTGCACGAAGCCTATGCCCTTTCCGGTCTTGACCTCTGTGCCGGCGATCGGAGCTACTGAATCGTCCTCCACATCGACCTGCCAGAGAAGCTGACCCTTGGCCGGAGCCTGGACAGGAACGGCGTGAGGGTAGCGCCTGGCATATTCATCCACATCGAACTTCGGCATCTCGACCACAGGACGCACCACCTCGATCGGGGCGTTCGCCTTGGCCTTGAGGTCGGCCAGCTCGGCGTTGAAGCGCTCTTTGGCCACGCCGCTCCGATAGTCCCTGTACTGGCGCTCGTGCATCGCGAACTCGAAGAGTTCCTCCTCGTCCTGACCTTCGTCCCAGCCCTCTTCCTTCATCATCTGACGGAATTTCGGAAGCTCGTCCGGGTACATCTCCTGAGGGTCGCCGGTGTAGAACTCCATGCCTTTCTCCTTGGCGAGCTGTACGATCTCCGGAGCGAGCTCTCCAGGGAGGCGGCCCATCTTGCCGAGGATCATGTTCCAGGTGTCCTTGTCGATCGTGGTCCAGCGAGGCTTGCCGTTCAGAAGGTTCAGGAGGTTCATCAGCGCGGTGTTCTTCGTGTACTGGCTGAACGGAGTCACAAGTGGCGGGAATCCGAGACGCGGCCAGACATATTCAACCTCCTGGAACAGCTTGACCATCAGGGTGTCGAGGCTGATCTCAGGACGGCCGTGAGCCCTTTCGGCGGCGTTGATGGCGCCTTGGAAGCCCTTGAGGTCGGCCATCATCGAGCCCATCATTCCGCCAGGAAGGCCGCAGCCCACGAGCAGCGAGCTCATCTTGGCGTTGGAAGGGTTGATCCAGTAGCCGAGGAAGTCGTCGATAAACTTCTGCGTGAGGCGGCGCACCTCCATGTATGCGTCCATATTCAGATCCTTCACAAGGAATCCGTCGGCCTTCAGCATCTCCCTGATGGTGATCACGTCCGGATGGACCTTGCCCCAGGAGAGCGGCTCGACGGCCACGTCCAGGACATCAGCGCCGGCGCGGGCCACCTCCAGCATCGAGGCAGGGGAGAAGCCCGGTCCCGAGTGTCCGTGGTACTGGACAAGAATATGAGGGTATTTCTTCTTGATGTCGCGTGTGAGCTGGCCGAGGAAGGTCGGACGGCCGATTCCCGCCATATCCTTGAGGCAGATCTCGTCGGCTCCATATTCAACGACCTTGTCGACGATGCCCATGTAATATTCAACAGTGTGGACAGGGGAGTTGGTGATGGAGAGGGCAACCTGCGAGATCATTCCGCCTTTCTTGGCGAATTCGACTGAGCGGCGCAGGTTTCTGTGGTCGTTCAGGCCGCAGAAGGAGCGGGAGATGTCGGTGCCTTGCTTTTTCTTGACTTTGAACATCAGTTCCCTGACATCGGCCGGAACCGGGTTCATTCTGAGGGCGTTGAGGCCTCTTTCAAGCATATGCGTCTGGATGCCGGCCTTGTGGAAAGGGGCGGTCCAGCGGCGGACGGCCACGTTAGGGTTTTCGCCGAAAAGGAGGTTCACCTGCTCGAACGCGCCGCCGTTGGTCTCGACGCGGTCGAAGCAGCCCATATCAATGATGGCCGGTGCCACCTCGACAAGTTGGTCCACGCGGGGAACGTACTTGCCGGACGACTGCCACATATCCCTGTAAACGAGGGAAAATTTGATCTCTCTTGCCATAATGTTCTTGCTTATCTGATTTACAAATATACTTATAATTTTATATTTTTGCTTAGGGTGGAATTTTAACTAACTTTGTAAGTTATGAAAAATGCGTTTCTGACAATAGCGGTTATGACACTCGTCGCCACTGCGGTGACGGGCTGCGACTTCTTCCGAAGGCTCGCCGGACGGCCTGACTCTGAATGGATTGAGGCTAAGGCTGAGGCCATTCGTCAGGAAGAGGAGGCGCTGCGGATCCGTCAGGACTCGCTGGAGAGGGCCCGAAAGGCCGAGGCGGACTCGCTTGCCGCCGCCGATTCTGTGCGTCTTGCCAACCATCGCTATCGTTTTTGTGTGATTCTGGGCTCGTTCTCCAGCAAAGAGAATGCCGAGCGGTATGTCGAGGAGATAGCGGCGAAGGGGTATAAGGGCGAGCTGCTCACTTTCAGGAACAGCACGGCTGTGGGGGTGTGCCCGACAGATGACGAGGAGCAAGCCAAGAAGTCGCTGAGCGAACTGCAAAGGCAGGATTTTTGCCCTAACGGCGCGTGGATTTTAGAAAGGAAACAATGATGAAAGGAAAAATCACGATCATTTCGGCCATCTGCGCCATCTTCATCGGGATGATCCCGGTCAACGCACAATTCAAAAACGGAGCGTCCTACGCCGATCTGAATGACAGCGAGACAATCCGGGCATTCAAGGAACACGTATCGACCATCTCGGCGGCCGTTATGGAGGGGCGCAAGGCCGGCTCCGAAGGCGAGAGAATGACCGCTGAATATGTCACCGGGATATTCAAGAAATATGGAGTTGACGTGCTGTCCGGAGAGGACGGCGATGTGTTCGGCATCCGTCAGGAAAACGGCGACACGCTTACCTCACGCAACGTCTGCGCGTTCATCCAAGGCGGGGACAAGACTCTGAGGAATAAATACATAGTGATCGGCGCGAGGATGGACAATCTCGGCATGGACACGATGACGATAGACGGACGTACTGTCGAGCGGACATATTACGGAGCCAACGGCAACGCTTCGGGGCTTGCGATGATGCTGGAACTGGCGCGGATGCTCCAGACCAACAGCCCGCTGCTGGGGCGGTCGGTGCTGTTCGTGGCGTTCGGTGCCTCCGGGCAGACTTACGCCGGTTCGTGGTATTTCCTGAACAGGGCGTTCTCGGATGTGGCTGACATCGATGCGATGATCAACCTGGATATGGTGGGCACCGGCGGTGACGGATTCTACGCCTACACCTCCTCCAACGCAGATATGAACGAGGTCGTCAAGTCGATGGCCGGGCAGCTTCAGCCGATCCTGCCGACCCTCACGGCGCAGGAGCCTTACCCTTCCGACCACAGGGCTTTCTACGACAAGGAGATCCCTTCAATCCTCTTCACCACAGGACATTACCCTGAATATGGCACCGAACGTGACACGCAATCAATAATCGACTACGACACGATGGAGAGGGAACTTGAATATGTCTATAACTATTCAGTGGCTCTCATCAACGGTCCCAAGCCGATATTCAACCCTTCGGATCTGTCGGGATTGACGAGCGCGGACAAGGGTGATGATGCCGTTGTGCCGTATTATGATTGCGACTACAGACCGTCATTCCTTGGCAGCCGTGACCCGAGGGTATTCCTTGAGAAATGGGTATATACCTATATGAAATACCCTAAGGAGGCCGTCAAGAACGGAATACAGGGCCGTGTGCTTGTGGATTTTGTGATCGATGAGAAGGGCAAGGTCCGTGATGTCAAGGTGCTCAAGGGTGTTGATCCGCTTCTTGACGAGGAAGCCGTGCGGATCATCAGCGCGTCTCCGGACTGGAAGCCTGGTTGGCTGCGTGGCAAGAAAGTGAAGTCCCGAATGTCGCTCTACGTCGAGTTCCGGCTTGAGAAGAAAGGCAGTTTCGGACTGAAAAGACACGATAATTAATAAACAACAGTAATAAAATGGACTACGATTTCAGGAAAATTGAGAAAAAGTGGCAGGCCTACTGGGCCCAGAACGGCACTTTCAAGACGAAGGAGGATCCTTCCAAGCCGAAGTTCTATGTTCTGGATATGTTCCCTTATCCGTCCGGAGCAGGTCTGCACGTCGGCCATCCGCTGGGCTACATCGCCAGCGACATATATTCCCGCTACAAGAGACTCAAGGGCTTCAATGTGCTTCACCCGATGGGGTACGACGCTTTCGGCCTTCCTGCCGAGCAGTACGCCATCCAGACCGGGCAGCATCCGGAGGTGACGACGGTCAACAACATCAATCGTTACCGTCAGCAGATGGACAGGATCGGTTTCTCCTACGATTGGAGCCGTGAGCTTCGCACCTGCGATCCGGCCTACTACAAGTGGACCCAGTGGGCTTTCCTGAAGATGTTCGGCTCTTGGTACGACAATGACGCTCAGAAGGCTCGCCCGATCGAGGATTTGATAGCCGCGTTCGAGAAAGGCGGAAGCACTGCCGTAAACGCCGCCTGCACGGAGCACGAACCGTTCACGGCGGAGCAGTGGCAGGCATATTCCGAAAAAGAGAAGTCGGACGCGCTGATGAACTACCGCATCGCCTATCAGGGAGAGACGGCGGTGAACTGGTGCGCCGGACTCGGAACTGTGCTCGCCAACGACGAGGTGAAGGATGGCCTTTCAGTCCGCGGAGGCTTCCCTGTGGAGCAGAAGAAGATGAAGCAGTGGCAGCTCAGGGTTTCGGCTTATGCCGGAAGGCTTCTCGAAGGTCTGGACAGGATAGACTGGACCGACTCCCTCAAGGAGATGCAGCGCAACTGGATCGGAAAGTCCAACGGCTGCGAGGCTGTGTTCAAGTGCTACAACGGTGAGACAGAGCACGATGTGACCATATTCACGACTCGCGCGGACACAATGTTCGGCGTGACATTTATGGTGCTCGCCCCGGAAAGCGACCTCGTGCCGCTTCTGACCGCTCCGGATCAGAAAGATGCTGTGGATGAATATCTTGCCGCTGTGAAAAAGAAGACCGAGCGCGAAAGGATAGCCCAGACCAAGACCGTCACCGGCGTGTTCAGCGGCTCTTATGGAGTGAACCCGATGACCGGCGACAAAGTTCCGATCTGGATCTCTGAATATGTCCTTGCGGGTTACGGCACAGGCGCCATTATGGCCGTTCCTGCCCACGACAGCCGCGACTATGCGTTCGCCAAGAAGTTCGGTCTGCCGATCATCCCTCTGATCGAGGGCTGCGATGTCAGCGATGAAAGCTTCGACGCGAAGGAAGGCAAGATGATCAACTCCGGATTCCTTAACGGATTGGATGTCAAGGAGGCCATTCCAGCCGCCATCGACTACGTTGAGAAGCACGGAATCGGTCACAGGAAGGTCAACTACCGTCTCCGTGACGCGATTTTCAGCCGCCAGAGGTACTGGGGCGAGCCGTTCCCGATCTACTACAAGGACGGCATCCCGACTCCGGTTCCGTTCGAGAAACTGCCTCTCCAGCTGCCTGAGATCACGGAGTTCAAACCTACCGAGAACGGTGAGCCGCCTCTCGCGAGGGCGAAGGACTGGACCTACGAGGGTTATCCTCTGGAGACCAGCACGATGCCGGGCTTCGCCGGATCAAGCGCCTACTACCTCCGCTATATGGATCCTCACAACAACGAGGCTCTCGTCGATAGGAAGGTTGATGAATATTGGCGTGATGTGGATCTGTACATCGGTGGTACAGAGCACGCTACGGGACACCTTATATATTCCCGCTTCTGGGACAAGTTCCTCTTTGACCTTGGTTATGTCTGCGAGGACGAGCCGTTCCGCAAGCTGGTCAACCAGGGTATGATCCAGGGACGCTCCAACTTCGTTTACAGGATCGTGGGCACCAACACGTTCGTCTCACTTGGTCTGAAGGACCAGTACGAGACCACCGAGATCCACGTGGACATCAACATCGTCCGCAACGACAAGCTCGACCTTGAAGCCTTCAAGAAATGGAGACCTGAGTTCGCCGACGCGGAGTTCATCCTTGAGAACGGTGAATATGTCTGCGGATGGGCCGTGGAGAAGATGAGCAAGTCGATGTACAACGTTGTCAATCCGGACAAGATCTGTGACGACTACGGTGCCGACACCCTCCGTCTCTACGAGATGTTCCTCGGACCTCTTGAGCAGTCAAAGCCTTGGGACACAAAGGGTATCGATGGCGTGAACAGATTCCTGCGCAAGTTCTGGAGGCTCTTCTACGATGGTGACAACTTCATCGTGACCGACGAGAAGGCCACTCCGGCCGAGCTGAAGGTCCTCCATAAGCTGATCACCAAGGAGCAGGACGACATCGAGCACTTCTCCTACAACACGACGGTCAGCGCGTTTATGATCGCCCTGAATGAACTGTCCGGTCTCAAGTGCCACAAGCGTGAGATCCTTGAGCCGCTGACAGTTATGCTCTCTCCGTTCACCCCTCACATCGCTGAGGAACTTTGGGAGGCCCTTGGACACAACGAGAGCATCACATTCGCTCATTTCCCTGAGTTCAACGCCGCTCTCGCCGCTGAGGACAACGTGACATATCCGGTTTCCTTCAACGGCAAGATGCGCTTCACCGTGGATCTCCCTAAATCCCTTTCACCTAAGGAGGTAGAGGCACGGATCCGTGAGATGGAGCAGACGTCCAAGTATGTTGGCGGACAGAACGTCGTCAAGGTTATCGTCGTTCCGGGCAAGATTGTGAACTTTGTTTTGAAATAGTCTATGGCGGTTTCTTCTTCCACAATCCTAAGAGGAGTCAAGGAATATCTCCTCATCACTCTTGGTATAGTCATCTATACCGTAGGCTGGGCGATATTCCTGACTCCGAACAACCTTATCGGCGGCGGAGTCTCCGGTATAAGCGCCATCATCCAGTATGCCACCGGTCTCAAGATGGGATATTCCTATTTTGTGATAAATACTGTGCTTTTGATTATCTCGGTGATCATCATCGGGCCCGCGTTCGGCGTGAAGACGGTGTATGCCATAATACTTGCCTCCGTCTGTCTGAATGTGTTCCAGTCCATTATCCCTGAGACGATCATCCAGGACTTCGCTCTGTCGAACGGTAAACTGATGTGCTCGATAATCGGAGGTTCGATGGCCGGTCTCGGCATCGGAATGTCGATTTCCCAAGGCGGAAGCACGGGAGGGACGGACATAGTCGCCTTGATCATCACGAAATTCAGGAATATATCTCCAGGACGCATTATCCTCACTATGGATGTGTTCATCATCGCTTCGTCGCTGTTGTTCCCGTCCTTCGGTGCTGACGGACAAAGGATTCCGTTTGACAGTAAGTTCTCTATCGCTGTTTATGGCATGATCATCGTGACTGTCTGCGGCCACGTGGTGGATCTCTATCTGGCCGGCTCCAAGCAGAGTGTCCAGCTGTTTATTCTTTCAAGACACTATGAGGAGATCGCCGACATGGTCTCCAAGGATTTCCACAGAGGTGTGACCGTTTTGAACGGGGAAGGCTGGTACACCAAACAGCCCGCTTCAGTCCTTATGGTCATCACCAGAAAGACGGATCTGAATCTTCTTTTGAGATCGATCAAGCGTGTGGATCCTGACGCCTTCCTCTCCATCTCCTCTGTCAGCGGAGTCTATGGACAAGGCTTCGACTCCATAAAAGGTGCAAAGAAAAGTTAGTTTTCATAAAGAAAACACGATTTTTACTTCATACCCCCTGGCAAACCACCGTCCGGGGGCTTTTTCTTGTTATCTTGCCGGAACTAACTATTGATCCAATGACGATTTTCATCACATTTCTGACTCTTCTGGAGTTGTTCATATTCTTGGTCTATGACCTAAGAATCAACAGGGGCGACCGTTCCGCAAGGTATGCCATCCGCCTTATGTCCTCCATCGGAGGACTTGTCCTGATTCTGGCTGAGATTCTCCTTCCCGGCCGGCTTGACACTCCTGAACTGGAGGTTGATCTTTCATTCATCACGGCAATGCTTGTGATGTATCCGTGTTCGTTCGAGAAGCCGGACACATCGTTCAAGGCGGCGCTATGCCTGCTGATTTTCGGTTTCGTCACGCTGTTGTATTTCAGGTGCAAGTCTTCCGGCACATTTGATTTCAAGTGCCAGCGCATTGTGTATTCGTTCGCTCCGATGCTTCTGTTCGTGCTGTCGTATTTTCTTTACATAGCCTATCGCCGTTTCTCAGGGATAAGAGCCATGTTCAGAAACACGGCGGTATGGCACAATGTGGAGGAACATTCACGGTTCCTCTACTCCATAGCGTTTATGGTCGCCGGAATGATTTTCCTATGCGCCGGCACATCCGCCGGACATCTGAAAGGTTTTCTCACAGCCGTGTCTGCGGTCATGTATCTTGCGCTTTACGCCATACTCTATCTGCGAGCCATGACAGGCAGAACCTACGTCATTAACCGTGCCACGGAGAAAAGGATCAAGGACATCATAAAGGGTAATCTGAGAACGTCATACATTGAGAAGGCTGATGAGGACAAGAAGATGAACAACCTTTACAGACGGGTTGTGATGTACATGGAGGAGAAAAGGCCTTATCTTGACCAGACCTTTGACATGGCAAGCCTTGCCGATCTGATGTTCACGAACAAGCTGTACCTGTCGAAGACGATAAATGTCCTTTCCGGTCGCAATTTCAGGCAGTTTGTGAACTATTACAGGGTGCAGAGGGCGATCGAACTGTTCAAACAGGATCCCAGACTGAAAATCTGCGAGGTCTCGGAGATGTCAGGATTCCATACAGCGGTGTCCTTCAACATGTCGTTCAAGGTGAACACCGGAAAGACTCCTACTGAATGGCTTAACGCCTACACGTCCGAACTGGAAAAGTAAAAGAGAAGGCGGGAAAACTCGTTTCTCCGCCTTCTCTATATTCTTTATCCGAGTTTCCAGGAAACCGGTGGGGGCGCTATGATATCCATCTCCTCTTTCTTGACAGGGTGAACGAATTTGATCTCGTGGGAGTGCAGGCATATCCCTCCGTCAGGATTGGATCGCGGAGCACCGTATTTCAGGTCTCCTTTGATGACACATCCGATGCCCGCCAACTGACAGCGGATCTGGTGATGCCTTCCTGTAAGCAATTGAACCTCAATCAAGGAGTATCTTTCCGTGTCTTTCAGATGTGTGTAGATCAGTTTGGCGAGTTTGGCTCCGGGAGTCTTCTCGCCACCCCTTGCAATGAAACTTTTGTTCATCTTTTCGTTGCGGACCAGCCAGTCGTCCAGTTCCGCCGATTCTTTCTCAGGCGCGGCGCAGCACAATGCCCAGTACGTCTTGTGAATATTCCCGGACCGGAACATCTCGGAGAGTCTGGAGAGGGCTTTCGAGGTCTTGGCGAGGATTGTTATACCACTGACAGGCCGGTCAAGACGATGCGGGATTCCCACATACACCTTGCCCGGCTTGTCATCTCTTTGGGCGATGAACGCTTTCAGCGTCTCGGCCAGACACTCGTCCCCGGTCTTGTCTGCCTGGACGATCTCTCCGGGTCTTTTGTTGAAGACAAGAATATGATTGTCCTCGTAAAGAATCCGTGACTCCAGATCCCGGAACTCGTCCTCTCCCAAACGTCTGTACTCCATCTATTCTATAGGTACAAGGGCGAAACTCAATGTGCCTCTGCAGCAAAGTTTGCCGCCGACTTCCAGTTTGGCGGAGCAGAAGAACAGGTTGCCTCTTCTCTCGTCCAGCGTGGCCGTCACCTCACAAAGGTCTCCAGGCTTTACGGGATTCTTGAAGCGGACCTTGTCCAGTCCGGCGTAGAGGGTGATGTGCCCAGGAATCTCATCCTTGACGAGAATGGCGCAGCTCTGGGCCATGATCTCGCATTGGATCACACCCGGAACTATCGGATTGCCAGGGAAATGCCCTCTTGTGAAGAACTCGTCTTCCTTGATTCTGTATTGGGAGTGCGCGACACCGTTCTCGTCAATATGAGCCTCCTCTATAAGAAGCATAGGCTCACGGTGCGGCATGAATTGTTTGATTTCTTCGATATTCATAACTCTTGGACTTTTAATGGACTTATCCTTCGTATTTTCTGAAGGCGACGCAGGCGTCGTGTCCACCGAATCCGAACGAGTCGGAGATTCCGAGCGTCAGGTCTGTCTTGACAGCCTTGTTAGGAGTATAGTCAAGATCGCATTCCGGATCCGGAGTGTCCAGATTGATTGTTGGAGGGCAGATCCCGTCACGAAGGGCGAGCACCGTGGCGATTGCCTCGGCCGCTCCGGCCGCTCCGAACATGTGTCCGGTCATGGACTTGATGGAGCTGATGTGAGCCTTGTAGGCGAAGTCTCCGAGGGCGTTCTTGTAGGCAAGCGTCTCGGCGACATCGTTCAGTTTTGTGCCCGTTCCGTGGGCGTTGATGTAGAGGTTGTCCTTCTCCTTGTCGAATCCGGCCTCCTCAAGGGCGAGCTCGATGCACTTCGCCTGCGTCGTTCCGTCCGGCCTCGGCGCTGTTGAGTGGTAGGCGTCGCAGGTGTTGCCGTAGCCGACCATCTCGCCGATAATCTGCGCTCCACGGGCCTTGGCGTGCTCATATTCCTCAAGCACAAGCGCTGCGGAGCCGTCCGCCATGACAAAGCCGGCACGGTTGCCGTTGAAAGGAAGTGAGGCGTAATTCGGATCCGTGGCTCTGGAGAGGGCCTTGGCGTTGGCGAAGCCGACGATGCCGATCGGAATGGTGGCGTTTTCGCAGCCTCCGGTGATGATCGCGTCGGCGTAGCCGTTCCTGATGGCGCGGAAAGCCTCTCCCATGGCGTTGGTCGATGTGGCGCAGGCTGTCACGATGTCAAGACATGGACCCTGTGCATTGTGGAGGATGGCGATGTGTCCGGCCGCGATGTTGGAGATCATCGTCGGGATGAACAGCGGAGAGATCCACTGGCCGGAAGGATCCTCGATCATCTTGGAGATCTCCCTGTACTGTGTGGCGAACCCACCGATTCCGGAACCGAAGTAGACTCCGAGCCTGAAAGGATCGATGTTCTTGTCTTCGCCTTTGGAGGAGAGTCCCGACTGCCTCATCGCCTGATAGGCGGCGGCCACGCCGTACTGTGTGAACAGATCCTGCTTTCTTATGAACGGCTTGTCCATTCCGTATTCCTCGGCCTTGAAATCCTTGATGATGCCGGCGATTCCGACCGGGAGGTTGTCCGTAGGGAAGGACTTGATGTAATCTATGCCGCACACTCCGTCGCAAAGGTTGCTCCAGAAGGTGTTGACATCATTTCCTACAGGGGAGATGACTCCCATTCCAGTTATAACTACTCTTTTATTCATGTTTTATCCTTTATAATCATTGATTTAAGCCAGAAATCCAGGGGCCCCGGCGAGCAGTTTCTCCGCTCCGTCCATCAGGTCTTCGACGATCTCCCTGGCGGTCTCTTTCTTCTTGATCATTCCGGCAACCTCACCGGCGAGGAAGCTTCCTCCAGCAAGGTCTCCGTCAAAGACTGCCTTGCGCATAGATCCGGTGCCGAACTTCAGAACCTCTTCCTTAGGCACCGCAGGGTCATATTCCATCTTGAAGAATTTCTTCGCGAACGGGGTCTTGAGGCCACGGACAGCGTCTCCGAGTGACTTGCCGGTCACCATTGTGCTGACATCGGACGCGGCGATCAGTCTGGCCTTGTAATTCTCGTGAATATGGCACTCGTCGGCGATGAGGAACCTCGTCCCGACCTGAACGCCCTTGGCTCCGAGCATGAAAGCGGCCGCAACCCCTCTGCCATCGAATATTCCACCCGCGGCAAGGACTGGAATATCCAAGGCATCAACCACTTGCGGTACAAGCGCCATTGTATGGATATCCCCGATATGTCCTCCGGATTCCGCGCCTTCGGCCACAACGGCTGTCGCTCCGAGTTCCTGCATCTTGAGTGCGTAGGCAACGGACGCCACAACAGGGATGACCTTGATTCCGGCGGCCTTCCATTTCTCCATATAGGCGGCAGGGGAGCCGGCTCCGGT
>OLGM01001115.1_pt1 | contig 13247 bp, 9 predicted proteins | sample 1606001 | NCBI WGS metagenome assembly OLGM01 (sample SAMN03283294) | human gut metagenome | biome: human-associated habitat; material: feces | host: Homo sapiens | place: Peru | collected 2012
CAGAATATGACCGATGAGGAAGCAAGAAAGACAGCGAAGATCGTTGCGCTCTCAGCGGTCAAATACGGAGATCTTTCCAATCAGGCTTCCAAGGATTATATTTTTGATATTGATAAGTTCACCTCCTTTGAAGGAGATACCGGTCCGTACATTCTTTATACCATCGTCCGGATCAAATCCATTCTTGCGAAAGCAAAGGAACAGGGAGAGGATCTTACAAATTTGACGTTAAAAGAGGCAGATACCGATTCCCAGAAGGCATTGATGATGACGATTGCTCGTTTCAATGCCATGATGGAAAATGCATATGATGAGGTTGCACCGCACAAGATCTGTGCCTACATTTATGATCTTGCCAATGCATTGAATCGTTTTTACCATGAAAACCGGATTCTTGCAGAAGAAGATGAGACAAAGAAACGCGGCTGGCTTGGACTTCTGATCCTGACAAAGGAAATTCTGGAGGCATGTATTGATGTGCTGGGCTTTAGTGCACCGGAAAGGATGTAATGCATGGCAGGAAAGTATTATGCTGTGCGGAAGGGTACGGTGACCGGAATTTTCCGTACATGGGAAGAATGTAAGAAGAATGTCCATGGTTATTCCAGTGCAGAATATAAGAGCTTTAAAACGCTGGAAGAAGCGGAGGCATATATGAAGGGCGGAGCCGTTGCAGAAGAAGTGACGGACACCGTTCCGATCTATGTAGATGGAAGCTATAATAAGGTAACGAAAGAGTTTTCCTATGGCATGGTTGTTCTCTTGAAGGAAGGCGAGCAGATCTTTTGTGAATCCTACCGGGATGAGGAGCTTGCCACGATGCACAATGTGGCAGGAGAGATTAAGGGCGCGGAGGCTGCCATGCGGTATGCAATGGAGCATCATATCCCGGCGATTACGATTTACCATGATTACGAGGGCATTGCGAAGTGGTGTCTTGGGGATTGGAAGACCAATAAAGAAGGTACGAAAGCCTATAAAGCATTTTATGAGGAAGCCTCAAAGGAGGTTTCCATCCGCTTTCAGAAGGTGACCGGACATTCCGGGGATCATTATAATGATCTGGCAGATCATCTTGCCAAAAAGGCATTGGGAATTGACTGAGCAGTTATCAGATCAATCAGGAATATGATCTGTAAATAATATTGTAGTAGGAAAGAGGTTTCGTTATGATATCTTATCTGATGGGGAGAAATGAAGCGATCCTTGCAGCAATCGGACTTTTGATCGCATTCGCGGGAACGATTGTGCTCACGGCAATATTCTGTGACCGTCTGCCGAAGGACGGAGGGAGAGCGTTTGCACACGATGGCAAGCTGTCCGCAGGAAAGCCGAGAGGCGCCGGACTTATTTTTGTAGTAGTGTTTACGATTGCCGCTTTTTTGTTTGTTCCACTGAGTACGGAGACGATCATCTATCTGATACTGGTTGCTGCTGAAATGATTACCGGATATATGGATGATGCATCGGAAAAGCCGTGGGGAGAATGGAAGAAGGGCATTCTGGATCTCGTGATTGCAATCATTGTGGCAGTTACTTATTTGAATTTTAATTCCAATGAAATTTACCTGGCGTTTCTTCATAAGACGGTTGCCATTCCGGAGCTTGTATTTGGAATTCTGATTGTGATTCTGGTATGGGCATCCATCAATGTGACGAACTGTGCAGACGGTGTGGATGGATTATCGGGAACACTGGCACTTATCACGCTTGGCACTTTTTATATTCTGGACGAGCAGCTTAGTACACAGGGAGATTTTTCCTTTGTGATTCTCGTGTTTATGAGCTGTATCCTGGGATATCTGTGGTATAATGCAACGCCGAGTAAGCTCATGATGGGGGATGCCGGATCCCGTGCGATGGGTATTTTTATCAGTATTGCAGCCTTGAAGAGCGGCTCGCCGCTTCTATATATTCCGGTTGCACTTGTCCTTATTCTGGATGGAGGACTGGGACTTGTGAAGGTTACCCTGATCCGTGTCTGTAAGATTCACATTATGAAGAACATCCGCACACCGCTGCATGACCATGTCCGCAAGGTGAGCGGATGGTCCAATACCCAGACCGTGTTCCGCTTTGCCATTATCCAGATAGTGCTGTCCGCAGCCGTGATTTATGGGATACGATAAGGAATAAGATTTCTTTCAACACTTTGGGAACAGAAGTGTAATAAACCGCACATGATTCATTTTTTTGTCATATGATAAAGCATACCCGAATAAAATGAAAGGATGTAACTGTGGCGTTTAAAACAGTTACGAAGGGATGCAGAATATGGCTCGATTTACGAATCAGGCACAGCTTCGTTATGGAAATGCTGTTGCCAATTCCAACATTGCGGTAGGAGAAATCCTTGAGGTACTGTCTGCGACAAAGACAGCAGTCCGTACCACCTACGGACAGAATGATCATATCACGTATGTGATCAGTATCGTGAATTCCGGGAACATTGCGATGACGGGGCTTACGTTATCCGATGATCTGGGTGCCTATGCATTTGGTACCGGTACAGTGGTGCCGCTGACTTATGTGGCAGATACGGTACGATATTACACGAATGGCGTATTGCAGGCAGCACCTGCAGTAAATGCAGGTCCTCCCTTTACAATCAATGGTATCAGCGTACCGGCAGGAGGAAATGCAACCGTTGTATATGAAGCTGCCCTTAACGAATTTGCTCCGCTTGCGGCCGAATCTACGATTGGAAATACCGTGACCGTTTCCGGAGGAGGAATCACACCGGTTACTGCACAGGAAAGCATAACGGCTCAATCCGGTCCGCAGCTTACCATTACGAAATCGGTCAGCCCTGTGCCTGTTACGGAAAACGGAGCACTGACCTATACGTTCCTTATCCAGAATACCGGAAACACGGCAGCAACGCCAGCTACCGGTGTTGTGGTAACCGATACGTTTGATCCGGTTCTGTCCAATATTGCGGTATCCTTTAATGGAACGACATGGGCAGAGCCTGCCAATTATTCTTATAACGAAACAACCGGAGAGCTTGTCACCCAAAGAGGCCAGGTGACTGTACCGGCAGCGTCCTTTACGCAGGATGCGACAACCGGAGCATGGACAGCAACTCCCGGGGTAAGTACACTGATCGTGACTGGAATTGTATAGGAAGCTGTAAGTGGAATTAAAGGAAGAACTGCCGCATTATGTGCGGTGGTTCTTTTTTAATGAAGCAATAAAGAATTCATATTTTGAATTGATGCACAAGGGAGATTTGATGAAGAATAACATTGATTTGCATATGCATTCCATATATTCTGATGGAACCTATACACTGGCAGAATTGGTGATTTGTGCCAGACAAAAAGGACTATCAGCAATTTCACTCACAGATCATGACACAACCGATGGACTTAAGGAAGCAAGGGAACAATGCAAATTACAGAATATGAACTGGATGATACGGATATGGAAAGTCTGATTCTTTGTTTGAAGAAAGAGGGCTTAGAAGCAGTTGAATGTATTCATCCAACCCAGAGTGTTCTTTATTCAGATAAGATAAGGGCTATTGCTGAAACTAATGATTTGAAATTGACTGGTGGAAGCATTTCTTTCAACACTTCTTGATTTTTAGCTATCTTTTTCCTGTTTCTTACCTTGCAAAATCCGTACAAAGTGTTAGTATGAATATGGTTAGAAAGAACTAACACATACAGGAGCAAAGGAGGAAACCAATGAAAGTTACAGAGTTTGGAAAAGAGAATGAGAAAACTTTGATGTTATTACCGGGAACGAGCTGTACCTGGGAAATGAATTTCAGCAAGATTCTGAATCCGTTAAAGGAGCATTATCACGTATTGTGTGTGAACTATACAGGATATGATGACAGTGGAGAGATTTTTACGACACAGACAGCAGAAACAGAGAAGATCGAAAGCTATGTGAAGGAACATTTTAACGGAAAACTGGAAGGGGTATACGGATCTTCCATGGGCGGAAGCTTTGCTTCTCTTTTATTACAAAGAAGAAACATTCATATCAATCATATTTTTATTGGAAGCTCTGATATGGATCAGGCTTCTCCGTTTGTCGCAAGAATAGAGACTGCACTGATCTGGAAAGTGATGAGCGGTTTTGCAAAAGATCCTGAGAAGTCGATTGCCAAAATGAAGAAGCGAATGGCGAAAAAGAACATGAGCATAGGAACTACGCCGGATGGCAAAGAGGCTGATGGAACCTTTATGCTTTCCGTTATGGAAGGATTGATTGCCAACATTCAGAAGATTGATCCAAAGACCGGAAAGAATCAGTTTTATTCTGATCTGGTAACGAAAGTAGATGATCATATTGAGGTAGCCGGTTCTACTGTTCATGTTTTCTATGCGGAAGAAATGGGAGAGAAATATCTGAAGCGGTATCGGCAGCATTTTGCAAATCCCGATATTATTCCATTTCCCTGTGGACACGAGGGGTGGCTTGCAAGTCCGGACAAGATGCTTCCGGTATTTGACCGTTGTATGAAAGGCATCGAGAAAAGCGATTCTTAAAAGGTATGCCGGAACATAAATAGGAAATAAGCTCTGTTTGACGGATTGCTGTCAATAATGTTAAAATAATAAAGAAGTGATCGAAATAACCGCTAAATTTGCAAATCAAATCTGGCGGTTTTTCTACTAGGAACTTTTTATTGGTAAAGGGCAATTTGCAGGTAAACGAATCATATAAGGAGTAAGAAAGGGAGGATGCATATGGCAATGAAGAACAGACAGCTGCTGGCGCTTGCCTTATCGGGAGTGCTGGTAATCAGTACCTTAGGAGGATGTTCGGCGTTCGGACAGTTGGCAAAGCAGACAGTTGAAACCGGAAAGGAATATTACGATCAGAATAAGGATTCGGAGCAGGAAGATCCGTCTTCACAGGAAGATGCAACGCAGGGAAAGCCTGATGGAACAGGCAGTGACGGAACTGTAAAGCTGCAGGATCAGGCGGCAGGACAGCAGAGAATTTACTTAAATGATCTTAGTACGCAGGAGCCGTTACGGGATTATACCCCATCGGTAGCAGCTTATCAGACAGCTCCTGATTTATCGAACATTGAGAACCTTGGACAGTTCTATGCTTATGATACGGATGAGGATATTTCCGGGAAGCTTGCAGCCAATAACTTTATTGTGATGGACAGTGGTTATAGCGAGTTCTTTGATGTGTATGAATACAACCGCTATAGTCAGGTGCCGAGCTTTGTGACCGTGGATTCGATGATGCATACCTATCATCTGTATTTTGCACTGCTGCAGCGGACAACAGAACGGGATTATCTTGCTTCCATGGTAAAGGAAATGAGCCATTCCATGTATCAGACCTGCCTGACACAGTATGAGGAATTAAAAGGGAGTGAATGGGAACAGGCAGCCGCTTTAAATGTGGGATTCTTTGCAGTTGGAGTCTCTCTGATGGGGGATGAAGCAGCAATTTCGATTCCGGATGAAGTGAAGAATGCGGTGGATCAGGAGTTATCCTTTATTGAAGCAGCGGACGGCATCTATGATTCAGCACTTTTTGAAGGAGAGATGGAGGACTATTCCCAGTATAAGCCACGTGGCTATTATGAGGGAGAGGAAGCACTGGAGCAGTACTTCCGGGCAATGATGTGGTATGGAAGAAGAAATTTTGCACAGAAACAGGAGCTTACCGACCGGGCAGCACTTCTTATGACAATGGCCTTAAGCAATGAGGCCTTTCAGGACTGGGAAACGGTATATACCATTACGTCCTTTTTCGCAGGGGCAAGTGATGATTCCGGATTCTATGAATATGCGCCGTTAATCCGTGAGGCTTATGGAGACGGAGCGGGAACCGGAAATCTGATAGAAAATGAGGCTGCATTTGATGCCTTCCATGAGCTTACCGGAAAGCTTGATCCTCCGGCAATTAATTCTGCTGTTTTTATGGATGATAACGGCGAAACGGATAAGACCCAGGAAGCGAAGGGCTTCCGCTTTATGGGACAGCGGTTCACCCTTGATGAAGCGATTTTTACGAATCTAACCTATAGTAAGGTCAGGGAAAATGCAGACGGAAGCAATAGAATGCTTCCGATGGCAATGGATGTCCCGGCGGTTTTGGGCTCGGATACAGCGAAGAGAATTTTAGAAGATAACGGTGCGTTCGAGTATCAGGGCTATGCAGAAAATATGGAGAAGCTGCAGAATGCTGTTCAGAATGCGGACGATACGCTGTGGAACGGCAGCCTTTATGCAGGATGGTTACAGACACTGTGTCCATTGCTTGAGGAGCGGGATGAAGGGTATCCATCGTTCATGCGTAACGAGGAATGGCGGAAGAAGAATCTGGAAAGCTTCTTAGGAAGTTATACAGAGTTAAAGCACGATACCGTTTTGTATTCAAAACAGATGCTTGCCGAAATGGGTGGCGGTATGGAAGAGATGGATGACCGGGGCTATGTAGAGCCGGAACCGGAGATCTTCCATGCACTGGGCAGCCTTGCAAAGAATACCTCTGAAGGAATGGAGCGGTTTGGTATTCTTTCTGCGAAGGATAAAGAGAATTTGGAGAAGTTGCAGCAGTTATCCGATCAGCTTGCAGAGATTTCGATTAAGGAACTGGAAGGTGGCAGTACAGTTACCGATGAAGATTATGAGCTGATCCGGACATTTGGCGGAAATCTGGAACACTTCTGGAAAGAGACCGTCCGGGATCAGACCACAGAGGAATACGTCGATTCACGGGAGTTCCCGGCAGCACTTGTTGTGGATATTGCGACCGATCCCAATGGCACAATTCTGGAAGAAGCCATTGGTGGAGTTTCCAGAATTTCTGTGGTTGTGCCGGTGGATGGAAAGCTGCGGCTTGCGGTGGGCGGTACATTCAGTTATTATGAATTCACGGTACCGATTGACAGCCGGATGACGGACTCCGAATGGAGACAGATGATCGGCATGGAACTGAATGACGATATGGAGTATGAGTATGACAATGAAGTGGAACAGCCGTCCTGGACGAAGAGCTACCGGTACTCCTGGGACGGATAAGGCAATCCGGCATGTAAAATGGATTATAGCAGGTGGAATAGCAGTGGTGGTAAGCATCACTGCTGTTTTCACTTTGTGGTGGTATGGAGCTTTCCTGCCGCATTGGATTACCTGGGAGGAAAGAGAGTTTTCCTATGAAGGCTGTGAGGTGATTTTGAAAAACCGGACACTCCGGGTGATGAAAACGGATATGGAGGATGCCGGAGACCGTCATCGATTTATGAAAAGAGATCAATCGGAGCACATATGGAAAACTTCGGCGGATTGGCAGGTGCAGGATGTTCTGGTAATGGATATTGACAGGGATCAGCAGGAAGAGCTGGTATTGCTTGTCTGGAAGCATGGGAGCTACGGCAGGCATCTTCCCATCTGGGAGAAAAAGAATGACCTCCGCCTGGAGCAGCATATCTTCATTTACCGGCTGCAGGAGTATCCGGAACAGAATAATGAATATGTAAAAGCCCAGGATGAAGAAGCAGACAAAATTATAAAAAAAGAAGCAGCAGAAGGAAAAGACAGAGAACGCAATATCAGTACGGATGTGATGAGACCGGTGTGGATGTCTTCTTCACTTGGGAAAGAGATTGAGTCAATTGCCCGGGGCAGGAAAAACAGTTTGATTCTCAACCAATATCGTCTGAAGGATCCAAAAACCGGTGAGGATTTACAAAATAACGAGGCAGGGGCTGAGCCTGACATTTATACCGGGAAAGACCGTATTGCTGAGGATAGTACAAGTACCTGCTGGATCTGGAAGGACTTTGGACTTAAATATGCAGGAGAGTCAAAGGAGCAGCAGGCTCAGGTGGTCTGTGCAGGCGATAATCTGATCCATTTAAGTCTGCTCGCAGCAGAACAGAAGAAGCAAAGAGACGGAGAAGTGACAGAAGGAAATTTATATGATTCCTTTTATGACTCTGTCCGGGATAAGCTTCAGAATGCAGATCTGGCAGCAGTAAATCAGGAGACGATTTTTGTGACAGACCACAAGCGTGTCAGCGGCTATCCCCGCTTTGGAACGCCGACAGAAGTAGGGAATGCCATGGAAAGAGCCGGATTCAATCTCATTTCTCTTGCGAACAATCATGCACTGGATCAGGGAATTTACGGGATCAATACGACGACGGATTTCTGGGATGAAAAAGGAATTTCCTATGTGGGAGTGCAGTCTGTGGAAAGCTACAGTGAAGCTCCGGAGGCTGCCGTAAAATTCATGGAAATCAACGGGATCCGCTTTGCCTTTGTCGGGTACACCTATGGGACAAATGGCATGCCGGAGCCGGAAGGCTATCCTCATCTGGTAGAAAAGCTCGGAGATGAAGAACGTATGCACCGGCAGCTTTCCTATGCAAAGAGCCGGGCAGATGTGGTTATGGTTTTCGTGCACTGGGGAACGGAATATGAAACGGAAATTGACGATCAGCAGGAATGTTACAGGGACTTCTTCTACCGGGAGGGAGTCGATGCAGTGATCGGAACGCATCCTCATGTCGTGCAGAAGTGGGAGATTGTTGAAAATAATGGAACGGCTTATGAGGCAGATTCTGTCGGAAGGAAAAGGGATTCGGAACAACACAGGATGCTGGTTTATTATTCTCTCGGCAATTTGATCTCTGCACAGACAAAAGAGAAATGTCAGATTGGAGGACTGGCAGAGTTCACGGTGGTGAAGCAGGCGGATGGAGAGATATGTCTGGGAAAATGTTATCTGGAAACTATATCATAAATCCAGAATTGTTTAAGAAAAGACGGTGTTCTGAGATTTCCTGAAAGCATAAGGAACTTCTTTTGCCACAACGGATAAAGTTACAATAACACGACATATTTTTGTGAAAAATGGCAGATGTAATACTAATAATCTAAAACGGATGAACTATAATAATAGTATCGTGAGAGCTCAGAATCTGTAATACGATGAGTCGTTTTTTCAAAATATGAAGGAAGGGTTATGGTACCCGATGGAGGAAAAGATATGCTGAATGTCGTGAAAGGAAAAAGCAGGGCAATTGAAAAAGCCGAAAGAAAAGAGAACACCCTTTATCTTTATTCTGAAGCTGGAATTCATAGAATAGAGCCGAAAAATGACGCTGTCATAAGGGTGACTTATACACAAGGGGAAGAGTTCAGCAATACAGAAAAGCCCGGAGTGCTGTTAAGAACCGTATTCCCGGATTGGGATTATATGGAAACGGATACGGAAATATGGCTGAAAATGAGAAGACTTACGCTTGTTATAAATAAAAAGACTGCCTCTTACAGCTATTTTGATTCCCATGGAAAGCAGCTGTTAAAGGAGCGTGAATGGGAAAGTAAAAATCTGGAGGAATTTACGGTTTACAGACTGGAATCGCAAAGCAGCAGGATCGAGAAGGTGCATACACCGGATGGGGATAAAGAGGTAGTTATGGAAGCTGCCAAAGTACCGGTTGGCAAAAGCTATCATACAAGAATGTATCTGGAATGGGCCGAAAACGAAGCCTTATATGGACTCGGACAGCATGAGGAGGGATTTGCCTCCCTGCGCGGACAGACACTGTACCTGCATCAGGCCAACCGGAAGATAGCCATACCGATGCTGGTTTCTACATTAGGATATGGGATACTGGTGGACACCTATAGTCCGTTGATTTTCAGTGATACATTATATGGTTCTTATATTTACACTGAGGCAGATCCGGAAATGGATTTTTATTTTATTAATGGAGAGACCATGGATGGAGTGATTGCACAATATCGGAGCTTAACCGGAAAGGCCACAATTTTACCAAGATGGGCATATGGATATATACAGTCTCAGGAACGATATGAAACTCAGAAAGAAATTCTGGATACTGTTAAGGAGTATCGTGAGCGCAATATAGGCATAGATGGAATTGTTCTCGACTGGTGCTCATGGAAGGGAAATCTTTGGGGACAGAAAACCTTTGATGAAGCACGATTTCCGGATCCGGACGATATGATTGAACAGCTTCATGAAGCGCAGGTACATTTTATGCTGTCCATATGGCCTAATATGGACCAGGAGACAGAGAATTATAAAGAATTTGCGGAAAGACAGCTCCTTTTGCCGGGATGCAGCATTTATAATGCCTTATCCGCAGAAGGAAGACAGCTGTATTGGGAGCAGGTAAAAAGAGGACTGTATGCGCACGGGGTTGATGCATGGTGGTGTGACAGCAGTGAACCATTTACTCCGGAATGGAATCATGTGGAAAGAACAGAACCGGCGAAAATGTATGCCGAGTACTGTGAAACAACGGAAAACCATCTTCCCGCAGAAAAAACAAATGCCTATGCGTTATATCATGCACAGGGAATTTACGAGGGACAAAGAGGGGAGCAGGATAATGAGAAAAGAGTTTTTAATCTTACCAGAAGTGCATGGACCGGGCAGCAGCGTTTTGGAACAGTCCTCTGGTCAGGAGACATAGAGGCTTCATGGGAGACACTCCGAAAACAGATTGCAGCAGGCTTACAATTCAGTGCCAGTGGTCTGCCGTTCTGGACGGTGGATATAGGTGCATTTTTTGTAAAGAATGGTAATCTATGGTTTTGGAAGGGACATTATGATACGGGAACAGAGGATCTGGGATATCGTGAATTGTTCGTCAGATGGTATCAGTGGGCATGCTTCCTTCCGGTATTCCGTGGGCATGGAACAGACTGCAGAAGAGAACTTTGGCATTTTGAAAATACAGAAATCCCTTTTTATGATGCTCTTGTACAAATGAATCATCTGAGATATACACTGATGCCTTATATTTATTCCTGTGCCGGCCTGTGCTGGCTGAAGGATCGCTCCATGATGAAGCTGCTTGCTTTTGCCTATCCGGAAGAAACAGAGGTTTTTCATATTATGGATCAGTATTTGTTCGGAGAAGAACTGATGGTTTGTCCGGTCACAGAACCTATGTATTATGGAGAGAATTCATCAGAACTTACGGATACCGTTAAAACAAGGAGGGTATATCTGCCGGAGGCACACGGCTGGTATGATTACTGGACCAATACCTATTACGAAGGGGGACAGTGGATTGAGGTCTGTGCATCTATTGACCGAATACCATTATTTGTCAAAGAAGGAGGGATCCTCCTGAAGACAGACTTTGCCGGTTCCACAAAGGAGCTTGACGGTAATTGCTGCGTTACGGTTTATACCGGCCGGGATGGCTTCTTCGACTTCTACGAGGATGAGGGTGAGGGGTATGACTATGAAGAGGGAAAATATCGTCTTACCAGACTGACCTGGAAGGAAGCAGACAGGACTCTCAGCACAGAGGTGATGACACCGGAATCCCAGTGGAGCAATATAGACAGGCTTTATCAGATCCGGAAGGTATATATGGTAGAGAAAGAGTAACGATTCTGTACAAGCGGAAGCTTTTGCTTCTGAATCGATAAGAAAATCATTTGATCATGTAAGATCAGAAGAGGAGGAAACAGAATGCAACGTATTAATTTAGATGAAAAATGGTGTTTCAGACGAGGAATGCTGGACTCTGTGGGCATGCTGCAGCAGGATCCGGGAGAACTTGTGAATCTCCCACATGATGGAATGATTCACCTTGATGTGACGAAGGAGGCACCGGCACAGTACGATTCCGGTTATTATCCGGGAGATACCTGTAATTATACCAAATATGTGATGATTCCAGGGGAATGGGAAAAGGATCTGGTAGGACTGCAGTTTGACGGGGTGATGATGCATACGTCCATTGATGTGAACGGCTGTAAGGTGGGGGAACATCATTATGGGTATTCTCCTTTTTATGTTGATTTGACGGATTATGTGACCTTTGGTGAAGAAAACAGAATTACGATCAACGTAAATACCGGCGTGCAGCCCAGTTCAAGATGGTACACCGGTTCCGGTCTGTTCCGGGGAGTGACCCTGTGCCACAGTCCGAGAGTATTTATCCTGCCGGATGGAATTAATGTGGTTACCAGAGAGGTTACAGAGCATATCGCATTTCTGGAGGCGCAGGTGGAGATCGGAAATGAGACGTTGGAGAACCATATGGTGGAAGTAAAGGTGGAATTGTGGAAGGAAGGCGGACTGGAAGAAAAAGCTGAGACAGTAGCAAAACGAATGATTGAAGTCAGAAAGAATAGCTGTGAAACAGCCAGAATTTCCATTCATCTTTCGGATCCGGTACTTTGGGATGCAGAAAATCCCAATTTGTATACCGTAAAGGCAACCGTAACAGATCAGGGTGTTTTCCGTACCCATAGCAATCCGGTTCCGGTACAGACTGTGGATGAAGCGGAGACGCTGTTTGGTGTTCGTACCATTACGGTGGATTCCATAAGAGGACTTCAGATAAATGGAAAAACGATCAAACTCAGGGGAGGTTGTGTTCATCATGACAATGGCCTGCTGGGAGCGGTCAGTTTATATGAGTGTGAGGAAAGAAAGATAAGAAAGCTTAAGGAAACCGGCTTCAATGCAATCAGAACCGCACATAACCCACCGTCCAGAGTGCTTGTGGAGGCCTGTGACAGATTGGGAATGTATATTTTTGATGAGGCTTTTGATGCATGGGGAATGGCGAAACGTACCGGAGACTACAGCCAGTATTTTGAAACCCTGTGGGAAAAGGATCTGACCGCGTTTATCAAAAGAGACCGGGTTCATCCATCGGTTATCATGTGGTCTACAGGAAACGAAATACCGGAAAGAGGTGGCTTGAATCAGGGCTATTCTATTGCAACAAAGCTGGCAGAGTGTATCAGAGCCTTAGACCCGACTAGACCGGTCAGCAATGGAATCTGTTCCTTCTGGAGCGGATTGGACGATGCCATGGCAAAGGGGCAGAACCAGACACAAAATGCAGCTACAGAAAAGGAAGCAGATTTCTGGGAAAAACAGACCGAGGCCTTTACCAATGGTCTGGATGTGGTAGGCTACAACTACATGGAGGATCTCTATGAACGGGATCATGAGCTTTACCCGGAACGTGTCATTCTGGGGTCTGAAAATTTTCCGAGGGAAATTGGATTCCGATGGCCGGTAGTAGAAAAGCTTCCTTATGTGATCGGAGACTTTACCTGGACAGCATGGGATTATATCGGAGAAGCCGGAATCGGAAAATCCCTGTTTGTAGAGGAGACGGATCCCCTTGTCAAAAAAGGACCGTGGGCGGTCATGCCTCCGTCTACTACCTGTTACCCGTGGCGGCTTGCCAATGATGCCGATTTTGATATAACAGGTATCCGGAAGCCCCAGGGAGATTACCG
>OLGM01001117.1_pt1 | contig 13225 bp, 13 predicted proteins | sample 1606001 | NCBI WGS metagenome assembly OLGM01 (sample SAMN03283294) | human gut metagenome | biome: human-associated habitat; material: feces | host: Homo sapiens | place: Peru | collected 2012
TAATAAATTAGATCAATGGTTGATTTTTATAGATAATAAAAAGAAGGAGTTGTTGAAAATGGTAACAGAAAAAAATAAAATAATAGCGAAAGCAGAGGAAAAGAGAAAATACTTAACAGGAGAAGCTGAAAGAGAAAGATTGCAGGAATTAAGAGAAAAAGCTGAATTCGATGAAGCCACAGCATATGCTGAGGGAAAGGAGCGAGGTGAAAGGAGAGGCAAGAGAATAACTTTAATCGAAACTGCAAAAAATATGATAAAAAATAACATAGATATAAGTCTAGTACAAAAATGTACAGGATTAAGCTTGGCAGAAGTGAAAAAACTGCAATAATTTTAAAAATTCCCACCACACCCCTTGATAATTGCTAATAAAAGTGTTATGATATTAGGCAGATTGAATAAGTAAACTGTTGAGAAAGCAAAGTAGATAGGTCAAATGTATATTAAGAGAGAATGCAAATTGTGAGCTGGGAGTTTGCATAGTATAGGGCTTGTTGAAATTTCACTTTTGAGGGTTTTGCTGAAATTTTTTAGTATAGTAGGCAAAAACGGTGGCTACGTTATAGCTTTAATGAGTGATTAGTTTTGTGCTAATAATTTAGGTGGTACCACGGAAATATATATGAAGTCCTTTCGTCCTAGTTTGACGAGAGGACTTATTGTTTTTAGGGAGGATAATATGAAAGAGAAAATTGAAGAGATTAAGTTAATTGCAAAAGAAAGTATTGATAATGCAAATGATTTAAAAAGCTTAGATGAGATACGTGTAAAATACTTGGGCAAAAAAGGTGAACTTACAGCAATTTTAAGAGGAATGGGAGCTGTTAGCCCAGAAGAAAGACCAATTTTAGGTAGCTTAGTAAATAAAGCAAAAGAGGAGTTAGAAGCTCTAATTACAGATAAAGAAGCTCATTTTAAGGCACAAGAATTAGAGAAAAAGCTAGAAAGCGAGAGAATTGATATTACACTTCCTGCTGAAAAAGTTAGAAGAGGTAGCAAACACCCTATAAATAGAATTATAGAAGAATTAGAGGACTTATTTGTTTCAATGGGATATGATGTTGTTGATGGGCCTGAACTTGAAACAGACGAATATTGCTTTGAAAGACTAAATCTACCAAAAGGACACCCAGCAAGAGATATGCAAGATAGTTTCTATATATCAAATGAATATTTATTAAGAACACAAACATCTGCTGTTCAAGCTAGAACTATGATGGCAAATGAGGAAAAAACACCAATTCGTGTAATTTGCCCAGGAAAAACATATAGAAGAGATGATGATGCAACACATTCACATCAATTTGGACAAATTGAAGGTTTGGTAATTGATAAAAATATTTCTTTGGCAGATTTAAAAGGAACACTAGAAGTATTTGTTAAAAAAATGCTTGGAGAAAATTCTAAATTAAGATTTAGACCAAGTTATTTTCCATTTACAGAGCCATCTTATGAGGTTGATGTAAGTTGTTTCAAATGTGGGGGAAAAGGCTGTAATTTGTGTAAACAAACTGGTTGGATAGAGATTTTAGGCTCTGGTATGGTACATCCAAATGTGCTTAAAATGAATGGATATGATCCAGAAAAATATAGTGGTTTTGCATTTGGAACTGGCTTAGATAGACTTGCAATGTTTAAATTTGGAATACCAGATATTCGTATGCTTTATACAAATGATGTAAGATTCTTAAATCAATTTGATAGAAAGGAAGATTAGAAAATGAAATTAAGTACAAATTTTTTAAAAGATTATGTTGATATAGATGTTGATGTAAAAACTCTTGCAGAGGATATGACAAAAGCTGGAAATGAATATGATAGTGCCGAAAACTTAATAAATGCTACAAACCTAGTAATAGGAGAAGTTTTGGAATGTGAGATGCATTCAGATTCAGACCATTTGCATGTTTGTAAAGTTAATGTAGGAAATGAAGTTTTACAAATAGTATGTGGCGCACCAAATGTTAGAACTGGCTTAAAGGTAATTGTTGCATTAGTTGGAGCAAAATTGCCAGGTGGAGTTACAATTAGAAAAGGAAATATTCGTGGAGTAGAGTCAAATGGTATGATGTGTTCTATTGCTGAACTTGGTATTGAACACAAATTTTTAACAGATGCAGACAAAAACGGAATACATGAATTGCCAGCAAATGCTGTTCCAGGCGAAGATCCTATTAAATTTATGCAAATGGACGATAGTGTTATAGATTTTGACTTAACTGCCAATAGAGGAGATTTACTAAGCATCCTTGGAATGGCATATGAAGTTGGAGCAATTTATGACAAAAAAGTAAAAGATATAGATTTATCACACAAAGAAAATAGTGAAGATATAAACAAGAGCTTTAAAGTAGAAGTAAATACAGATAATTGCAAAATCTTTTTAGCAAAAAAAGTTGAAAATGTAGTAATAAAAGAGAGTCCAGAGTTTATAAAAAACAGACTTATCGCATCTGGAATAAGACCAATCAACAATGTTGTTGATATAAGCAATTATGTAATGCTAGAAACAGGTCAACCTTTGCACTATTATGATGCTGATACTTTAAAAGGCAAAATAGAAGTAAGAATGGCAAAAGAAAACGAAAAATTAACAACACTAGACAATATCGAAAGAACTTTAAAATCAGAAGATATAGTAATATCAGAAGGAGAAAAGGCAATAGGTCTTGCTGGTGTAATGGGGGGACTAGAAACAGAAATAACAGAAAACACAAAAAATATAATTATAGAATCTGCTATATTTGATGCAGTAAAAGTAAGAAAAACTTCAAAAGAAATTTTGAGAAGTGAAGCTAGTAGCAGATTTGAAAAAGGACTAGACCCAAACAGAACATATATGGCAATTGAAAGATCTTGCAATTTACTAGAAAAATATGCAGATGCAACAGTAGTTGGTGGAATTGCTAAATATGATAAAACAGACAAGGAAGACACAAAAATAGATATTACATTCAAGAAAATAAACGATATTTTAGGAATGGAAGTTCCTGAAAATGATGTTTTAGATGTATTTAGAAGACTAGGCTTTAAAACAGAAGTCGAAAACGGAACAATTCATGTAGATGTACCATCAAGAAGAATTGATGTAAAAATCAAAGAAGATTTAATAGAAGAAGTTGGAAGAATATATGGTGTTGACAATATTGTTGGAAAATTGCCAGAACTTCCATTAAAGAGTGGAAGCTATAACAAAACAATTAGACAAATCAGAAATAAAATGGTTGCATTAGGCTTAAATGAAACATTGTCATACATTCTTGTAAATAGCAAAGAAGCAACACAATATGCCGTTTTACCAGAAGGCGTAGAAAATGTAAAATTATTAGACCCAATGACAGAAGAAAGAAATACATTAAGATACAGTGTGATTCCATCATTGGTAAAGATATATGAGTATAACAAAGACCGTAGCCAAAAAGATGTATGTTTATTTGAAATTGGAAAAGGATTTTACAAAAAAGGTGAAGAATATGGGGAAAACAACAAACTATCTGCCCTAATGACAGGCGAATATTATGTAGGAATTGAAAACAAAAAAACAGTAGATTTTTATGTAATAAAAGGAATTGTAGAAGAAATATTAGACTATATTGGATACCAAAACAGATATAGTTTTGTTGTAAAAAATAATTTGCCAAAAGAATTCCATCCATATCAAACAGCAGAAATCTCTGTAAATAATGATATAGTGGGAATTGTCGGAAAATTACATCCAGCTAATTTTAAAGAACCAGTATATGCTTTTGAAATAAATTTGGATAAATTATTAGATAAAAAAGTTGGAAAAATGAGATATTCGGAAATATCTAAATATCCAAGTGTAAAAAAAGATTTAAGCATAGTTGTAGACAAAAATTTAGAAGCTCAAACCATAGCTATTGCTATAAAAAAAGCCGGTGGCAGACAGCTACTTTCAAGCAGGGTATTTGACGTTTACACAGGAAGCGGAATAGAAGAAAACAAAAAAAGCATAGCATTCTCCCTAGAATTCGGAGCCCCAGACAAAACATTAACAGACGAAGAAATAAATGGATTACTAGAAAAGATAATAGAACATTTACAAAAAGAATTTGACGCAACTTTGAGAGCATAGAGAGAAACAAGAAAAAGGCGAGTTTGAAAAGACACATTCAAAATTATTTAAGGATTTACAAAATTGGATAGAAAATAAGTAAGTATAGGAAGTGGAATAAAGAACATAAAATTGACAAAACTAGAAAAATAGGAGTGTACAGAAATGTATTACTCTTATTTTTTGCGGGGCGAGGATTATAGAATAAGTAATGTTGTATTGAATTATGGGGAAATTCTAGCATATGGTTATGCTGCTCAACATGATTTATGTTAATTTTATAAAAACGGGAAAATTATATACAAAAACGATATTTGTAAAATATGTATAATTATTATTGCCTTATATAAACAAAATAAAAATATTTAGTATAAATAATGTAAAATAAGACCATGGAAGAGGGAAACAGATGATTGAAAAGATTTGTATATATTTAACAAATAAAATCAGAGAAAAAACACCTGATATGGATGACGAAAAAGCAGAAGTTGTAAACTTTGGCTTACAACTGATAGTAGGAGAAATACCAAAAATATTTTTACTAATATTGATTGCTTTTCTCCTTGGAGTAGGTCCATTAACACTACTTGCTTTTATTTTAATATTACCCTTTAAATCTGCATCAGGTGGTTTTCACTTAAAAACACATTTGGGTTGCCTTGTAGGAACAATATTGTTCTATTGTGGCAATGTATTCATAAGTCAAAATTTAGTTTTTGAGCATATATATTTAAAATACTTTTTCGTATTGGCAGTATGGATATTCGGAATGGCTATGTGCAAGAAATATGCACCAGCAGATACAGAAAATGTACCAATACTAAATAAAAAAGATAGACATAAAAAACAAATGCTATCATATATAACATTAAGCATAAGTTTAATAGTGGCAGTAATTGTGCCAAACAGCATAATCTCAAATATAATAATAATTGGAATGCTATTACAAAGTCTTTCAATTAGCAAAACCGCATACCGATTAACTAATAATAAATATGGATACGAAGTCTATGGTATGTAATAACAACTGATTAATACAAGTGCCAAGCCGGCTGGCAAAAGTATTATATATTAAACATAAAAAGGGAGGAATTTTTATGGTAAAATTTTTAACAAAAATAGCAGAAAAATATGCTAAAAATACAAATACAACTTGCTGGTTTTATGGAATTTTCCATCAACCTAAAATGCCAGCATCTTTAATAAAAAAAGACTAACTATGCAGTGATCCTTTAATTAATACATTATTTGACATATATAAAACAGGTAGACATCTACACTACCTGTTTTTATAATTATTAATAATATATTTCTAATTGTTGAGTAAAAAATTCGTTATTTTTAGTTGTAAATAGATTTAAATTATTGTTTTTCTTTAATATTTTTCTTACTTCCCATAAACCAAGACCTGTATTATTGGGTTTAGTTGTATATGCTTTTTCATATATTTTTTCTGTGTCTACATCTTTGTTAGTATATGTATTAGAAATAATTAATATTTGACGATGTTTATTTTCTTCGTTTCTAATTGTTATATTAATTATTTTTTCTTCACATTCCGAACTTGCCTCAATGGCATTATCTAATAAGATACCTAATATTCTGGTAAATTCATATATTTGCATTTTTAAATCATTTAAATCTAAGAAAACATCTAGGCTAATAGTAATTCCTTTTGAATCAGCCAAATAATATTTAGAAGCTAAAATACTATAAATAGCAGGATTATTTATAACATCTGGACTTAATACATAAAGATTATTTACTTTATCACAGTCTTTTAAAATTTGTTTATAATATTTCTTTAAGCCGTCCATGTCGTTAATTTGAATGTATCCTCCAATTGCTTGTAAAATATTATTAAAATCGTGTTTGAAGCATCTAATATTATCATGTAAAATTATTAAAGTTTTATTATATAATTTAGTTTCCTCCAAATCTTTTTTAGCTAATTCCAATTTTGTCGTTCTAGTAATACTATAAAAGCTGGTAATAAAATATATTAACAATGTTAAAGTACTAAAAAGAGTAATAAATAATGGTAAGTTATCACTATAAAATCCAATCAAATAATATTGCATACAAATAGATAAAATTCCTAAAATAGAATTTAATATTAATAAAGCCTTAGAATGTTTATCTAAAACTTCAAGAGAAGCAATATTTAAGTTAAATCTATTGCATAGCAAATAAAATACAAACATAATTAAATATATAAATAACATTATTGCTAATCTTAAAATTGGAGTATATAATGCTTCATAAAACTCTGTTCCAAACCATAAAAAGTAAAATTTTGAAATAAGAGTTTCAACAAGAACACTAATAACGAAAGGTATTATTTGAGCAATTATACTTTTTAATAAACTAGCTTTAAATAAGAAAAATACAAGAAATGGAGAAACTAGTATATTTACAATAGTACTATAAGGCGTTGGTAGGAAATATTTGCTGATTAAAGAAATAATCGGTAAAGCAATAGTATAAGTAATCATACTTTTTTTATCACGTTTAATATTTAAAATTGTAGTAAATAATAACATACTAACAATTGCTTCTATAAACATAAGTGGACTAGAAATTATATTTGTTAGCTCCTCGTTTGGTGTTGTTAGTGTTTGAATAAGATTATTAAAAATTTCCATAATTATCTAAAACCTCCATAAAATTATTTTTGTATTTGGGACCGATTAGGCATTGAGTGTTGTCAAAGTATATTGTGTTATCAGATGCTTTTATGCCTGTTATTTTGTCGATGTTTACTATAAACGATTTGTGGCATCTGATAAAATTTTTTGGTAGAATGGCTTGAATTTTATTGAAAGAAGAATAAGATTCATATTCTTGGCTTTCGGTGTGGAACACCAGTTTCATACCATCTCTTTTTATATATTCAATATCATTTTCACATATAATTGTTTGAGTATTACCTATTTTAATATATTTTTTGCTTTTTGAATTTTCTAAATCACTAAATAAGCGTGAAATTGTTTCTTCTAGCCTTTCCATTGTAATTGGTTTGGGCAAATAATCAAATGTTTTAAATTTATAAGCTAGCATTGCATATTCTAAATGACCTGTTGTAAAAATTATATAAGCGTTTTTGTTAATTTTTCGTAATTCTTCTGCGATGGTTAATCCAGATATATTACCTTTTAAATCTATATCTAATAAAAGTACGTCTATACTATTAGATTTAATAAAAGAAATAACATTATAACCATTGGTTTCTCTCAAAACAATACTTGCATCAAAAGCATTGTTAATAAAGATGGTTTCTAACATTTTAGAAATTTTGCTTAAAATTACGGAGTTATCATCACAAACTACAAATTTCAACATTTTTCATCACTCTTCCTATTTAAATAATACCTAGTATGACATAATAAGACAAATTACCTTAAATTTCCAACTGATAGGTACATAATATTAAAAAATAATGGGCTTGTCAAGAGGTAACGCACACATAATACACGAAAACAAAGGGTAAAAAATAAAAATTAAAAAAACCTTTTATTTTACAAAAAGTTATAATATAATATATTTCAAAGAAATAAAGGAGGGGAAAAAGTGAAAAAAAACAAGGGCGTAAAACAAATTATTCTGTTTTTAATTATTGTATTTATAGGCATAACTGTCTTGGCTAATATGATAAAAGAAAGTGGATTTATGGATGGTGGGATTACAACATCAACTTTTAAAATAATATCAAGTACGGAAAATAAAGATGTTGAAAGTACTTTAAAATCATTTGCTAAAAATAACAATATAAATCTACAAATTGATTATGCTGGAACACTAGAAATAATGGAAAAATTAAATAACAAAGAACAATATGATGCTGTTTGGTGTTCTAATTCAATATGGTTATATATGTTAGATAGCAGTATTTCAGTTAAAAATTCAAAATCTACAAGTATCAATCCAGTAGTGTTCGGAATAAAATATTCAAAAGCACAAGAACTTGGCTTTATAGGAAAAGATGTGTATACAAAAGATATTATAGAAGCAATTAAACAAAATAAATTAAAATTTAGTATGACATCTCCAACACAAACAAACACAGGTGCAACAGCTTATTTAGGATTTCTAACTACATTAACAGGTGCAAATGAAGTTTTAAAAGAAGAAAATTTGGAAAACGAGGATTTAAAAACAGAATTACAAAGTCTATATTCAGGAGTTACACGTTCTTCTGGAAATGACGAATTTTTAGAGGAGATGTTTTTAAAAGGAAATTACGAAGCTGTAATAACATATGAAACTTCTATAATCAATATTAACAAACAGCTTGAAGCACAAGGAAAAGAACCAATGTATATTATATACACAAAAGATGGAGTATCTATTTCAGATTCGCCATTTGCGTATATAGATAATAAAAATGCAAAAAAGGCAGAAGAATTTTCTAAAATTCAAAGCTATTTATTAAGTAACGAAGGTCAACAAGAATTAGTAAAAACAGGGAGAAGAGTATGGTTTGGAGGAACAAACGAAAATGTAGATAAAACAGTATTTAACCCAAATTGGGGGATAGATACAAGCAAATATTTAGTCCCTGTAAAATATCCAAGTACAGCTGTAATAAAAAAAGCATTAGCACTTTACCAAACAGAACTTAGAAAACCAATACATATTGCATTTTGCTTAGACTATTCTGGAAGTATGAGTGGCAAAGGAAATAAGCAATTAGTAGAAGCAATGGATTACATATTAGACGAAGAAAAAGCTTCTAAAAACTTGCTACAATTTTCTAAAAAGGATAAAATAACAGTAATTCTATTTAATAATGAGATTATTGGTACATATTCAACTTCAAATGGATTAGAAACAGAAGAAATATTAGCTAAAATAGAGAATACCACTGCTAGTGGAGGTACAGACATTTATACACCAGCAATAGAGGCTTTAAAAATTCTAAGTAAAGAAGATGAAAATGTATACAATACATCAATTGTTCTTATGACAGATGGAGCATCTAATGTAAATAGACTAAATAGATTGTCTTCTGAATATAAAACAATTGGAAAGGATATTCCTATATTTAGTATAATGTTTGGTACAGCTTCTGAAACTCAATTAAAAGATATTGCAAGCCTAACAAATGCTAAAATATTTGATGGAAAAACAAATTTATTAGAAGCATTTAAACAAGTAAGAGGATATAATTAGGAGGAAAATATTTTGAAAAAAGGATATATATATTCTGCAATTGTAGGAGGCACATTTTTTGCAATTCCATATTTGGCACTAGGAACAGAGCTAATTCCGTCTCTGGTAATTGGGGCGGCAGCATATGGAGCAGGAGCACTAATTACAAAGGGAACAGAAAGAAAAATAGACATTTCCACTAATAAACAAAATTTATATGATATACTAAAAGAAGCAAAAGAACAAACAAGTCAAATAAGTTATTTATCAAAACAGCTGGAAGACAATAAATTAGTGGAAAATGTGAAACAAATATGCGAAACTTCAAATAAAATAATAGATACACTTTCTAAAAAACCAGAGAAATTGGGACAAGCAAATAATTTTTTGAAATATTATCTACCTGTTACTATAAAAATATTAACAAGATATGACGAAATAGAAAATCAGAAGCTAAATACACCAGAAACAAATAAATTTATGAAGTCAGTTCAAGATATGATGGAAAAAATAAAAAATGCGTTCAATGAGCAATTAAACAATATGTATCAAGCAGAAATAATAGATACAGATGCTGAAATAAAAGTGTTTGAAGGAATGTTAAAAGCAGATGGCTTTATAGACGAAATTGATTTTAAAATAGATAAAAAATAGGAGGTGCTTTTTGTGAAAGGAAAAAAGGAAATTTGGATTGGACTTGGAATATTTGCAGTATTAGTGCTAATTATTATTGGAATATCTACAATGCAAAAAAATGATAGTGAAGCAAATTTAACAAATGTATATGTGGCAACAGGAGGAGGAAAAGAGAACTTTATTGCAGACGAAGAAGTAAATAATATTATAAAATCCAAATATAAACTAAATGTTGTATACGATAATTGGAGCAATGGAAAATTAATAAAAAATACATTAAAAAGAGAAGATGGAACAGCTTATGATGCAATGTTTACCTCTGACCAAAGATTTTACGATTATTATAAATTAGCCCCAGATGTTAGCAAAGGAGAGGCAAGCAGAAATACTGTATTAAAAGGTGGATTAACACTAAATACACCAATAGTTATATATAGTTGGGACACAGTTGTAGATGCTTTAATAGCACAAAATATAGTAACAGAAAAAAACGGAGTTTACTATATAACAGATATGAACAAACTTATTTCATATATATTAGAGGGAAAAAAATGGTCTGATATAGGAGTAGATATGCTATATGGAAGTATAAATATAGATTCCACAGACCCAGTTACATCTTCACCAGGCGCAACATATTATGGATTATTGCTATCAATAATGTGTGAAGGTGATGTAACAGAAGAAAATATGAAAGCAAATTTATCAAAATTAAAAGAATTCTACATAAAATCTGGATATATGAACAATACACCAGCCGATTTGTTTGAATTATACTTAAAAACTGGTGTTGGAGGCAAACCAATGATAGTAGATTATGAGAAAAGCGTTATAGATTTTGCTAATTCAAACCCAGATGGATGGGAACAAGTAAAAGACAAAATTAGAATTCTATACCCAACACCAACAATCTGGAATTCACATTGTATAGCAACATTTAATGAAAATGGAAACAGATATTATGAAATATTTAATGACAAAGAGATTCAACAAATTGCTTGGTCAAAATATGGGTTTAGAACAGGTGTAACAGGTGGGAATTATGATGTTTCTAAAATAAATGTGACAGGTATTCCACAAAGCATAGACAGTACAGTAACAAGCTTAAAAATGAATATGTATGAAGAACTAATCGATTATTTAAGTAAATAAAGTTATAAAACTTTAAAATATAAATTTTAGGAGGAAATTATGGAAGAAGAAGTAAAATTAGAGGTATTGCCAAAGGTAGATACAAAGGAAATCGAAAACGCAATTGCAGTAAATCAAAAAGTAGACGAGAAAGTAGTTGAAAAATCATTAAATTATGATGTTTTAACAGAAGAAGAAAAAAATGCAATTGATACATTCATTCAAAAAATAGATGTAAAAAACACAGCACAAATACTACAATTTGGAGCAAGTGCACAAAATAATATATCAAAATTCTCAGACTCTGTATTACAAGATGTAAAAACAAAAAGTACAGGAGAAGTTGGAAATTTATTAGGAAACTTGGTAGTAGAAATAAAAGATTTTAACTCAGATATGCCATCAGAGAAAAAAGACGGAATTTTTGGAATTTTCAATTCTGCTAAAAAACAATTGGAAAAAATAATTGCTAAATATAACAAAGTAGAAAATAATATTGAAAAAATCCAAAATCAATTAGAAACACACAAACTTCAAATGATGAAAGACATAGCGATATTTGATACAATGTATGAGAAAAATTTAGAATATTTTAAGGAATTATCATTATACATAATTGCCGGAGAAAGAAAATTAGACGAATTAAGAAATGTAGTATTACCAGAACTACAAAAACAAGCACAAGAAAGCGGAGAACAAACAGATGCACAACTTGTAAATGATATGGTTGCTATAATAAACAGATTTGAAAAAAGAATATATGATTTAAAAACAACAAGAATTATATCAATACAAATGGCTCCACAAATAAGACTAATACAAAACAATGATAGTGAACTTGTAGAAAAAATTCAAAGCTCACTAATCAACACAATTCCACTTTGGAAAAACCAGATTGTTATAGCATTAGGATTAACAAATGCTAAAAACGCCTTAGGAGCACAAAAACAAGTAACAGAAATGACAAATGATATGTTAAAGAAAAATAGTGAATTGTTAAAACAAGGAACAATCGAAATTGCAGAAGAATCTGAAAAAGCAATAGTAGATATTGAAACATTAAAGAAAACAAATCAAGATATAATAGAAACACTGGACAAAGTACTAGAAATTCACGAAAACGGAAGAATTAAACGTCAACAAGCTGAAAGTGAACTAGAAAAAATTGAAGGCGAATTAAAAGAAAAATTACTTGAAATTAAAATAGAAAAATAATTAAAAACATCCTGCTACTCTAATTGTGGCAGGATGTTTTTAATGTTAATTTATTGTTATCATAAGTAGTTTGAAGTTTGCATAATTTTTTCGATATGCTCAAAATTTTGGCTATTTTTTAAATTCGTCTAAACTTTTAAATTCATATCCCATATTTTTTATTTCTTTAATGCAGTAATCTAGTATATTAGAATTATCTTCTGAGGTTCCGTGTAGTAAAATAACAGCACCGAGGGTGGATATTTTCTAATATTTTTTGTTTTCCGTATTCCTCACGACCTTGTTTGTTTTTATCCCAATCATCATATGCCAAAGACCACATAACAGTTGTGTAACCTAAGTTATTGCAAGTGTTTAAGGTCCTTTCGCTATATTCGCCTTTTGGTGGTCTAACATATTTCATTTCATATCCTGTTTTTTCGTAAATACTCGTATGCAAATTCATAATTTCTTCTTTTATTTTGTTATCGTCTATGTCTGGCATACTGTAATGGTTTACTGTGTGGTTTCCTATAATATGAGCTTCGTCGACCATTCGTTTTACTAAATCTGGTGATGTATTTGCGTAATGAGCTGTTATAAAAAATGTGGCAGGGACATTGTTTTCTTTTAAAACATCTAAGATTTTTGCTGTATAACCAGCTTCATAGCCATTGTCAAAAGTTAAATATACATATTTGTCCTCACTATTTCCCATTGCAATTCCATTATATTTGTCGATAAGTTCCTTGTTTTTGCTACCCAAATCAGGTTGCTTATGGTCTTTAACCCTTTTAATTCCCCAACCAATTTTAGTATTGCTCAAACTAGTCGAAACATTGCTACTAACACTAAGAGTTTCTTCATTTGCCTTTATAACACTAAAACAAAACAAAGCCATACACAAACTTGCAAGCCCCACAACCAAATACTCAAACTTTATCTTCATAAGCATCCTCCATATCTTTTACTAAATAATATGAAACTAATGGAAAAATATGCTTCATAGGGGACGTTTCCTTTTGAGTCAAAATG
>OLGM01001120.1_pt1 | contig 13220 bp, 3 predicted proteins | sample 1606001 | NCBI WGS metagenome assembly OLGM01 (sample SAMN03283294) | human gut metagenome | biome: human-associated habitat; material: feces | host: Homo sapiens | place: Peru | collected 2012
ATGATGCCACACCATAGCAGCGTCATCTGATAGTACGGAATCTTTATCATCTGCGTAGTCTCGTTCAGACCATCTCGCGACACTATGATGTCGGTTCCGAGGTGCTGGAGGTTCCATTCTTCCACAGCGTTGGCACGCTTGGTATTGAACGTGGTTCCACCCTTATCGAGCACCACCTTGGCATTCTCCTTTATCTTCTTGTCCACGTCCTCAGCGAGGTAATAGACGTTGGCGATGTTTTTAAGAATGTCGCCTGCCGGGTTCTTGGGGTTATACTCCGGAATGGTGGCGTGGCTTCTGATAGGATTCACGTAGTCGTAACGGTCATTGTCGATGAGCGGCAGCGGATATTCCGAACCGTAACCTCCCGACGGATAGATGGAGTTGCGACGAATCTTCTCCAAGTCGTTCACGATGTTGTAGTTGACATCGCCTTCGGCAAGGAATCCGCTGTAGTTGCCGCCGAGGTCGCTGTAGGTGAGCGACGTGGTGGTGGTCACCATAGTCTGTATACGGTCTGACTCGATGTTCCATCCGCCTATCAATGCCCAGTTGGCAAGGTAGCTGATGTAGCAGAACGGATCGTAGTAGGCGAGGAGAGTATTGGTGTTAGGATACTTCTTCTGTCTTTCCATTAGCGAAGTCTTATATCCAATCTCCACGTCAGATATGTTGCTGATGTCCGCGCCGTCGTTCTTGAGCGTAGCGACCTTCGTTCCGATGAACGGCAACTCATAGTCGAGCGGTCTGCCGTTGTTGCCGGTTGTCCAGTCGCCGTCAATGGTTGTGACGTTGAGGTCCATGATGTTGGCAGCTACCACCGGTTCTTCGGTCTCGCGGTTGTCGTAGCAGGTGAATACGAACTCCCAATTCCATTCCATGCCTTCAGGAGCCTGGTCGTCGGTCTTGTCTGGCAATATAATGCCGGGAGACATCGTCTTTTCGTCGGTCACACCCGACTGCAGAGCGTCGTCGTCAGACTTCTTTATGCCTCCCGACAATGTGCCGTTGGGTATTCTCGTCAGGGACTGCTCCTCCTTCTTCTCTTCCGTAGACGATGAAGATGACGAATTGTCCGCCTTGGGCACTACGCGAGTGCCTAATTTGGTGGATGGCGAAGTCTGCGTTGTGGGCTGTCGCCTTGTCGGTGTTGTCTCGGACGAAGAGGTGTTGCCCGACGTAGAGGTCGTGCCCGACGAAGCTTTCGTTATGGCAGACGACTTTGTCACCCTTGTCTTCCTTGTCTGCGGCGACATAGCGTCAGCATAAAGGTCGACGTTCTCGTTGGCATCCATATATGGACCATGGAATGCAGGTCCGAAGCGGAGGTCCTTTTTTATCTTGTCATCTAAGAAATCCATTTTATAGTCCATTCCTATATTATCCCTGATGGCTGGTGCCGAATAGCGTCTTGAGCTGATTATCTTTATCACCTTATAGCCGCCGATAGACTTAGGTGCCTTGCCGTTAGGACTGCCTCCATTGGTGTACCTAGAGTAGTATTTCTCTCGGAAGTGAATGGTCTTCTCCGCTACAACTGTCTCTTTCGTCACCTTGGTCTTCTCATAGTCGAGCACGAGGTTGTAGGTGTTACCCGGCAGAACCTTGGTTTTGAATGACGCAGAAGCTCTGTTCTCCCAGCCTGCATACACTTCCTGCTCCTCTATCACCTTGCCGTCCTTCTTCAGCTTCCACTTGAGTTTGCCGTCAGAATAGAGGCGGTTCAGTACGTTCTTTTCCTTGAGCACGATGAGCGGATTCTGCACGTCAGTGGCATAAGCAATGACTGGTTCAGCCGACTTCAGTTCGTTATACTTCGACGGATAAGCCACAGCCACCAATGACTGGAGGTCGCCTCCGTCCTGAATGTTCATGCCGTCGCTGTTGCCGGTACGGAAGTAGAACGCCTTGGTCTGCTCCCATGGCACATTTTCATAATCACCATCATCGACATTATATGTCTGGGGATCTTGCCATTTGCCCGCACGAAGCTCCTTGGCAAGGCCCGTAATCTCGAGCTTGTAGAAGCGGTTGGGGTTGAGGCTGCGCATTCCTCGTACCGTCACCTTAGTGGCATTGAACTCTATATTATAGTAACGTATCACGCTGTCGCGCATTGTAGAGTCGCTATACTCGTAGAGCTTAACCTGCTTGGTGGACGGATTGAAGCGGAACGTACGAGTTGACGTGGTCTCGAGAATTTCTCTCTCGGCTTCCACCTGCTTCATCTGTCGGTGGAGGTCAGTCTGGTCGAGCAGCGGATACTGCTCGTTAAGACGTGCCATCGGAGTGATGGTGAAGTCGGTGGGCAGGTCAGGACTGATGGTCATCTTGTGGTTCCATCCGTTCTTTCTTGTCTCCTCGCCAATGGACGATTCGCCCCAAAGCTGGAAGTCGTCAAGCGCATTGCCGTAGAAGATGTCGCACTTCTTGCCGCAAGTGAACTGGAAGCGGCGGTTGAAGTTGATGAGGCCGCCCAAGAGACGGAGCTTCATGCGGAGGTCGCCTGTGAAGTAGCTCGGGTTAGGCAAGCCCATCTGGAGTACGCCGCCGATGCCTGCGTCCACGAGGTCGATGCTTCCCTTCCAGAATCCGAGGTTCAGACGCAGACCCATCTTTGCGTAGAGGTAAGCGTAGAGCTGTCCTTCGCCGTACCATCCCTTCCATCCTGCTGCGCCGGGAACGCCTACACAGTAGACCTCGTCGCCGATGTGCGTGATGCTGACGTCGAAGCCAGCCTCTGCGCCCATGTCGGCATAGAGGATGCCGAGGTCCACATTGATGTAGCCCCATACGCTTGCTCCGAGCATTACGCCACCCGTGGCGTTGGCGCGGAATTCCCTGATGGCTTCCTCGCGGGCACGCTCAGCCTTGCTTACGTCAGCCGACTGAACGCCGTTGCTGCCGCGGCTACCTGTGAGGAACTGACGGATGTTCTCCGGAATAGGAGGCAGAGCGCCGTTGTCTGGCAGCTCGTTGCCCACACAGAAGTAGGCATCCGCTCCAATCTTCACTTCCACAATCTTCGCCTCAAGGTCAATGAGGATGAACTGGCAGCGTTCGCTCTTCTGCGGTTTGCCGAGATAGAGATGCCACTTCACCTTGTCGAAGTTCACACCCTTGTCGCGCCATGTAAGTCCAAAGTCGAGTGATATCTTGGCTCCTGACGTAGCCTTGAAGTTATCTTTGTTTTCGTTCTTGTTTTCATCCTTGCTCTCGTGTTTCTCCTCCTTGCTGTGTTCCTGATGGAGATTGTCCAGTCCAGCCATTGAGCCAAGCTTGTCGTAAGTGGTCTTTATGGTGTCGTTGAGAGCCTGCATCTGCTTCAGAATCTTGCTGTCAGCAAGCTGTTCCGTGTACTTCGTAATCTCACCCGCATACTTCTTGGCGAGTCCGTCCGCCTTGGCGTCAACCGTGACGTTCAGACGCAGGTACTTCGACTGGTCGTCGTTCTGATAAACGATGGACGCTCTCGAATTAACCAAGCCAGCCATAGCGCTCACATTGCCGTCAAGCATGAATGTGGTGAGGCGCTTGTGCTCCTTGTCGTATACCACGGTGAGTGAGAATTTGCCGCCTATGACGTTGTCGCCACCCGACGCTGCAATGCCCAAACCAGCTGTTACGCCGATGACGCCCTTCTGAGCGATGGCCTTCGTTGCGTCCTTCGGGTCCTTTCGGCAGTTGAAGTAGAAGCCGCCGTGGATGTCGTTAAGCTCGATTGGCGGAATCTGCAGACCCACAGCCGAGCCGATAGCGATGTTGAAGTAGCCCCAAGTGAAGTTGTTGCCTTCCTCCTTGTGCTCGAAGTAGCCGCCGTTTGAGTCGAAGGTAAAGAGATTTCCGGGGAGCGCAAACTTAAGATGGCCCTTATATCCCTTGTCCTTTACCTTGTCGTTAGGACGTATGACGTCCATTCTTCCCGAGATGGTGATGCCCGGAAGGTTGGACGAAACCTCGATGGAGTTAAACAGACAGTCCTTATATTCCAGCGAGATGTTGCTGATGTCGTCGAGGTTCTTCACCTCTGCCTGCAACTGAATGCCAGCCTTTGCCACTACGAGGTCTTCCAGCAAGCCAATCTTTCCCTCAAGGTCGAGCGTCATTGCGCCACCCGAATAGCCGAGGTCATAGCGTGTAATGCCGAAGCAGAACGGGCCTATCTTCTTCTCTAAAGAAGCCAATGACCATTCGCCCATGTTGAAATAGATGGGCTTGTCCTCAGAACCGAGGTTGCGTTCCTTCTCCTCGCAAAGCGTCTTCCACGCCGAACGTCTCAGTTCTTCAGCCTGAGCTGCGTGTGCCTTCTTCTGTGTTTCCTCCTTGTCGTAGATTGATTCCCACGTAGAGCAGTTGGCGATACGCATCTTTGTGAAGTGGATGCCGGGGATGCTGAGCTTCAGCGGCAGTCCGTCGAGAGCGTTCTTGACGAACGACGAGCGTTCCTTGGCAGCCTCCACCTTGTTGTTCACCTCATCCAGCTTTCCTTGAATCTCGTCAGCATAACCGATGGTGATGCTTCCGCCCATCGAGAATTCCAGTCGGGTCTTCGTCGATCCGTCAGCCTGGTCCTCTGCTTCGAGGAAGAAGTAAGTCTGCTTCTGCTCAAGGTTTGCCTCTGCAAGGATGAAGTCAAAGTTGATGTCCTCCACCTGCTGCACCTTAAATATATAGGCGTAGCCGTTGTCGTTGTCCTTCTTGAATCGCTTCTGGTTATATATATTACATGTATAGGCGATGTCCGAATTGACGAGCGGCAGCTTCATGTTGCCGTCGAAGTAAGCCTTCTCGAAGTTGCTCTGCAGGAACTCCACGCCCACGTTGTCGAGCGTAAACGCCCAACCTCCGAGCTTTCCGGTCTTCGCGCTGATGATGTCCTCCGCACCGAACTTGAGCGAAACGCCCGACTTGTCGAAGAACATGTCCTTAGCGGCAAGCGTGAGACGACGGTCACCGTCGCCGTCTTCCTTGCCCACCTCCATAGCCTTCGGGAACTTTACGCCCACCTTGCTGATGTAAAGGCCCATCCATTCCTTGTCGTTGGTGCGGATGTCAGCCTTGCTCTTGTCATAACCGGCGGGGAACGATCCCATGTTATTGTCGTTCACCGTTGTGGAGTGGTCATAGACAATGGCGCCCGGACAGAATGTCCAGCCCGGAAGAGCCTCTGCCTCGAAGTCGTCCATCGCAGCGCTTGCCGTCCAGTTGTTCCAGTCCTTGATGTCAGTCTGGATGTTCAGCACGGGTCGCTCGTCCGTAGCGGTGCCGTTAGCCACCTTCTTCAGCTTAGGTATGGCGATGTCGATGTCGATGTGCAAGGCTGCCAAAGAGTCAGCCTGCCAGTTGATGTAGCATCCGTCCGCAGGTGCCTGACCTTCGTCAGCCACGGTGATGTCGGTCGGAGCCTTAAACTTAATCTGGAAACCGGACGACGGCTCCTTCACGTCTATGGTGGAAAGCAGGCACATCGATCCGCTCTCCGGCAACAGACGGTCGGGGCTGATACATGTGTGCGGTGCACCGAGAATGAGGATGTTGTTGTCCGTATAGCGGCTTTCGGGCAGCGTGAACGTACCGATAAGGTCCATTGAAGCCCACGAAGGAGCGAATGTCACGTTGACAATCTGGATGTCCACCGGAGTCTTGTTTACTGACTTCGGCAGCTTCATCGGCATCATTATGTTGTCAAGCCTGCCTTCCGTGAGGAAGTCCTTGGCTCGATGGTAATAGTCATAATACTTGCCGAGGCTGAGCTGCTTGGCGATGTCGCGACCTCTGTTAGACGCTTCCTTCTGCAACATCTTAGCATAAGGTATGCCAGTGTCGCCGATGAGGTTGTCAATGCCCCAGTCGGAGAAGAGCTTGTCCACCTGCTCGCCGTTGTTCGACGCCCATGTGTCGCCCTTCATGCCCTTGGCCTTGCCGGCATAAACGATGTCGTCAGTATTGATGAAGAGCGAATCGAACTCCACCTTCACCATCAGCGACAATCCGAGCGGCGACCATTCCACACGACCGTTGCCGCGGAATCCGCCGTCCTTGCCGTTCTCCTTCATCTCGTCGATGGTGAGCTGATACTGTCCGATGCCCACCACCTTGCCTATGAAGTCCTTGGCAGACTTCTTCGTAGGCTTGAGGTTCTCGATGTTCACCATTGACGAACACTGGAAGAACTTCTGGCTGATGCGCTGTGCGAGGGCGAAGTCGATGACGTTTACGGAGTCGTTGACGAACGCCACGGACTGTACGTTCTCGCTCTTGGGGAGCACGCGCAGCACCATATAGTCGCCAGCCACCACCTTGTCGCTGATCTTCTCCCACTTTATAGAGTCAGAAAGGTCGTACGTGGAGTGTGTGTAGACCGGCTCTGAGGCGAAGATGTCGGCGCGGTCCATCTCTGGCTCGCCGCGGAAAAGCTGCACCTCATAATTGATCTTCACCGTGTCCTGGCGTTCGCCTACGCCACCCACGAACCATGCCTTCTTCCATTCCACGCCGATGTCGTCGCCCGTGAATGACTTGCGGGCTCCTGCATTGCCGGGGAAGCTCGGTCGGATGATCTGCGGATTGCGGAAGTTATATACCGAATCGGTCACTTCCTCCTTGCCGCTGCCGAATCCGAAGTCGAACTCGTCGTCGTCTTCCTCCTCATCCTTCTTGTCCTCCTTGTCCTTGTTGTCGGGCGTTGGGGGCGTCACCACGGTGGTGGCGTCAGGCTCGAAGCGGAAGAGGCGGAGGTCGGATTTGCCGTCGTTCTCCACCATGGAGTAGTTGAGGTAAGTGCTGCCCAGACCTGACTGTTCCGCTGTGACGCGTGCCACGTAGGTCATGTCGTCTATCATGGAGCGGATGCGCTCCTGCGGCAGAATCAGCATCGGCGACATCAGTCCCGACTTCTCGTACACGGCAGGATTATACTCTATGGCTTCGTCGGGCGTCTGACCGCCGACAAGCTGCACCACCTTAAACTTATACGTAAAGCGTGCCGCGCCGGGATTGCACGTCACGATGGGTTCTTTCCACGTAAAGAGGGCGTTCTGCTTGTCCATGGTGCATACGGAAGCGTCGGAAGAACTTCCGATGCCGGGCATAGGCATCAGGAACTCGGGCGCCTGAGCCTTATAGCATATAGTGAAGATGCACTGTCCGCTGCTCGGACTGCTGACCATGACGGGAGTGTCACGTCCCGGCTCCCAGCGGTAAGCCACGAGGCGCATGCGATACTGACCCTCGGGCAGGAGTCCGAAGGCGCCGCCCTCATAGTCGCTGAACAGACCCGGGGTGGTGGCGATGCGGTCGTTGGGCACATGATTGAAGAGATTCTTCATCTCCACCATGCTCAGAATGTGCGTTCCGCCGGAAGGCACCGTGATGGGCTTGTCGGGCTGATACTGTGCAGGAATCTTGACGTAAAGTCCCGAGTTGGGATTTATCTGCTCAAGGTCCATGACGAGATAGACGTTCTGCGTCTCGCCAGAAGAGTTGATCAGACTTACGTTAAAGTAGTTGCCGGGATTGGCTACGTACAGCATTGCCTGCGGAGGCAGCGTGGGCTGTACCGGATTGACCGTCACCATTACGTCCTGAGCGGCTGCCTGCAGCATGGCACCCAGGATGATGAGTAGTGATAGGATGTGGAATCTCAGTCTGTTCATATCTTGATCTTTATTTTATCGTGGGAATAAAAGTTACACTATAGCGACTTGTTCTGTTCCTTCTCCGCCTTACGCTTTATCTCGAGGAGCGTGAAGGTGTAGGTGTAGTTGAAGCTGATGTTGATGTCCGTGGCGTCCAGCTTCGACCGTGTCTTGGTGATGTTGACGTCGCCGTACTTGTTGAATCCGGCTGTCATCGAGAAGAGATGCTTCTGCTTGATGCTGTAGCTGGCAGCCATGTCGCATCCCATGGACAGGCTCTTCGACTGTCGCTTCACCTCATTGTAGCACATCGAGAATGTGGCTGAGAGGTTGAGGGCGTCGTCCTTTAGGAAGGCGCGGTTGGCTGTCACCGAGGCGAGGTCGCTGGTGTAGCGCGTGTTGAATCCCTTTGACGACTGGTGGTTTATGGAGGTCTGGAAGCTGGTCTTCCATGCCTTCACCTCCAGTCCGTAGCTGGCTCCGATGGCGAGGGACGTTACGTCGCTCACGCCGGTGGCGAAGCGGTTGAGATCCTTGTTCTGCACGAGGCTGGCAGAGAGCGAGAAGGCATGACCGAACTGGTCGTTGTCCACGGCGTAGGACGGCGTGAACGTGAAGGTGTTCATGGCGCGACGTACGCGTGTGGTGTCGTTTACGTGTGCCGTGCCGTCAGCCTGCGTCTGCAGATAGCCGTTATAGCCGAACGAGAGATTGAGGCGGTTGGCTATGCGTGTGGCTATGAAAGCCGAATAGACGAAGCCCCGCGTGGTATAGAGCTGCTTGTTGGAGAGATTGTCCTCCTGAGCGGAGAACGTGGCTGCCACCGACACGCGGCGGAAGAGCGTGGTGCCGAGGCTGGCTCCGACGCTGTGATAGTTGTTAGCCATATAGTAGGTGCCGAGCGACGTATAGTCGGGCTGTATGATGCGATAGAAGAGCGAGGCGTTCACGCCGCCGGCGTTGATGTTGAGATTGGCGTCGCCCGCGAAGCGTGCCATGGAGGTATAGCGTGTGTCGAACACCTTGTCCCATCTTGTCACCTTGCTGTCCGTCACCTTCTCCGCGCGTGTGTCGGTGGTGAAGGCTGATGTGGCTACGTTGGCTGTCAGCGACATCCAGTTCTTGATGCTCACGCCTCCCTTCAGTCCCACCACGATGTTCTCCTGCGGCGAGATGCGCTCCTGCCAGTACTCGTCAATGGAGCTGCGGCGGTCGTATGCGCGGAGCAGATAAAGGTCGAGGTAGTTGCTGCCCGTGCCGTAGCCTATATTGAATCCCCATCCTATGCGGCGATACTGCGGATTGCGCGGCGAGGGCGACGTAGGGTCGTCATTGACGGCGCTGCGCAGCGTGCCGTAGAAAGCTCCCACGCGGAACTTCTGCGTGCGATATTCCAGACCCACGCCGTTGTACGACATACTCATGACGTAGGGCGAGAATCCTGCCGACGACCTTCCGATATGTCCGTGCCATTGCTTGTACGACGGCGAGAGATTGAAGGAGATATGGGGATAGTTGAAGTCCAGATTGTTGTTGGAGTAATAAAGCGAGAAAGGCATGTTGAATCCATACATGCTGATGTTGAGGTTGAGGAACAGCGTATTGCTCAGCGGCGAGGCGTATGCGCTGCCTGCCGTTGAGTGAAAGTAGGTGTTCTGTGTACCTACGGAACCCGTGATGATAAGGGGATCGCTCTTCGCAATCTCCGTGATGTTCTGTGCTGTTGTGCCGCTGGTATGCAGAAAGAGTGCTGCCACAGCCGTCAGTATGGTTATGTGTAAGTGGCTTTTCATCGCTTTGGTTCTTTTAGTGGTTATTTAAAGTTTCGCATGTCTCGAGACATGCGAAACTTTTAGTTATATTAGTATAGTCAACTTACTTGACAAGCTTCTTCGTAACGGTCTTGCCGTCCTTGGTCTTCACCTTCACTACGTAAACGCCTGAAGGAAGGCCGGTAACGGTGGTCTCGCCGGTTGAGACAACAGCACCGGATGCGTTGCATACGATGACGTCAGCCACGTCCATGCCCTGGACTGTGATCTGTCCGTCCACAACGGCGATGCCCGAAGATGCGATGTCGGCTGCTGTGATGCCGGTGACGATGCCACCTACAGTCAGACGCTGCGGAGCGCGGAGCGAACCTGCCATCTTTGCGAACGGCATCTGCTCGTTGATGGTGCGCATCTCGCCGCTGACGGCGTCATGGAGATTGAACGAAATGGTCTCGCCCTTGTCAGCATGTACGGTGATGAAGCACTTGCCGTCTATCATCTCGCCCTCACCGCGGCACTCGTCGCCTACGAAGGCGCCCACCGTGAAGCGTTCTGCCGAATAGTCGTTGCCGAGGTCAGCTACGATGGTCATGTTGTCAGCGAACGGAGCGCTGTTGTATGTCCATACGCTCTGCTTGTGCTGGGGAGCGTTCATCACCGGAGTGCCCTGAGGCATATTCCACTCATACTTGAGTTCCATGTTGATGGTGTCTGATGCTGCATTGAAATACATATATCCGAGTCCGGCATGCAGAGTGGTAAGGGTGCCTGTCCACTTTTCGCCATTGTATTCAGCGAAGCCGTTGTCCTTCGATACGATGCGGTCGCCCACGTTGAATTTGTTTGCGTATGTATCTTCGGTAGAGAACACCGAGTTGATATCGTGGTCATACTGATAGGGATTGCCGAGCCAGTTCCACATCGGCACAATCTGACGATGAGTCCGCATGTCCTCGTAAGCGCCGGTGTACATGATTCTCAAGTCAAGCAGACCGGGTTCCTCTTCCTTCACCTTAATCTTATAGCATGTGCCAGACTCCAGTCTGTTGATATCGCCGAAGTATCCGTATTCGGGGTCGTTATAGAGAAGGGCGTCTTCTGAGCGGATCTCCTCCACCACGTTGCCTAATTCGATTTCAGGAGAGTTCCATGATACGCCGCCGGCATAGAACGAAGTCCACTTCCATCCTGCCTTCTGCATGTAGCGCTGACCGATAAGGACGTTAGATGATGCCACCTCTACGCCGTCGAGCTTCACGCTGATAGTGGCTCTGCCCACGCCATGAGGCAAGATGGTGTAGTTAAGCATGGTATCATCCGTAGGAACAATCTCTACTATGCTCTTCCATTCCTCAGGAACATAGCTGTCAGGAGTTATAGTAACCTCCACTCTTGACGGATCAACCTCTGCGCCTACGGGGTCGGGAGTAAGCACGAAGTCGCGTGTCTCGGTGCTTACCATCTCCACGTATTCGTCCACCTTGAATCCCTTAAGAGACTCCATGATTGTTACGTGGAAGTGGTTTGAAATTTCATACTCATCATTTCGGAGTCCTTCCTCAGTTGCGATGGTGCGCTCAGATGAATAGCTGATATCAATCCATCCCTCACCCACTTTAACGACAGATGCAGAAAGGCTGTCTTTCTTGAAATCATAATACAGCTTTACGGCATCCGTAAGAGAAGAAATATCCAAATTGCTTTGTGCTATATCGTACGACTCATATTCTTCATACTTAGGCCATGACGGTGTCATGATGATGTTGTTACGGATATCCTCAGAGATGTCCCACTTGTCAGTATCCTTTATTGGCATCAAGAATGTCATCTCCTCCTGCTTGAACGTGATGTTCGTAGGACCATCCTTTACGATTACTTCGTATGTGCAAGTGGCTTGCGGATTCTGATTAGATATAATTGCAATGCGAGCTCTACCTGGCTTACGGGCGAAAATTCCCTCAGAACCATTGTCCTCAAGTATTTCATTATACTTAAATTCCTGATCCTGGTTGTAACTTGGCAAAACTTCGTAATGCACGCTGCGGTCTGTAGCGTCCTCCGGCATTACCTTATATCCCGACGGAAGGATGCTGAGAAGGTTGTCGCCTATATACATTTTAATCTCCTTAACCCTACCAACCGGATTAATATACTCCACCGGCTTAATGACTGTGACCTTAAGGTCCACGCTGGCATTCTCGCCGCTAAGCGTCATGGTGTATGTGCCGGTCTTTACTGGATTAAACTTGCCAATATCAGAGCCTATCATCGGAAGGATGGCAGTCTCGTCGCTGCTCTTCCATGTCAGTTCCTCGTTGCAGTCGGCAGGTGCTGTGGTGTAGCCGCTGCGAAGCACGGTGTTGAGGGCAGCAGTGTCGCCCAAGTTAACCGTGATGCCATTCTTATACTCGTCGCGAAGCTCAATAGAGGTGGCAGGCTGGATGACACGAATATTAATGTCGGAATACTGTCCCGTATTCTTCATGTCCCAAAGCTTAGGGAAAACGCCGACGGAACCATACTTGCCAGTTGACTTAATGGCTGTGAGCTTATTTCCTTCGATAATGACATTTTCACTCTCTTCATACATATTCCAGTTTAATTCTGGTATGTTGGCATTCGCTGGCTCGAATGTAATATAATCCAACAAATTGATCTGCTCACCCACCTTAACTGATACTGTCTCTTGGGTGAAACCATAATATAGAGGCTGGATAAACTTCAGCGGGAAGAGGTCTGACAGCGTACCGGTGGTTTTCTTATTAGTATAGGTTACGGCATTTGCGGCAGGCTTCAGGTCGTTGTAAATATAAGACATATTGGCTCCTGGAATACTTAAACGGAACGAGATAGCCTTTCCATTGTCTGTATCCGAACCCTTTACACGCAGAGCGAAATAATAAATGGTTTTGGTGTCCGATACAGACTTTTGGCTTACCTCCGCAATTCCGCGGCATTCACCATCAATGAATGCTCCAAGGTAAGTGTTGTCATTAAAACTTTGTACTGCATTGCCTTGGTCATCTACCAGTCCTACATAAATGACGTGCTCGTCAGGATAGGCATTGGGATTATAGCCCCAATCAGGTTGTTGTGCCGCCATACCTACGGCATATAGCAGTAGGGATAGCATTAGTAATAATTGTTTTCTCATATTAAAAATGATTTGAAAGGTGAATAATATGTTATCTATTTAGTTTTATGTTTAATAATGTGATGTTTGGGTTTCTTGGTTATTTCCTGTTCAGTCCCCAGCTTTTCCACATGCTCCCTGATTTTGCCCTCGACGTCATCGTATGAATGTCGCCAAGGTTCGTTCTCAATAGTATAGTCTTGCGGTCTCATATTGTACGGTATTTGTGGTTAGTGATATTTACATGAGACGACACGCCTTACGCTATGTCTGTCAGCACTGCAAAATAAGCTGAAATTCGCTCAAGTCCGTTGTATAAACTTAACAAAAAATGGCCAATTCTTAACAAAATAAGGGCCATCGCACGATTTGACAAGCCAATAGGCAATTTATGTACATGATTTGACAAGTGATTTAACGAAATTTTTGGGATGGACGGGTAGACGAAAACCCCAAAAATCACACGCAAATACTGTCCGTTATTCGACGTAAGACATACTCCTTTAGACAAGAAGACATTCATCCTATCAGTTCAAAACTGAATAATTCACAATGCGCCTTGGCGCACAATTCAAAAATCAAAATCCCTAATTCCTAACTCTTCGGCGGTTCCGCTGAAGACTATATTTGCATTCCTAACGCTCAATACTCCTCGTTCAGCGCACTAAGAAATCTTTG
>OLGM01001124.1_pt1 | contig 13194 bp, 13 predicted proteins | sample 1606001 | NCBI WGS metagenome assembly OLGM01 (sample SAMN03283294) | human gut metagenome | biome: human-associated habitat; material: feces | host: Homo sapiens | place: Peru | collected 2012
TTCTTGCTTCTCGAATGGTTATTATAAAGTAATAAAAAAGTATGTCAATAGATTCAACATTTATCGACAAAATTAGAACCTAATAATTTAATACAAACAAGAAACGTGCTTTTAACACGTTAATCTATAGTTAATCTTTTAGTTAAACTTGATGATATATTATCTTTAGTTGTTTGTAATGCTTGATCTAAAAAACTATAATCAAAGCCAAAATCTTCATAACCTTCTTCACATTTTATTAAATAACTTTCAGAAGGTAAATGATAATCAAATCCAGGTTTCATTATATAAATATAAGTATCTTCTTTTTTACCATCAATTATAACTGGCATTGTAAATCTATCATATAATCTTGGATAACTTTCATAATTATCTAAAGTTTTCATGTCTTTCATTGGTATAGAATAAATTCCAATAGGAACGCTTGCCCCAGGATACTCTTCTAAAGTCAAATAAGCATAACCTTCTGCGCTCCCTTTAAATACTAAACGATAACCTTTTAATATAGTTGTACCTACAACTCTTGCTCCTTCGCTCATATTAGACATATGATACAAATTCAAATTACTTCCATATGCTAAATAATAAAATTTTTTATCTTGTAAATTTTTTTTTATAAACATTTCTTTCCACCTCATACATTCCTCTAAAATCTCCAATATATTGTCTTAAAAAATTTAACTTATCTAAATTATTATCGAATATTAAATCAACAAATTCAAGAACATCTTTTAAATTTATTTCATTATATAAATAATCTTTATAAATAAAACTCATATTATCTATTCTATAATCTAAATATTCAATATCTAATTCCTTTTCTTTAACTGTTTTTAATAATTTACCAAAGGCATTTATATTATTTTGCCAAACAACATGATTTGTTGTTCCATTTGGGCTTCTAAATTCTAAAGTATCTTTATCTGTTAATGTAGAAGAAGAAAGATCACTACGAATATCAAAATTTAAACTATAATATTTACTCCAATCATCAATAATTTCAAATAAATTATCTTTACCCAATTCTTTTAACTTATTTAATACAAATATTAATTGATTGACAACAGGATTAGCATATGAATTAATTTCTTTTCTTCCAGTAGTTTTATCTCCGTAAGAAAATACATATAATATATGTTCATATACTGCATAAAGTTTAATAAAATTAATCCACAAATCATAATCTTGACCAAGTATAAGTGCTCCATAATGAATATGACCTCCAGAATTATGAAGAGTATCAGCTCCATTTTTATTAAGATAATCACATATACATTTTAAATCATCCCAAGTTTTTTTATTATCAGTTAATATAGGAGAAACAATTTCTCCTCCTCCTAATTTAAGAGAAGCATCAAAATCATATCTCCAAGATTTATATTCATTCTCTATATATTTTTTGATTCTTCCTTCTATACCTTCATATTCTATTTCTACGCCAAACGTAATATATTTTGGTAAATTAATATCTTCACGATACTCAATTAAATATGTATTTAAATATTCTAAAAGACATCTTAAATCAATACCTCTTAAAGTTCTAAAGGTATCATTTCCTCTACTACTAAAACTTTTCATTAATTATTAATTCTCCTTTTTTCTAAAGTTTTTTCATTTACTTCAAGCAATTCCAAATTTTCTTTTCTTAGTTCTAAATCTTTCTTTAATTTTTTTAAAGTATCTAAATCTAACAAATTTAATCTTTCATCAATTATTTCTAGATGCTTTTTCATTTTTCTTTTCATTTTTTCTAAAATGAAGTAATCCATAAATCCACCAACTACAATAGTTAATATAGAATATAAAAAGAAATCAGTAAATAAATTTTCAATAAAAGTTTGTTTTCTTAAAACTACATCATCGGAACTTTTACCATTATTTACTTCTACTACAGCCATATCATGAACAAACCTCATTTCATCTTCTGAAATAACACTTTGAATAAAAGTTTCAACATTGCTTATATTATAACTTTCATCTAATTCATCTTTACTTAATGTATATATTTTATCATTAAGTAATTCATCATGACTTGGTACTTCATAAGTCGTAACTATTCTTTCATGTAAACCATCTTTAGTATCTTTCCAAGCTGTTGTGTACTTTAAAGAATCTTCAAAAGTTTCATCAAAAGAATAAGAATCTAAGACTTCATCAGTTCCGTAATAAGTTGTTTTAAAGTTTGCTTTTTTTAGTTTTTCTTCAAGAATGAATGGATCACAACTATTAATGCTAAGAGAAAATGTTACTAGCATACTTGATAAAATAAAAGGAACGACTCTAGGAATATGTATTCCAAAATTTAACAATGGCTTAATTACTTTATAATGATTTTTATAATATTCTGAATTAATTATTAAGTCTTCTAACTCATAAGTTTTTTTTATATAATCTTTAATATTATTCATGATAGTCCCCTCTTTTTAAAGAAAGATTTTGTTTATTCATTCTATTTTCTTTTTCTTTTAGATTATTTAAAAATTCAATTTCTGATTTTAAATCTAAACTATATTCATGTATCTTACTTTCATACTTCTTATAACTATAAGCAAATTTTAATGCACTTATAAAAAATATTAATATAACTTCAAAAACAGTTACTTTAATATTTTCTTCATCTGTTTCCATACAAATTATTTTATCTTTATGATCAACTGCTTTAATATGGGCTTCAACTAAGTATTTAGAACTTTCTTTTTTTTCATTAGTTATCTCTTTTTCTTTTGACGTTTCTTCTAAAGTATTAAAAATATATTCATAATCATTATTTAAAATAGCATCTATTGCTTCTTTTGAACCAACAAAATTATAAGAGATTTTATATCTTTCATAACCCTTATCTGTTAATTTCCATGGAGTATATATTAGTATATCAGAGTAAAAATCTTTAAATATTGAAGTATCATCATAAAATTTATGAACAGATACATTACCATCTAAACTTTGTTCTAAACTATAATTTGCTTCTAATGAATTTGCATCTTTTGTAAAAGGTAAGCCAAAACCTGTTAATTTTAGTCCTTCAACAGTTAACCCACTTATAAGTATATAAGGAAATGTTCTTGTTAATACATAAGAAAATACTTTTAAATTTCTTATAGTTTTTGCTCTTTTTACATATTTTTCTTGTTTAGTAATTTGTCTATCTATATTTCTTTTTTGTTGAGCAAACGTTATTTTTTTATTTTCTCTTCTTTCAGCACTTCTTATTTTTTCTTTTCTTGTCTTTCTCTTTTTCTTTGTCATAGTTAACTCCTCAAAGTATCAAATATTCTAGCATGTTTCATATTTTTATGCAACAAAAAGACTAGTCCTATGTCTAGCCTTAAACAAAATAAAACTGCGTTATACGCAGTCTACATAAGTGTCATTTAAACAACGAATAACGCAGCAGCAAGATAAATCCATTGTGAAGAAACTATTTGTCGCGATATAAGGTTGAGAATTACAGCAAGTTTCCTCTGGATTTTGTATTAACACTCTAAATGTTGCAGTGTTTCCATCAAGTTTTTCTACTCTAAATACATTAGAACATTCATAACTACAATTATTTACTTGAGGATTTCCACATACAGTTGTTAAATCTTTGCTTACTGGCATACTCCAAGGAGTACCATTTCCACAGCAAGTATATAACATTACTGGTCTAGTATTACATATCAAACAATTTGGTCCTCCACCTAACATAGGTCTATCACATGAATCTAAGCAAGATTCAGGACATGCATTTTGTTGTAAGATAAGGATTACTTTTAAGATATCAGCAATACTATTATTATTTCCACAGCAAGTTTCAGTATTATTCATAAAATTTTCACCCTTTCATATATACTCACTATATTTTATGATTGAGTGATAAATAGGTTCTTAATTTATTTAAAAATGAACATACATTCTAAAATACTCATCATCTTTTTTATATAAAGCAACTTCTTCATTATTACTTTTAAATAAAATATATTTATTTTTTATATCTAATTCTAATTTTACTCCATTAGTTGCTTCTTTTATATATTCATTATTTATAACACATAAATCTAATACATCTTCAATATTAATTAATTTATAATTACCATTCTCAATATCTTCAATTGTATAAGAATCTTTAATATCAAATATTCCTTGTTTAGTACGTATTAAATCAGTCATAGTTGCATGTGTATTTAAAGATTCTCCAATGTCTCTAATTAAACTTCTAATATATGTTCCCTTAGAAACTAAACATTTTATTTTTATAATGTCTTTATTAATTTCTAAAACTTCAATACTCTTTATATCAACTTCTCTTTTAGGTAAAGTAACTTCTTCTCCATTTCTTGCATATTCATATAATTTTCTTCCATTAATTTTTACTGATGAATAAATAGGTACTTCTTGATTATAAACACATTTATAATTACTTATTACATTTCTTATTTCTTCTTCACTTACATTACAACTTTTTTCATCTATAATATTTCCTGTAATATCTAAAGTATCGGTTAAAATACCAAGTTTAAATGTAGCAATATATTCTTTATAAGTTTGAGTTAAATCTTCACATAATTTAGTATATTTACCAAGTACAACTACTAAAACTCCTTTAGCAATTGGATCAAGTGTACCTGTATGTCCTATCTTTTTAGTATTAAATACTTTACTTAATTTATTTACTACATCTCGACTAGTAAAACCATCACTTTTATTAACTATTAATATTCCGTTCATAATAACACATCCATTTTAATTATAACTTATTTATATCCACTTCTACAACATATCCTATCTTATCTAAAGCATTACTATATTTAAAAGCATTAGATTCAAATAAAATATATAAACTATCATTATTTACACTTATTTGTTCCATCATAGGTGGATATGTATAAATAAATTCTGTTTCTTTATATTCTAATTTATTTTCATCATATAAATATCCATATAGCTTAGAAGAAAACATTCTTCCATATGAACTACTTAATATCATATATTTTTTATTATCTTTAGTAAAAAAATCTATCCCTTGTACTTTTTCATTAACAGTAAAACTATTTATATATTTAAAACTTAGTTTATTATTTAATCTATTTATTTTATATTTCTTAATTAAACAAGGCTTATTTGTATTAAAAGAACCAATATATAAATAACCATTATATACTTTTAAAAATGCAATATGTAATTCATTTTTATCTTTATAATAAGTAAACTCATTTGCTAAATCTTCTATCTTATATTTATAATTAATTTTATCTTTAGTAAAAAAATCAATATAGTTATAAACTAATACTGAATCAGATAAACCAGGAATAAATATTAAATTATTAATTTTGTCATAACTTATACTTCCAACATGACTAGTTGTATTTAAATCAACTTCATTAACGATTTCACCATTATCATCAATAATATAACAAATAGAATTATTACCATTTTCAAAATAACCAGTAATAAACGTATATTCATTAATTTTTTCCATTCCTTGAGGAATAAAACCATATTCATTTGGTATTTTAATGCCAGTTGCTTTAATATGTTTTTTTAAACTAGGATATTTATATAAAATAGAAGATACTTCTTTATGAATACTCTTTTTATTTATAAAATCATTCAGTTTAGGCACTCTACTTTCTAATTTATAATCATTATTACTCTTTATATATTTATGATAAATATTACTTTTTGAAAACAAAAATATTATTATTAAAAATAAAATTAAAATAACAAGTATAATTTTCTTCATAATATTTATCCTCTCTAATAAACTCTTTTTCAATATCTTAACATAAAAATAAGAATAGTAAACCCTATTCCTAAATTAAGCCATTCCGAATTTTTTCGCATTTGCGAACTTTTTCGGAATAAATCTTATTGATTTAAACTATCTTCATTCAATAAGAAATAATAAATACCCATAGTAATGATTCCATCTTCATCCATTCTTGGTTTACTAACATCACCTACAATTATTATTTTTTTAAATGAATCATCTATATTTACTAAAGATTTCTTTTCTTGATTTTGTTTTAATTGATTATTCATTTCAAATGCTGATTGAATATAAATTCTTTTACTTCCTTGGTTACATATAAAATCAACTTCATATTGAGGTTTTGTTCTAACACCATTTTCATCAGTTATATTTACCTCAACTACTCCAACATCAACATTATATCCTCTACGAAGTAATTCATTATATATAATATTTTCCATTATATGTCCTTTATCAACTTGTCTAAAATTTAATCTTGCATTTCTAAGACCAATATCTTCAAAATAATATTTATATGGAGTATTTATATATTTTTTACCTTTTACATCATATCGTTGTGCTTTAGTAATTAAAAAAGCATCTTCAAAATATTCCAAATATTTACTTATAGTCTTATCACTTAATGTAATATTTTTTTCACTTTTAAACGTATTTTGTAAATTAAATGGATTAGTTAATGATCCAATTTGTGAAGATAATATATTTAAAAGTTCATTTAATTCTTCAACATTTGTTATTTTATTTCTTTCAATAATATCATTTAAATATGTTTCTTCAAAAAGCTTTTTTAAATAATCAGATCTTTCAGAATCATTATCGAACATTAAAGTATATGGAAGTCCACCATAGATACTATATTGTTCATAGCCTTCATATTGATCTCCTTCAAATGCACTCATATATTCACTGAAACTCAATGGATAAACATGAATTTCATCACCTCTACCTCTAAATTCAGTAACAACATCTTTAGATAAAAGTTTAGCATTTGAACCTGTAACATATACTTCAATATTATCCTCATATAAAAAAGTATTTAAAACCGGAACAAAATCCTTCATTTGTTGGATTTCATCAATTAATAAATAATATTTTTTATTATCCTTTATTAAAGATTTTATATATTCTATAAATTTATTTCCATCCTGTAAATATTCATTTTCTTTTATATCCAAAGGAATATATATTACATGATTTTTATCATTTTCCTTTAATAAATGTTTATAAAATATATTTTTTAAAAGATAAGATTTTCCACATCTTCTAATTCCAGTTATAACTTTTATTTGACCATTTCCATCCTTTTTTATTAACTTATTTAGATAAAAATCTCTTTTTATTTCTTTCATAGACTCTTTCTCCTCATTAATAATTACATCTTAATTATACTATAATAATATTTTCTTGTAAATTAATTCATTCCGAATTTTTTCGCATTTGCGAACTTTTTCGGAATGAACCTTATTGATTTAAACTATCTTCATTTAATAAGAAATAATAAATACCCATGGTAATGATTCCATCTTCATCCATTCTTGGTTTACTAACATCACCTACAATTATTATTTTTTTAAATGAATCATCTATATTTACTAAAGATTTCTTTTCTTGATTTTGTTTTAATTGATTATTCATTTCAAATGCTGATTGAATATAAATTCTTTTACTTCCTTGGTTACATATAAAATCAACTTCATATTGAGGTTTTGTTCTAACACCATTTTCATCAGTTATATTTACCTCAACTACTCCAACATCAACATTATATCCTCTACGAAGTAATTCATTATATATAATATTTTCCATTATATGTCCTTTATCAACTTGTCTAAAATTTAATCTTGCATTTCTAAGACCAATATCTTCAAAATCTTTTTTGTATGATTATAAAATTCAATCGTGTATTTTCTTTCCATAATTGTTTTCTTCATATAATAAATTATTAATCTTTACAATCACTTAATAATATCTCTTCTATTTCTTTCCAATTATTAACTCTAATAATATTTTCTAATTTTAATTCTTCATCAGATAATTCTTTATTATGCCATGCTGTAAATAATAATTTTGTTTTAGCACCTTCTATATTTTTTATTTTGTCATCTATTTTAATATCACAATTAATAATAGATTTATCAGCAGTAAAAATATAGTTTTGAGGCGGTATGAAATCCAATACTTTATATAAAAAGTTATACTTGTTTTTTAAATTATTTCCAGCATATTCTATGATTTCTCGCCATATATAATCTGTGCATATATAAATTTTATATCTTTCACTAAGATGTTTTAATACATCATAGCAGTCTTGAAATAAAGCGGCGTTTTCATATAAATTCATATCCTTAAACTTATTAAAAAAGTCATCTTTTTTATCTCCTAATATATCTTGTATATAATAATTTTTTATATTATCATATTCCGGTTTATATCCAAGATAGTTTTCTAGTATTTTAGAAAAATTGCCGTTTGTTAAAACGTCGTCCATATCAACCATTATTGTTTTCATTTGCATACCACTTTCTTTGATTCAATTCTGACTTTAATTTGTGACACTCTTCTAAATCGATATCATAACAATTTGCCAAAGCACAAACATAGTAAAGAACATCATAAAGTTCTTCTTCTATTGAATCTTTGATTTCATTATAAATCATTCTCTTATCCTTTCTAATAACTTCAGCTAATTCTCCGACTTCCTCTACTAGTTTCATAAAATATTTTTCTTTTAATTCTGGTTTATAATCCCTTTCTTTAATAAAATTTTGTAAATCTGTTATTTTCATTTAATCACCTACATATTTCTTATTTCATAACTAACTACTTTACACTTATCATCAAGCAAAAATTTACCTTCAAATAGTTTATCTTTGAATAAATAAGGAGTAAATTTTTCGTTTTGATCAAATTGCTTTATTGATAATAGATCATCTATCTTTACCCACTCTAGTATTCCTTCTTCTGATGTTTCATCCAAAGTACCTTCAAAATTTTCAGCAATATATACAAATATAATTCCTTCTGCAGTATCCTTCCAATATGATATACCTTGAAGTTTTGGGTTTATCAAAGTTAATCCTGTTTCTTCTTTATATTCTCTTATAATACAATCTAAAGGAGTTTCTCCGGTTTCAAATTTTCCTCCAGGAGGCGCAAAAACTTGCCCCCATTTTTTAAAAAATTTAATCATTAAGACATTATTATTCTTTTTCAAATAACATACAGTAGAATTTAAATGAGCAACTCTTTCTTTCATATTGGTTCTCCTTAATCCCTATTTTACCATATTTTATTAAATTAGCAATTATTGTATATTTGTGTCGAATACAAAATATCTTCCTTTATATATGCTATAATTAATCTTAGAGGTGATACATATGACAGATATCGAAATAGCTTCATCATGCAAGATGAAACCAATTAAAGATGTTGCGAAGTCTATTGGTATTGAAGATAAAATTGAAAATTATGGGAATTATAAAGCAAAAATTGCTTATGAAAAAATAGATAAAACACATAATGGTAAACTAATTCTAGTAACATCGATACATCCTACTCCGTATGGTGAGGGAAAAACTACTTTGTCAATTGGAATAAATGATGCTCTAAGAAAAATTGGTAAAAATAGTATTGCTGTTTTAAGAGAACCATCTCTAGGTCCTACCTTTGGGATGAAAGGTGGTGCTACAGGAGGCGGAAAATCTCAAGTTGTTCCTATGGAGGATATAAACTTACACTTTACAGGTGATATGCACGCAATAACATCTTGTAACAATTTATTATGTGCACTTATTGACAATCACATATATCATGGTAATGAACTTAAAATTGATCCAAACTCTATTTGCTTTCATAGAACTCTTGACATGAATGATCGGGCTTTAAGAAGGATATCCTTAGATACTCGTAAAGAACATTTTTGCATTACAGCTGCAAGTGAAATTATGGCAATACTATGTTTAGCCAAAGATATGGCTGATTTAAGAAAACGTCTTGATTCTATTTTAATTGGTTACACATATGACAACTCTCCTATTTATGCTCGAGATTTAAAGACAACTGATAGCATGATGATTCTTTTAAAAGATGCAATGAAACCTAATCTAGTTCAGTCTCTTGAAAACAATCCGGTAATTATTCATGGTGGCCCTTTTGCAAATATTGCTCATGGAAGTAATTCATATATTGCAACTAACACTGCTATTTCACTATGTGATTATGTTATTACTGAGGCTGGTTTTGGATCAGATTTAGGTGCTGAAAAGTTTTTTGATATAAAGTGTCGTTTAGGATTAAAACCTGATTTAGTTATATTAAATTGTACACTAAAAGCTTTAAAACATAATGGCTATTGTGAAGAAAAGAATATTCTTACTCAAGATCATAAATTTTTAAATGCAGGCTTATGCAATCTTGAAACTCATATTAATAATTTAAAAAAGTTTAAAAATAATATTCTTGTCGTTTTAAATCGTTTTGATACTGATACTTTAGAAGAAATTGATATCGTAAAGGAATTTGTTTTGAAAAAAGATATTCCTTTTGAAATAAGCGATGCTTATAAAGACGGAAGTTCTGGTGCAATAGAAGTTGCTAAAAAAATAATTGAATTAACTAAAAATCCATCATCTTTTAAATTTTTATATGATTTAAATGATTCTATTCAAAATAAAATTGAGATTATTTGTAAGAATATTTATCACGCAAAAAATGTTATTTATACGGATGAAGCACTTGCAAATATAAAAAGTATAGAAAATTTAGGATTTAACGGCTTACCAATATGCATAGCTAAAACCCAATATTCTTTTAGTGATGATCCTAAAAAACTTGGAAATCCAACTGATTATGATGTAACAGTACAAAAATTGGAATTAAAAAGTGGTGCTGGATTTATTGTTTGTTTTCTAGGAAGTATTATTGATATGCCTGGTCTTCCTAAACATCCAAATGCAATGAGTATGAAAATTGATGATAATTTAAAAATAAGCGGACTATTTTAGCCCGTTTTTCTACTGTTATAATTTTTTATAGCACTTGAAACTCTTTAAATATAACAACTAAGTCCAAGTCCTTTCCTTTGAAACTGCTCCTGTAATAGCATCTATTTCTAAATCATATTGAGTACCTAAGCATCGAGCTGCAAAAGTGTATCTAAGTTTTCCATTGTTCATATCAAGATATGCTTGAACAAAATCACAAGCATTAGGATCAATTCCAAATCTATTTATACCTATAGTTTTAGCTTCTTCTTCAGTAATCTTAGGTTTATCCATTGGAACAACACTTTTTTCAATGACACTACCTGTAACAGAGTCAATAGTAACATAGTATTTATTATCATCGTTATAACCCATAAATTTATATGAAAGGCAATAAGAACTACGCTTATCATCAACACGAGAAAGTGTATTTCCTTTAAGTCCTAGTGAACTTGAGTTAATCGCCGATAAGGCATATTCTCTTGCTTTATTAAGACCAATATCAGCAGGATAATCAAATTTAGATGCTGCTGGTTTATTCTTATTATATGTACACCAAACACCACTTGTATCTGTTGGATTACTTGGAATAGATACTGTTGTTTTAACAGTAGTCTTCTTAGTAGTTTTCACTGCAGGATTTGTTATTGCCGTAGTTGTTTGAGTTGTTTCTTCTTTTTTGTTTTCTTTTAAATTTGTAATTTCAGTTATACTTTTATCTTTTAAATCTTCAATTTTTAATTCAGGATTTTTTTCAATTATGCTTTCTATATAAGCTGCTTTACTAACTGAGATATTATATTCGTCACTTATTTGTTTTGAAGACTCAGTTGCTTTAGTTTCAATTATTTGTATTTCTTTGTTCTTTGTTTTAAGATCTTCGTTTATAAGATTTAATACATCTGAAGAAGAAACTTTGCCTTCAACATTTAATAAAATAATTGTGTCATCTTTTATAAATTCTTTTTCAATTAATCTACTATTTATGGTTTCAATTGCTGTTTTTATATCTTTGCCATTTAAATATTCAACAATTTCTGTTGCTTCTTCATTTAAAGCAATAGCATCAAAAACGGTATCTTCTTTATCAAGATTCAATTTTATACTTGAATTAATATCCAATATAATAGTGGAAACAATATCGGTTTTCTCTTCTTTTTTATTATTTTTATTTAATATCAAAAATAATGAAATGATAATTAATACTGCTAAAACAATGGATGAAATAATAAATACTTTCCTTTTTCATAACTCACTCTCCTAATATAAATATATCAATATTAATCTAAAATGTAAAACAAAAAAGGATAACCGAAGTTATCCTTAGAATTATTCAATTTATTTTACAACATATGGATTTGTACTTGTTCCATCTCCATTAGAATTTACAAGTGTGCCACTGATAAGCGAAACTACAGGACGGACACCATCAGCACGGACCGCATTGTCATGGTACACAGAACCAGTACTATTGAGAATGCCAACAGTAGCACTACCATAAGGACCGTTCAACACAGGAGAGGATGTCCAATAAGTACTGTTCGTATATAAATAATTTGTTGTATCTTTATGATTACTTTCATTTGAATAATATAGATTAAATCCAGCAAGTATTACTTCGTCTAATGTTATTAATCCAACTGGATTTGTTAACGCTCCATTTCCATTTTTACTATTAACTGTAAATTTATCATTATTATTTTGACATACTAAACTTGGATTTGGATTGTTCGCCCAATATGATGCTCGATGTGCTGTTCCATATAATGTTGCATTTTTTCCATATCCTAGATTTCCATATGATGAATATGAAGTGCTTGCTATTGTATTTGCATCATATGCTTTTGTACTTCTATCATTACAGAATACTGTATCTTCTAATTTAGATGTTGCTGTTTCATCAAAATTTTGATTATACCAATTATCTATATATGTTTTTATTGTTGAGTTATTTGTATTTTCATGTGTTGCTTCATATGTTGTACTTCCTGCTGTTCCATACATATATCCTACATATGCACTATCATCATATTTTTCATTAAATGCACTTTTTCCAATTTGAGTAGTTTCTCCTGTTTGAGTTTCACATTTGCCTTCTATAGGTGTTCCATTATAGATTAGTTTTATTCCACCGGTTTCTGTTGTTCTTATTATTTTCCAACACATATTATTAAATATAATGTTATTATTTACTTTATCAGCATCTCCTCTATAGTAATATACTGGTACATTTCCTTCTGTTGCAGTTGTTGTATATATTCCATTTGTTCCACTTACTCCTGAACGCACTTTATAATCTATTACTGTTGTTGTATCTGCTTTAGACTTTATTAAATCATATAAAGTTGGTTCACTTGCTGCAATTGTATCTCTTTCTACGGCATTAAATGTTAACTCACATACATATTCTTCTCTTACTTCTTCTGTTGCTGTTTTGTTTAATGTTACTGTTAATGTTCC
>OLGM01001125.1_pt1 | contig 13173 bp, 9 predicted proteins | sample 1606001 | NCBI WGS metagenome assembly OLGM01 (sample SAMN03283294) | human gut metagenome | biome: human-associated habitat; material: feces | host: Homo sapiens | place: Peru | collected 2012
CTGGCGGTGAGGCGGAGTTAATGTACACCGCCATTCAGGTCTGTTTAACCAATGCCATTCAGTATGCTAAGGCTACGGAGATTTGTGCAAATATTTGGGAAAACGAATGCAGCTATACCGTCATGATACGCAATAACGGCAAACCGCCTGAAAAGGAGATTACCGAGGGCGGTGGCCTTGCCAATCTGCGCCACAAGATAGAAAAATCGGGTGGAAAGATGACGGTACAGAGCTTACCGGAATTTTCTTTAGTGATTGATATACCAAAATATGGAAATTGGGAGGGTAACCTATGGATATAAGGAAAATATTAATTGTTGAAGATCAGGCACTGGCGAGGGCATATCTTTGCTCCTGCGTGGAGAAGTGTACAGATTGCGAAGTTGCGGGCACGCTGACACGTGCTGATGCGGCATTTCGCCGCTGCGGCGATGGTCATATTGATCTGATTATAATGGATATATGCACCGAAAGCGATTCGGATGGACTGACTGCTGCCGAATCGATCAAGAAGTTCTATCCAAAGATAAAAATCGTTATGGTGACATCCATGTTAGAGGGACGATTTCTTGACCGGGCAAAAAAAATCAATGCCGATAGTTTTTGGTATAAGGATTCCCCTTCAGGTGACCTTGTGAGTGTGATTGAAGGCACCCTTTCGGGTAAGCACTTCTGGCCGGACAGTGTACCGAGTGTACAGCTTGGCAATACGCTTTCATGCGAACTGTCTGACCGTGAGATGGAGACCCTGCGCCTGCTCTGTGAGGGGAAAACCAATGCCGAGATTGCCGAAAAACTGAATGTGGCCGAATCTTCGGTGCGGACATACATTAACCGAATGCTGGAAAAAACAGGTTATACAAACCGCAACCGTCTGATAATTGCTGCTGTTGGCAAACGCATGGTGGTACCCGGATGCTGGCAGGAAGAACACAAAGAAACATAATGGATATCGTATTATAAACGGAAAAGGCAACCGAGTTCTATTTTAGTCAACTCGGTTGCCTTAATTTAATTCTTTCGGCTGGTTTTATTACAACCGGTTTTCTTAAAAAATCAACAATTTTTTCATATTTTTTTCAAATAAAACAGCATTTGTCCTCACTTCTGAGGACAGACAGAGCCAGTGTTCCTTGCTACAATAAAGTCATAAAGTAAGACGGAGCAGATCCGTCATATGTATTACGAAAAAGGAGGGATGGTTCCGTGAAGAAAATCGTGGTCGATATGCAGAATTTTCTGTTTGCCGATTCTATAGCGACTGCTTTCAAAAATTCGGACTATGACATTACTGTGGTTCGTGCGGAGTCTCCGCGAGATACCATTGAACTGTGCCGAGTGTATCAACCTTATGTCCTTGTAATGGAAGTTACCGCCTATACGCCTTGGCTGCTTAGTGAGAGGATGAAGCTGCGGGATCAGGTAAAGGCAACGTGCCCTGACTGCAAGATAGCCCTCATCGTGGATTCCAATACCGAAAAACAGGCGGCGAAGGATATCCGGGATGCCAAGAAAAACGGCATCATTGACCAGTTTTTCTACGGCTCGATGACCGCTGAATATCTGATGGATCAGATTTACGCGATGTAAGGACGACGTAAGAAAGGAGGAAGGAAGTACAATGAAAAAAAGGAAATGGCTTAGCCTGCTGCTGGCAGTGATAATGCTTGTTTCAGCGGTGCCTTTCTCATCGGTGAAGGTCGATGCGGCAGTTGACACGGTGGAGGTTTCCACCTGGGAGGAGCTGAAAAAGGCACTGGAATATACGACAAATTGCTCGGTGGTGAAGGTGGTTAAGGACATCGAAACAAAGGATTTGAACGGACACACCGGTCTGCATCAGGACAACATCATCTTCATGTCGATGGCCATGGACAAGGTGCTGGATCTGAACGGACACACCGTCAATGCGTATGCGAAATACTATTCGGAGGTTGCGCAGGGGTATCTGATCAATATATGTGATAAGGATGCCCGCCTGACCATCCGCGACAGCGTGGGGGGCGGCGCCCTGATCGGAGAGTTTAATCAGGAATTTTACTATGAGTTTATCAATGTGAGTGAAGGTACGCTGGTTATGGAGAGCGGTACAGTCAAGATGCTGTGTCCCTCTAAAGATAATCAGTATACGAAGTGCGCCATCAGTGTATCCGGTACGGCGGTCTTTAACGGCGGCGAGGTGCTGACGCAGGTGACCAGTCCCGGGGGCGAGAGGGAGGAGCGGTATCTTTCCCGCCGGCTGCAAGCCATTCGGGGAGAAGCAGGCGGCAGCGTCACCATCAACGACGGCACCTTCGACCGGGTGGTTCTGCACAGCGCCCCCACACCGGAGAACCGGGGAAAGTATGAGCTGGTGGTAAACGGCGGCTTTTTCCGGCAGTCCATCGCTCTGATCCTGGTCGGCGATGTCTATGCCAGCAATTTCGATCATCTGCCCATGCAGATCAACGATGCGTATTTCATGCGCACCACCGATAAGCTGGACCAGTGCCGTCTGGTGTTAGGCGGGAAGATGAAAACCTTTTATGACAGAAACTGGGATTACGACTTACTTTATAACGATATTCCGGGCGCGACCCTGGATGATGCGAAGACTATGATGTGGGGCCTGGTGCCGTACCTTATCAGCGAAAACGGCGCGGTCTTCACCGATGTGCACGACGGAAACTGGTATGTGCGGGGCAATATGCGCCGGTCGGTTGAAAACGGCGGGCCGATCATGGCTTTTCAGGGCATGTCGCTGGGCGTGCAGGGCGGCATAGCCAAGGTGATCTCCAACGCCTACGGCGTGAAGGAGGTCCTGCTGGACAGTGAGCCGATGGAATACGGCGAGCGAGGCTTCAGCGCACCCAAGGTGGATACCACCGCGGAGAGCGATCATCGGGTGAGTTTTGTGATGTATCCGATTTCCCCCATGCTGCGTGTGTTCGGGTACAGCTATTCCAACGAATATTCCACCGGATATATTCGGATGCTCGTTAGTGACCACCATACGGGACAGGGCATGGTGCATTTTCCCAGTGTTCCCGCGTCAGGAGACCAGCCGTTTTCGGTGACTTACTACATTAATGAATCCGATGTGGATGCACTGACCACCATGGAGCTGCAATATGACCTCATGCTGGAAACCAACGGGGTAAAGAAGCAGGTTTCGACCGGCTACAAGGGCGCAAAGGTGGTGCAGTGGGTGGATCATACCCAGACCATCGACACCGTCTATCTGGATATCAGCCAGCCACTGGTTCAGGGGGATTATACCAGCGGAACTTTTACCGCGGACGCGAGCGCTCCTTATACCGTCGAAGATACGGCGGGCTACTGGGAGCACGAGGACATATGGGACCTGACCGGAAACGGCAGTGTTCCCGCGATGTTGGGGGATCAGTATTATCGCTTCATCCGTGTGTATCTCAAGGACGGCTATGATGGGTATAAATTCGATAAGAAAAACCCGCCAAAGATCAAGATCCGGGGTCTCAACCGGGAATGTGACAGTATATCTGTTTCGGTCGCCGATGAAAGGTCCCTGGGGGTGTCCCTGGCCTCCCACCCCTCTGAGGTGATTCAAAGCGCCTGGGGTACCGTTACCGGATTGCGGGCGGGAAGCCTGGTCGGCAGAGTGAGCATCAGACCGAAAGATAATCACTTTGATTTTGAGATTAAGGAAATTCAGCGAATCAAAAACGGAGTTGCTTACAGCACGAGCCCTGACGAGGTGATTGATCCCGACTATACCTATCGGATCAAGCTGGTGGGTACGGGAAAGCATGGGATGACCTTCCACAACGGTCCTGAGCAGTACGATATCACATTTGGCTATTATCTCAATACAAATGTCAAGCTGAGGATGAATAACGATTTTAACACCGCTGCGGACTATAAGGAAGTAACGTATGATAAATCCGCGTTGGCATATACCATTGATCTGACACCGGAGCCGGATGTCGTCGATTATGATTATCTGTCATTGGGCGCACCATATCCATGGGCGGGTTCTTACCCTGAATTCAACAATAATTGGATTAGCGGGGTGCCAGGCGGCGTTACTGTCCGGAATTATTCCTGGTATGATGTCGAAAGCGGAGCACAGCTGGGAAAAAATACGTCCTTTGTAGCTGGCAGATCCTACCGATTCGAGGTGATTCTGGATTGCGAGGATGGTTATTATTTAGCCGACCCCGAGATCATGGACGCCTATGTGAACGGAAATAGGGCGCTGGTCACAGAAGCAGAGGGAAACGGAACCACCGTTACGGTCGAATATTCCCTTGCCGTATCCTCCGGATTGCACGGTCAGGTGGTGAGCTTCCATGACGGAAGTGATGTGACTTTTTCCCTATTTGCCGAAGGCAGTGCGGAGCCCGGGTACACCGTAACGGTTCCGGGCGGAACAAAAGACAGCTCCGGAAAATACACCGCAGTCTATGACATTCCTTCGATTACTGCCGGCACCTACACTATGCAGGTGTCGAAGAAAAACCATGTCACCCGGGAGTATACGGTGAGTGTGACCACCGGCACGAAGACCCAAAACGCGGAGATTTGGCTGCATGGAGATGTAAACGGGGACGGCGTCGTCAATATCAAGGATTGCTCCCGGTTGCTCAAGCATGTGAACAAGACCCAGTTGCTGACCAATACCTATGCGCTGAAATGTGCGAACACAAACGGGGATTCTGCTGTCAACATCAAGGACTGTTCCCGTCTGCTCAAGCATGTGAACAAAACACAGCCGCTTTGGTAACTAATGGTGATGGCAAAGTGAATACCAATGATGTTGGTAAGCTTAATGCACATGCGAAAGGAAAAACTCTCCTTTGGTGACCTATCAAAATTGTCACAAAAATATTTCATAATGAGAAGTGGAGGTCGACATGAAAAGAAGAATTATGATGTTTTGTACAGCAGCATTACTTGCATGCTTTTTATGTGGATGTTCGGTATTGCCCGAAAGAAACCCATCATACCAGGATGAAAGTCGGATCTCCGATGGAGGCTCCGACAAAGCCACGGATGATTCAAACACAGAAGATGGTGCATTAACGGCACTGCAACAGAATATAAATTATCATAGCGCGGGAGCGGGCGTTGCTTTTATCGGCTATGTGGACAGCGAGAGCTCCGAGATTGATCTGCGCACCTATTATGAAAGCAGCGAAACGGGAAAGACCTATCCCGACTTAGCGTATGCACCGCTTTACATGGCCGAGGGGCAGGAACTTTACGCAATAGTTCCGCCCTGTGACAAAGGTAAAATAACCGTGTATGCCTCAGGTGTAAACGAAGATGGTCAATATACCGAAGACCGGACTCACCCTTTGTATGAAGGTAAAAACGGCGTGCCGCTATTGCTGCGGTGTAACCTTAGCGAGATATACTCCAATGTCTTAATTACCGTTACTGACGGTGGTGGCACCATCGACTTCCGCCCGTCGCTGACAATGGAAAACGGACATCTGCAGGATACTGCAGGGGTATACGATTTCTCAATATACGAAGAAATACCTGACGAGCGTTCTGTTCAAATTGCAACAGAGATTCTTCTTGAAACTGATGAGGTAAAGGATGCTGTCGAAGGTGGAATGAAGATTATATATACCGGAGATACGCAGATAATCGAAGGCCGAACCTGTCTGTTGTTCGCTCTCGGAACCGATAGAGAGGATCAATTTGTAAGAGAGCGTTATTACGGCGTATGCGACAATCTTGTCTATGTATATGATGCAACGAACGATACATGGGAGATTCTCGGGAGAATGTAAGATAAAAGGAGAAAGAAATGCGCAATTCAAAACGTAGTGGCAATTTTTTTCTTTGCCTCTTAATAAATATCCTAATGAATATTGAAGGACTGCTCCCCACAGTAATTTTATTGGTTTTACATTTTTGGCTGAAAATATCGATATGGTGGTCAGTCGGCGTATTTATCGCATGGATATTATATTTGATTATATGGATGGCCTTTATCGGCTGGGCAGGTAAATGTGGCTCGGAGCGCGACTTGCCGAAAGAAAACAAAAATCCGTATTCCGTAGGGAATGCGAAAAATAAACAGTGATCTGCCGGCTTTAGCCGGAGAATATACAAATGATTTTTACAATTAGAAAGGAGCTATTATTATGGGACTTATTAAAGCTGGTATCGGTGCGTTGGGAGGTACTCTTGCTGATCAATGGAAGGAATTCTTTTACTGCGAGTCCATGCCTAAGGAGGTACTTGTTACCAAGGGGCAAAAGCGGATCAGCGGACGATCTTCCAACACGAAAGGAAATGACAATATTATTTCCAATGGTTCTGGTATTGCCGTAGCTGATGGGCAGTGCATGATTATTGTTGAACAGGGTAAGGTCGTGGAGGTTTGTGCTGAACCCGGCGAATTTACATATGATACTTCCACTGAACCCTCTATCTTTTCCGGCAAACTCGGTGAGAGTATTTTGGCAAGCTTTAAGACTATCGGAAAGCGTTTCACTTATGGTGGTGACACAGGCAAGGATCAGCGTGTGTACTATTTTAACACAAAGGAGCTGATTGATAACAAGTTCGGCACGCCAAACCCTATTCCATTCCGTGTGGTTGATTCTAAAATCGGTTTGGATGTGGATGTTTCGGTGCGATGCTCCGGTGTGTATTCCTATAAAATTGTCAATCCATTGCTGTTTTACACTAATGTGTGCGGCAATGTGGAGCAGGAGTATACCCGTGATGAGCTGGAAAGCCAGCTGAAAACAGAATTTATCAGCGCTTTGCAGCCGGCTTTCGGTAAGCTGTCCGACCTGGAGCTGCGCCCAAATCAGATTGTCAGCCATAACACCGAACTGGAGGACGCCATGAATGTGGCACTTTCCGCTAAGTGGGGTGAGCTGCGTGGCTTGAAAATCGTAAGCATTGCACTTGGTTCGGTTACTCTTCCGGATGAGGATGCAGATATGATCAAGCAGGCTCAGCGCGTGGCTATTATGCGTGACCCTGCTATGGCTGGGGCAACCCTTGTAGGCGCCCAGGCAGATGCCATGAAGACTGCGGCAGGCAACTCTGCCGGTGCCATGACAGGTTTTATGGGAATGGGCATGGCGATGAATGCAGGAGGCATGAACGCTCAAAATCTGTTTGCCATGGGCCAACAGCAGGCACAACAGCAGGCACAACAGCAGGCACAACAGCAGCAAGCACCTGCAGCACCTGCACCGGGCACTTGGAAATGTACCTGCGGCACCATGGCTACCGGAAAATTCTGTCCTGAGTGCGGTTCTCAGAAGCCGGCAGACGAAAGCGGATGGACTTGTTCGTGCGGTGCGGTAAATAAGGGTAAGTTTTGCCAGAACTGCGGTGCCAAAAAACCTGAAGGTGCACCGCTCTACCGCTGTGATAAATGCGGCTGGGAGCCGGAGGATCCGACCAATCCACCTAAGTTCTGCCCTGAATGCGGCGATATATTTGATGATAATGACAGAAAATAAGATGTCCGGTGAAGGAATATCTGTTCACCAAAGCAGATGTGACTCATGCAACATTTAATTGGTGAATTTTTACTAAGAAAGGAGATCTTTTCATGCAAAACTTGCAGGAATATAAATGTCCCTGCTGCAGCGGGGCGATAGCCTTTGACAGCACACTCCAGAAGATGAAGTGTCCTTTCTGCGACACTGAGTTTGAAATGGAGGCACTGAAGGGTTACGACGCCGAGCTGCAGAACGAAAAAAAAGACAATATGGAATGGGAAAACAATGCCGGAGGAGACTGGCAGGAGGGAGAAACCGACGGTTTGCGCTCCTATGTGTGCAAGTCCTGCGGAGGTGAAATTGTCGGCGATGCCAACACAGCAGCTACTGCCTGTCCTTTCTGCAACAATCCCGTGGTAATGATGAACCAGTTCTCGGGTGCTCTCAAGCCGGATCTTGTGATCCCATTCAAGCTTGATAAAAAGGCGGCAAAGGCGGGGCTGATGAAGCACCTGACCGGTAAGAGACTGCTGCCTAAGGTTTTTAAGGATCAAAACCACATTGATGAGATCAAGGGAATTTATGTCCCTTTCTGGCTTTTTGATACTGATGTGGATGCACAGATTCGCTATCGTGCCTCCAAGGTGCGCACCTGGAGTGACAAAGACTACAATTACACCGAAACCAGCTATTATATGGTACATCGTGGTGGCAGCATCGGCTTTGAGCATGTTCCGGTTGATGGCTCGTCAAAAATGGCGGATGACCTTATGGAATCTATTGAACCATACGATTTTTCCGAAGCGGTGGATTTTCAGACAGCGTATCTTGCAGGGTATCTGGCAGATAAATACGATGTGACTGCCGAAGCAAGTATTGACCGTGCTAATAAGCGCGTTAAGCGCTCCACCGAGGATTCCTTTGCCGGAACGGTTCAGGGATATGCCACAGTCAGGACGGAATACAGCAGTGTGCAGTTCCGTGGCGGCAAGGCAAGCTATGCACTGTATCCTGTATGGTTGCTTAACACAACATGGAACGGAAACAAATACACATTTGCCATGAACGGACAGACCGGAAAATTCGTCGGTGATCTGCCGGTGGATAAAGCTGCGGCGAGGCGTTGGACATTTCTTATGGCGGTCATATACAGTGCCGCTGTATATGGTGTAGTTTGGCTCCTTCATCTGATTGGACTATTTTAAGGAGGAAACAGAATGATAAAGAAAATATGGAAGTTTTTGATTGTTCTTGTGCTCTGTATATGTTTTACAGTTCCTGCCTTTGCCAATGATACTTCAGGGTTTGCAGGTGACAAGGACCGGGTAGTAGATGATGCTGATTTGTTGTCCGACAGTGAGGAGACGGCACTACGGGAAAAACTTGAAGAGATCCGTGTGCGTCAAAAGATGGATATCGTCATCGTGACCGTGAAAACGCTGAACGGAGCTACGCTCGTCGACTATGCCGATGATACCTACGATTATAACGGTTACGGTTACGGCAACAACAGGGATGGTTTGCTTCTGCTCATCAACATGGAGAATCGTGACTGGTACATATCAACTACCGGCTACGGCATCACAGCATTCACCGATGCGGGAATTCAATATATCGGTGATAAGATAAAAGAACATCTGTCGGATGGCGATTATGAGGCCGCTTTTAATACTTTTGCTGAGCTTTGCGATGACTTTATTACAAAAGCAAGAACCGGAAACCCATACGATACCGGTAATATGCCTAAAGAACCTATGAAACCGGGCTGGATACTGTTTGCGGTTATAATTGGATTTTTACTGTCTTTCATTACAGTAGGTGCTATGAAACGCAAACTCAAAACAGTTCGTTTTCAGCCGGCAGCGAACAGTTACATGAAAGCCGGCAGTATGAACATCACCGAGAGGCGCGATATGTTCCTGTATAACACAGTCACACGTACTGCGAAACCGAAAGACAACGGTTCAGACGGAGGAAGCAGCACGCATAGCTCTTCTTCAGGAACAACCCATGGCGGAGGTGGAGGCAGCTTCTAATTGGCATCTTTGTCCCTGTGCATATGTGGAAAGAAATTACATTTGGAAAACTCGAAAAGGAAGGTTAAATGAAAAAGCTACTTTTATGTTTTGTGTTTTTATTATCATTTGTGGGATTTGCTGCCACAACAGTTAGTGCAGATGGACCGGCGAAACCCGTGATTGAAGGGGAAATGCCAGATTGCTATATGCCTATTGGCAGTGACGGTATTATCTTATTCACAAATGCCAGTGTGCCCGATGGCGGTACGCTGAAATATCAGTGGTATGCTACGGATATAGAAAACATGGCGATGATCCGTGCCATTGACTACGCAGAAGGAGACAGCTATCAGGTGCCTGAGGAATTAGGAGTGAAATGGTACTGTTATGCTGCTTGGAATGTGGTCGGAGGTGTAGAGAGTGAGCCGACATACAGCCGCCTGATCCGTGTGGAGTTTTACGAGAACAGTTCAGTGCACACCCACAGTTTCAGTGAGTGGATGGTAACCACAAAGCCAACCTGTACAGAGGCAGGCATTAAGACTCGGGAATGTGATTGTGGTGTTACTGAACGGGCTGAAGTTCCTGCTGCCGGGCATATTTGGGACGCGGGAACAATAACCAGGGAACCTGCTCCCAAAGCCGATGGCGAAAAGACTTATAGCTGCCTTGTCTGTAAGGTAACTATGACAGAGCCGGTAATATATAGCGGAAGTCTTGAAAGCAACAGTAATGAAAAAACCAGCGGAAGTCTTGAAAGCAACAATGTTGAAAAAAGCAGTGCTGCCAAAGATGAAGATGCGAGTACCGAACTAAAAGAAAATCACGAAGAAAATACAGAACAAACTTCTTCTGTGGAGAGCAATAAGGTTTCTTTTCCACGATGGATGATAGCTGTTATCGCTGCTGTTACCGTTGCATTGGTGATTGTTGTAGGTATTTTGGTAATAGTTTTAATCCGAAAAGATGCGGCAGGCAAAGAGTAAGGGCCTTATCAAAGCTTTTCCCTTTGGCTTAGTGTCTGAGAACTTCTTTGCTTAAATTAATCTTAAAATAATTTTTAGAGAGGAAATGATAGTATGAAAAAAACAAAAATGCGAAGTCGAATTATCAGCATTTTGCTGGTGCTTATAATGCTATTGACAATGGTTCCGGGTATGTCGGTTCCCGTCCAGGCCTTTTGGGACGACTACGACGACGGTTTCGATTGTCCTAACTGCGACCACTACCATTTTGGCAGCGATTATATGTGTGACTGCCTGTTCTGCACCATTGACTGCAACTATGAGTGCTGGGTTGAAACCCATTGTAACGACTGCGGTGTGTGCTTTGGAGACACGCCATACTGGTGCGAGGAGTGCTACAAGTGCGCGGAGTGCATGGAGGAAACGCACTGCTCCACCTGCGCCAAGTGCTACATCGGCGAGGATGACCAGCTGTGCGGCGAATGCCATAAGGGCCCCTGCTGCTCCATAACCATCTGTGACTCCTGCGGCTTCTGCGATGACTGCGCAAACGATGACAGCGACCCGATGCACTGCTCGCTGTGCAACGCCTGCTTCGGCGAGGTGGACGAGTGCGTGGACGACGATGATACCGGCGTCATCCACTGCGTTGATTGCCACACGGCCTGCGAGCAGTGCGAGGAATGCCTGCTGGCCAAGGAGAGTTGCGAGGACTGCGGCCTGTGCAAGGAGTGCTGCGAGATCAACTCCGAGGACGGCGGCTGTCCGGATGGTGAGACCTGCGTGGAAAGCGCCGAGTGGGACGATCACATCTGCCCGGGCTGCGACGGCTGGGTCACGGATAAGGAGGACGAGGACGAGTTCTGCCAAACCTGCGAGCTGTGCAAGGAGTGCTGCGAGGGCAACTCCGACTGCTCCGAGGGGATGTGCGCAATGGATACGGACTACGCGGATCACTTCTGCGAGGACTGCGGCCTGTGCTTCCATGACAGCGATCCCTGCGAGGACGGCTGCGATCAGCGCTGCAAGGACTGCTGCCTCGATGCCGTGAAAGCGATGGGCTGTGATCATGACGACTGGTGCTTCAGCGACTCTGATTTTGAAAATCATCTGCATGCAGAGCATTCCGGCGCCGGACATACGCACTTAGCTTCCGCCACCTGGGCGGCCGATGGAACGCAGCATTGGCATCCTTGCCGATATTGCAACGGTGAAAAGCTTGCTGCTGCCAACCATGAATTTGATGATAAGGGCATGTGCAAGGTCTGCGGTTACATAAGCGGCAGCTCCATTGTCATAACCCGTCAGCCAAAGAACGTGAAGTGCAAGACCTCTATTTACAGCGGCGGTGATTATATTGAAGAGCCGGAAAACGGTCTGCTGTTCAGTGAAAATAACATTGTTACATTCTCCGTTGCGGCAAAAAGCCTGAAAGGCGATGAACTGACATATCAGTGGTATCAGAAGTATAATGCGAATCCCACGATGGCACCTTACAAGCTGCCGGAGACATCGTATTATGTGGGCGTGAATACCCCCGTGCTGAAGTTGCTTGTTTCCGCGGAGGCATGTCAGGATGACTATTCATATTTCTGCGTTATCGGTAGAAGGGGCGATGCTACGGACACTTTGAAAACGGCGGAGGCAAAGCTGACTGCCACCCATGCCTACAGCTATAAGCAGGCCGGTGTGCCTGTGCCCACGGACGACGGCGAGAGGACACCGCGATACTATGTTTGGCATGTAAACCCGGACGGAAGCAGAACAGAAGTTTCCGTAGGCAATGACCCGAAATGCGACGGCCACAAGCTCCCGTGCCTGTTTGAAGCAGGCTATTACGAAGCGCACTATATGACCACCGGCTCCAAGGAGCGCATCTTCCCGCATACCTTTGTGCTTGACAGAAGCCTTGACGCGGTAGGCGGCGGCAGAGTCGATGTGCTCAGATGTTCCGTCTGCGACTATACCGTTCCTGTGAAGAGCCATGTCCATGATTACGGCTGGAACTGGGACTACACCGGCTTCGGTAGCATCTATGAATATACCTTCAACATCGGTGGCTCGACCAAGACGGTGGAGGAGCTCATCCTTGAGTCCGACTATGCCCACCCCGAAAAGTGCAAGGTTCCCGGCTGCGAGGAGTTCATCATGGTTCCCCATAGCTGGGGCCGCTGGAATGTGGTTTTGTGTCCTGACACCACGGGCAGTAAAGGCGGTATGGAGGCTGAATGCAGCATTTGCGAGTATACAAAGACAAAAATAGACAAGGATGATGACGGAGGAGCCGATCATTGGACAAAGGACACTGCGCTGGTGACGGTGAAAAACGGCCGGGCAACCCGCATGATCGTCAAGCCCGGCGACAAGATCAGGCTTTATCCCGAGGAGAGAGACGGTCAGAAAGTCATCGGCTGGAAGGTTGAGTATCTCCGCGAATACAATGAGTGCGACTTCATCAGCGGTACGGGATTACCTGTTAATAAAAACTGGAATACCAACGAGGCGAAGACCCTGTTCAAGCTGGTGACCAACGGCTCTGCACTCGAGTGGGGCTGCACGATCCCGGCGTTCAGCGCCATGGGTGCCCCAGGCGGCGGCCAATTCTTCTTCGAGCCGGTCTATGCGGGCTGTGACCACAGCGGCGGCACCACGGTGCTCAATGCGAAGGCGCAGGTCTGCGACCGCAAGGGCTACACCGGCGACACCGCCTGCGCAGACTGCGGCCATATCATCAGGGCCGGTTCGGAT
>OLGM01001131.1_pt1 | contig 13106 bp, 13 predicted proteins | sample 1606001 | NCBI WGS metagenome assembly OLGM01 (sample SAMN03283294) | human gut metagenome | biome: human-associated habitat; material: feces | host: Homo sapiens | place: Peru | collected 2012
ATAAAAATAATACAACTAATAATAATCAACAACCTAATCAAAATAATAATAACAATAATAATCAGAATAATCAAAATACTTATCAAGATTTTGTCCCTTTAACTCCACAAAATATTAATGATACAAATATCTTTCATAAAGCTGTATTAGAAGTCGCAGTTAATACTAGAGGTGATTTTGGTGGAATTTGGCATTATCGTTATAATGGTCAAAAATATGTAGTGTATGATATGCCAACTGACGAATTCACATATGTATTATCTTTTCTAAATAAAGATTATCTAAAAGAAGAAACATTAAATAAGTTGATTGGTAAATATAGTCAAGAAGATTTGAAAAGATTTACTCACATTTTAGAAGCTTTAATTAATTATGTTGATCTTGCCAAAGTTAGTAATAATTGGAATGGTTTAATAATCGATAGTAATATAGCTAATCAACTTACAAATATAGAAAAAGCTTATTTGGAATATAAATATAAAAATAATCCAGAAAATTTAAGAAATTTATTAATAAGCAATAATATTAGCAATCCATTTGTTGAATATTATTTAGGTTATGCTGGAGCAATTTTATCTCAAGAATTATCTAATCCAGATAAACAAATTAATGATTTATCAAATTCCTTATATTTTGATAAAATGGAAGAAAGTGAAAATCAAGCCTTAATGATGTTTAATCGTTCACATGGAAAAGCAAAAGTATTAGAATAAAGAGGTGATTTATGAAAAAAAGAAAATTATTAGTGTTTATATTATTTTTCTTGATAGTACCAATCACAATCAGAGCAGATATCAATTCTAGTACAAAAGGTACTGGATATGATTGTAATAATACAGATTCATGTTGGATTGATTTAGCTAATTCTATTTCAGGACAAACTAGAGCTTTATATTCTGTAAGACTTACATTATTTAATGAAAAAGCAGAAAGAGTTTCTGATAGTGTTGATATTGCTTTAAATACAATACCTAAAGATTTAGGAGTAAAAAGAAATAATAATTCTCCTTCTAAAATTGAGTATATAAAAGGAACTTCTTTAAATTGGTATGAAGGAAATCTTGATAATATTATTACTCTACCATCTGATATAGTTGATTATATAGCAAAAAATTCAAATGCATTAGGTCAAGAAACAAATGATACATTTCAAAATGTAGCTGCCAAATATTTCCAAACCCATGGTTTTAAATCAGTTGAAAATATATATAATAAATTGCAATATTGTAAAGGAATTTATGAAAAAAAATGTAATGATGATTACAAATATTATGCTGTATTTGAACCAACAACTTTGGTGGTAATGGGGACAACAAAGTATTATGGTACGGCTTATGAATTGGCTAGCAAATTATATAGTGCTAGGTATATAAGTTCCGTTGTTCGTTCTGAATTACCTAATGCACTTTACATTACAGGAGAGTATCCCGATTTTTATTCAACAGCTGGTATATGGAGTAGAGATGGAAATTATAATATTCATAAAACTGATAACTATACCCAAGAAGAAATTTTGAAATTTGGTGTAGGAATTGGCGTGTTTAATTGGACTTATCCTGGAGATAGACCTGAAATTAGAAAAAATATATCTTGTGACGTAAATGTGAATATAGAAGAATGTGGAGAATCAGGTATACATGAAGCAAGTAATAACAACAAAGAATGTATAGTAGGTAATGCAGCTTATTTATATATGGATGGATGTAATTTATATTGTTCTGATACAATAACAACGGATTTCAATGGCTTTTATGGAACATTTATAGGAAATAATGCATTAAAAGCAATAAAAAGTGGAAAATATATGGCTATAAAGTCTAACCCTAAAATAACAATAAGTAAGACTTGTCATCAAAGCGATACATCTAATGAATGCCCAGATGTAAGTGGTTCATTTAGAAATAAATTAAATAGTGATTATAGAACAAATAAAATATATTTAAATATTGATGGAAAAAAATATGATTTTATAGGAAATAGTACAATAACAAATAATGGATATAGTAGTGCGACTATAACATACGAATATAAATTAGATGAAAATGTTAATAAATATATAGATATAAAGACAATGAAAGGAGTATTAACTCCAAGTAATATAACTTATACAAATAATGGCCCAATGATAATAACATCAAAAGGTTATTATGGAACATATACATATAATTTTGATGTAAGTGATACACCACTTAATAAATATACATCTTCATCATCAAGTTTAAGAAAAATAAAAAATGAACAAAGTGGAAAATATAATTTTCAAAATAAAATAAATATAAATTATAGTAATGAAAAAGACAATAAAAAAACTAACTATACAAATGAAGATTTAAAAAATACAACATGCTCATATTTTAAATATAATACAGAAACAAGTTGTATTGGAGAAAAAGATAAGTGTGTGGATTCTGTAACATGTGAGGTGCTAAATGAATGTCCACCTAATCCAAACGGAGAAAATTGTACATGTACAGGTGAATATGGATGTTTAGATGACGGAAAATGTACACCAATAACAAACCCAACAAAAGATGATGGAAAAAAAGGCAATGAAACTTGTGATCCAGAAACGAAAACATGTTTTCCAAATTTAATATATCGTCCAATCTCATTAATAGAACCATTTCCAGGAAAAGATGGAAATAAAAGAACACCAGGTAATAATTGGAATAAAATAATAAAAACAGCAGATGGAAGAGTATATAGTTATGGAGATTATTATATAAGACTAAGAAGAGGATATAAAGATTATGAGATATATCAAACTGAACCATTATATGTAATAAAACTAGATGGTAATAAAATTCAAGCAATAAGAAAATATAATGATAAACATGATTATAATGATTTTGAATTAACATGTATAAATGGAGAGAATTGTGTAAGTAATTTCTTAAGAGGAGCGACACAAGATTTCTCAATAAACTTAATAGATAGTGGAACATGTAAAAATATTAATAGTCATAACTTTGATAGTTGTATCAAAAATAAGGGGGAGTAATCCCTCTTTTAAATTAATGCGTGCAAAAATATAAGAAATATATTATAATATATTTGTTTTGACGAGGTGAAATATGAAAAAAGTAGTAATAGGTATGAGTGGAGGCGTAGATTCTTCTGTTGCCGCTATTAAATTAAAAGAACAAGGATATGAAGTAATTGGTCTTTTTATGCGTAATTGGGATTCTTTAATGGATGGAGAATATGATGGTGCACCAGTTTCAAATCAAGGTATCTGTCCACAAGAAGTTGACTATAATGATGCTAAAGCAGTATGTGATAAACTAGGTATACCTTTATATCGAAAAGACTTTATTAAAGAATATTGGGATTATGTATTTACTTATTTTTTAGATGAATTAAAAAAAGGTCGAACTCCAAATCCTGATATTATGTGTAATAAATATATTAAATTTGATATGTTTGCTAAGGAAGCTAAAAAATTAGGCGCTGATTTTATAGCAACAGGTCATTATGCTAGAATAGAAAATGGTAAATTATTGAAAGCTAAAGATGAAAATAAAGATCAAACATATTTTTTATCACAAGTAAGTAAAGAACAATTAAAAAATGTTTTATTTCCAATAGGTGATATGATAAAACCTGATGTTAGAAAAGTAGCTTTAGAAAATGATTTATTAACCGCTAAGAAAAAAGATTCAACTGGTATTTGTTTTATTGGGGAAAGAAATTTCTCTAACTTTTTAAAAAATTATTTACCTAATACGCCAGGAGATATCGTTAATATTGATACAAAAGAGGTAATTGGTAAACATATTGGTTTAATGTATTATACAATTGGTCAAAGAAGAGGACTTGATATTGGTGGTACTAAAGATAGAATGTTTGTTGTTGGTAAAGATTTAGCTAAAAATATTTTATATATATGCATTGGTGAAGATAATGATTATTTAATATCGGATTCATGTATCATAGAAGATGTTAATTATTTAGGTGATAAGAAAATAACTGAATGTAATGCGAAATTTAGATATCGTCAAAAAGATAATCCTGTTTCTTTAGAGTGGCTAGATAATGGAGAAATATTAGTTAAATATCCACAGGGCGTTAAAAGCGTTACTCCAGGACAAGCTTGTGTTTTATATGATGGTGAAGAATGTCTTGGTGGGGGCATCATTAAAACCGTTATGAAAAATAATGAAAAGTTATGGTATTTATAATTGAGATATAAAATGGAAGAAAGATATAAAGAAATAGAAAAAAGTATCATAAAAAAATGCCGTAAAGATATTTGGAGTAAATTTGTAAAAGCTGTAAAGGAATATGAATTAATAAATGAAAATGATAAAATTATGGTTTGTATTTCTGGTGGAAAAGATTCTTTTCTTTTAGCAAAGTGTATTCAAGAAATAAAAAAACATGGTAAAGTTAATTTTGATGCATGCTATGTTGTAATGGATCCAGGATATAACAAGATAAATCGTAAGATGATTGAAGAAAATGCTAAAGTGTTAAATATTCCAATAGAGATATTTGAAAGTAATATTTTTGATGTAGTTACGACGGTAGATAAGAGTCCTTGCTATTTATGTGCAAGGATGAGAAGAGGATGTTTATATAATAAGGCTAAAGAACTTGGTTGCAATAAAATAGCGCTAGGACATCATTTTGATGATGTTATAGAAACAACCCTTTTATCAATGTTTTATGGTTCTGAAATTAAAACTATGATGCCTAAACTTCATAGTGAAAATTTTGAAGGACTAGAGCTTATAAGACCACTTTATTTAGTTAAAGAAGACGCTATTATTTCATGGAAAAATAGCAATGATTTAACATTCTTAAATTGCGCATGTAAATTCACAGAAGAACATTTTTCTAAAGATGATGGAACAAGTAAACGTAAAGAAATAAAAACACTTATTAAAGAACTAAAAAAGGTTAATAAAGATATAGATCATAATATTTTTAAAAGTTTAGATAACGTCAATCTTAATTGCGTTCTAGGAACAAAGAAAGATGGTATATATAAAAACTTTATTGATGACTATGATTTACGTAAATGAAATAATAAAGGCATTAAATAATGGAAATTTAGTGTCTTTTATTGTATAATGATAAAAGAAAAGGTGATACTGTGAATATATACAAACAAATATATAAAAAAATAAAAAAATATGATACGATTGTTTTAGCGCGTCATGTAGGACCTGATCCCGATGCTCTTGGTAGCCAAATGGGTCTTAGAGATTCTATAAGGGCAACATTTCCAAATAAAACGGTTGTATCAGTTGGTTATTCAGCAACAAAATTTAAATACCTTGGTAATATTGATAGATTTACAGAAGATATGTATAAAAATTCTTTATTAATTATTACTGATACACCAGATACTAAAAGAATAGATGGTGTAGATTATTCTAAATTTGAATGTACAATAAAAATAGATCACCATCCTGTTGTTGAAAGATTTTGTACTATTGAATTAATTGATGATACCGCAAGTAGTGCTTCACAGTTAGTAATGGAATTAATATTTAATACGAAATTAAAACTTACTAAAGAAATAGCTGAAAAATTATATATTGGTTTAGTATCAGATACCAATAGATTTTTATTTTCATACACTACTCCAAAAACATTTAATTTAGTGTCACGATTAATAAAAGAAACAAATATGGATTTTGTACCTTTATATGAAAAGTTATATACACGTCCTATAAGAGAAGTAAGATTTGAAGGTTATATTACTAATCATTTAGAAATTACTCCAAATGGGCTTGCTTACATAAAATTAGATGATGATATTTTAAAAGAATATGGTGTTGATTCAGCAACAGCTGGCAATATGGTTAATAATTTTAATTATATAGATGAAGTTATAGTTTGGATGGTATTTTCTAACGATAAAGCAAATGAAAATATTAGAGGTTCAATTAGATCGCGTGGACCTGTTATAAATGAAGTTGCTGCTAAATTTGGTGGTGGTGGACATGCTTTTGCTAGTGGTGTCAGATTAAAAAATTTTGAAGAAGTTGATAAATTAATTGAAGCCATGGATCAAGTATGTTTGGATTATAAAAATAGTAAAGAATAAAATAGAACTCTATCATGTGATAGAGTTTTTGAATTTTATAAAAGTTAAAAAAATTAAAAATAAGAGAGGTTAATTTAATGTAAGAAAATGTACTAAAAATAAGGTTAAAGAACGAAGATGGTGAAGTGGTTAGTAATACTAACCGGTTAAAATTAAAGGCACAAGATGGAAAAATGAGATTAAGAGATGATATTGAGAAAAGTTTAGGTAAATCAGTTATTAGTAGCGAAAATACACTTACATATCTATATTTAGATGAAACAAAACAAATTGAAAATCCATAACACTATATACAAAATATAAAAAAATAAGGGACAGTTAATTGCTGCCCCTATTTAATTAAATAATTGGATTTTCAACATCAACAACTTGTTCACCACTCCTTTGTAATAAGACTACATAAAGAGCTATAGATGCTGCAAATAAAGAGAAATATGAAGCGATTATTTGTAGCTTGTATGGTTTTAAATCTTCTCCTTCTTCTTTAGAAATATCATATAAAATATAGTTTATTACTAAAAATACAATAAATATTATTAAGATTAGTATTCTATTAAAAGTTGTTAATTTTTGTGCTGCTTCTGCATCTAAAAAAGGTTCTTCATTATTAATTTCTAATTGTTCATTATAAAGAAGTATTATTGATATAATAACAGTTCCGATACTTACTATAGAAGAAATTATTTGAATAGTAATTAAAAGTGATTCTTTTTCTTTATTACTCATCTATCTTCCATATTACTTAATTTATTAATTTTTTTTAATTCAGATATTGTAACAAATTGATATCCTTCATCTATTAGTTTGGGAATCATAATTTTTAAGGCTTCATATGTTCTTTCATGGGTATCATGCATCAAAATAATACTTCTATCTTTTATTTGTGATAAAGCTCTTTCCACAATTTTTTTACTACTTTTTATTTTCCAATCAAGTGTATCAACATTCCACAAAACAATTTCTAGATTAGTATTATTTCTAATTTTTTTATTTACAGATCCATATGTTGGTCTTAATAATATGGGAGTATAATTTACTTCTTCCTTTAAAATATTTTGTGTTTTATTAATTTGTTCTTTTAGCTCCTCAACTTTTAATCTAGATAGCCATTTATGATTATAACTATGATTTCCTATTTCGTTACCTAAATTTATGGATTCTATAATTGTTTCTTTATATATTTTAACTTTATTACCTAAAACAAAGAAAGTCGCATTACAATTATATTGTTTTAACAAATCTATAATTGGTTTTGTATACTTGCTAGGTCCATCGTCAAATGTTAAAGCAATAATTGGTTTGTTAGAATCAATAGTTTTATCTACAGCTTGATAATTAATTGTAGTGTTTTCTTCTTTCTTTTGTATTTTTATTTTACTATCCTCATTTGATAATTCTAGTTTCTTTTCTACAATCTTATTATTTTGTATAAAAAAGAAGGTAATATAATCTTCATCAAAAATAAATTTTTCAGATATTTCGTTTTTATATTTAAAAGATGAATCTATAAGGTCACTAACTTCTAATAATCTATTTTTACTTTTGTCAAAGACAAAAGTATCAATCGTTTCTTTTTGATAATCATTATAAGATATATATTCTCTAAGGGTAATATTTATATAATTATTATTTACAACATTATAAGTGTAATCAATATTTAATTCTTTTTCTTTATTATCTATTTTATTAAAAACTTCTTTAGTTTTATTAATATCTTTTTTTATAAAATTATTTAGTTTTCTGATATTTGTCTCGGGATAATTAATTGATATAAACTCATCATTATTTTGTTCAATATTAGAATATACTTCTGTTTTTATATCTTTTGAACATCCGGTAATTAAAAATAAAACTATAATCATAAGTAAATGCTTTTTCATAAATTTCACCTATTAAAATATATTCTAATAGACTTATCATATATTCATTTTTATCGCTTTAGAATATAAAATAGTAGGAGGAAGAAAAAATGAAATTTATAGAAACATATTGGATGCCATTTTTATATTGGCTATTTCTAGGACTTATTACTTACCTGATAAAAAAAGTAAAAGATTATCATAATATGTTAAACAATACTAGATCCGCTATTCGTGAAATACTTAAAAATGAAATTATTGGTGTTTACAACAAATGTAAAGAAAAAGACTGCATTACTTTACAAGAAAAAGACATTATTGAGAGTTTGTATACAGAATATAAAAATAACGGTGGTAATGGTTTTATTGATGAAGTAATGAAAGAGATAAAAAATATTCCATTTTCCTCTGACTGTGATGGAGGTGACTAAATGGAAGATCTTTTTCCAGCTAAATTATTAGATTTATTAGTAATTAGTATAACTTTAAGTGTGATTGTGATGGTGATATTACAAAAATTTAAATCTTTACCTTTTATCAAAAAAACTTGGCAAATATGGATTTTGAACTTATTATTTTCTTTTTCGCTATCAATTCCGTTTACAACTACTTTCTATTCACTAGACACTTATAGTGGTATTTGGGTAGGCTTATTTACTTTTGTAGGAGCACCAGCAATATATGATACTCTAAAAAATCAAACAATTATTAATTACAATCCAACTAAAATAAAAGATACTGTTGAAATAGATAAAAAAAATGAAATAAAGAGGGATGATGTATGAAATATTTAGGTAGTGAAAGAAGTGTAACGCAAAGTTTTGCTAATCACAAATATGCAGAAGATTATAGTGGAGCACATCTTTCGGAAATTAAGATTAATGGAACAGCTAAAGTTATAAAAGTAGTTAATAAATATAAAGGTCATAATAATTCTATTAATTATCGTGAATTTTTAAATAATCAAAAGAAATGGAAGGATGGTAATTACTATAATTGTATTTCTATAACCGGAGAAACTGTAAGATTTTACTATGATGAGACAGGTGGTAATCAAGTACATCTTGAAACGTATTATAATGGTAGCAAATATTTAATGAAAATTTTACACATGAATGTTGTAAATGTAAAAGTTGGAGATATTGTTAATAAAAATACGGTGATAGGATTACAAGGAAATACAGGACTTGTTCTTTCTAGTAAGAGTAGAACAGATGTAACATATGGCAGTCATGTTCATTTGGAAGTAAAGGATAGTAGTGGTAAAAGTATAAATCCAAGAGCGTTTGCTGATGGTAGTATTGAGTATAATTACACCTCTCAAAGTAATATTGTCGATGAATCAAAAAAACAATTTAAAGTTTTAGTCCAAACCATAAATATTAGAAAAGAACCTAGTGAACTATCAGAAGATATAGGAGATGTACACTATGATGAAGTTTATGATATTTTAGGAGAAGTTGATAGTAGTTTGTATACATGGTATAAAATTAAAACCAATAGAGGAATCGAAGGATATGTGGCAAGCAAAAAAGATTCTAATTGGGTTTTAGTAAGCAATCCAGGTAATAGTGTTATTGATGTTGATGAAGGTACAGATGAAGAAGAAAAAGATGAAAAAATAGAGCTTATATTTGAATGCCAAAATGATGGAATTTATTATTTAAAAATGAAAAATGGTGAAAAATTATATTTGCAAAAAAAATCTTAAAAATTCAAAAATGAAAAAAGTGAAAATTTTGTTTTTTCACTTTTTTTATTTTTTTGAAAATTTAAAAAACCAAAAAAATGTTGTAAAACAAAGAAAAATATACTATATGTTAAATTAAAAAATAAAATAAAAATTAAAAAACCAAAAAAACTAAAAAAGTTAAAAATAAATTTTTGCCAATTTTTATTGAAAAATAAAGGCTAAAAAAGCATAGCGAACAAAAGTTCAAAAAAATATACAAAAAGTTATTGACAACGACCTAAAATTATACTACAATTTAGGCAGAAAGTAGGAGGCGTAATTATGACAGGTGTCGATGAAATTTTAGAACAACTAGAGGTTGTAAAAAGAAACGGGAAAAAAGTCCCTTTTAATGGAACTAAAATTGCAGTAGCAATCAAAAAAGGTTTTGATAGTATTACTGAAATTGATGAAAATGATGAAAGAGTTGCCAAATATAATGAAAAAGATATTCAAAAAGTTTATCAAGCAGTAATCAATCATATTGAAAAAGAATATAAGGGCCAAACGAAGATAAAGATTGAAGATATTCAAGATATTATTGAGGAAGAATTAAAACATAAAAAATATGAAGATGTTTATGAATCATTTTCTGCATATCGTGAGAGAAGAGCTCAATCAAGAGATATGTTTATGGATGATAAAAGAAGTCATAAATTCTTAAAAACAATCGAAGGATTAGGACTTAAGTCAGCATCTGAAGATGATACTAAAAGAGAAAATGCTAACGTAGATGGTGATACAGCTATGGGTACAATGCTTCAATATGGAAGTACAGTATCTAAAGAATTTGCTAAATCATATTTGATGAAGAAAAAATATGCTGATGCTCATGATGATGGTGATATTCATATTCATGATATGGATTTCTTACCAATGGGTACCACAACATGTATGCAAATAGATCTAGAAAAATTATTTAAAAATGGTTTTTCAACAGGTCATGGTCATTTAAGAGAACCACAAGATATTATGTCTTATAGTGCACTAGCAGCAATTGCTATTCAATCAGATCAAAACGATCAACATGGTGGACAAAGCATTCCAGCCTTTGATTATTATTTAGCGCCTGGTGTTATTAAAACATTTAGAAAACAATTTAAGCAAATGGTTTCTGATTATTTAGATATAACTGATTTTGGTAAGTTTGTTTCAATGAATTCAATTGCTAAAGAAATTGATAAATTAAATTCAATAGATGTTGATTTAAGTATTTTTGATCGTTTCTGTAAAGAATCAGAAGAAATGAAAAAATTATTTAAATTAAGCTATGAAAAAGCTTTAAAGAAAACAGATCGTATGACATATCAAGCTATGGAAGCATTTGTTCACAACCTAAATACAATGCATTCTCGTGCTGGAGCACAAGTACCATTTTCATCAATCAACTTTGGTACAGATACATCTAGCGAAGGTAGAATGGTTATTAAAAACTATTTACTATCAGTTGATGCTGGTCTTGGACAAAATGAAACACCAATTTTCCCTATATCAATATTTAAGGTAAAAGAGGGAGTTAACTATAATCCAGAAGACCCAAATTATGATTTATTTAAGTTATCTTGTAAAGTATCTGCTAAAAGATTGTTTCCTAACTTCTCATTCTTAGATTCACCATACAATCTAGAATATTATAAAGAAGGAGATTATCGTACTGAAGTATGTTATATGGGATGCCGTACAAGAGTTATGGCTAATGTAGTAGATCCAGATAAAGCAATTACTCCAGGACGTGGTAATTTATCATTTACTTCAATTAATTTAGTTAGATTAGGTATTAAACATGGTATTGTTTTAGGAAATACAAAAACAGATTTAGAAGGTTTTTATCAAGAACTTGATGATTTAATGGATTTAGTAAAAGATCAATTACTTGAAAGATTTGAAATTCAATGTAATAAGAGAGTTTATAATTTTCCATTCTTATTAGGACAAGGAATTTGGATTGATTCAGAACGATTAAAACCAAATGATAAATTAAGAAGAGTTTTAAAACATGGTACATTATCAATTGGATTTATTGGCCTTGCTGAATGTTTAAAAGCTCTAATTGGTGAACATCATGGTGAAAGTGAAAAAGCTGAAAAATTAGGATTAGAAATTATTACTCATATGCGTAAACGTTGTGATGATTATGCTGAAAAATATAAATTAAACTTTACTTTACTTGCTACTCCTGCTGAAGGATTATCAGGAAGATTTACAAATATGGATAAAGCTATTTATGGTAAATTAAAAGGAATTACAGATAGAGAATATTATACAAATTCATTCCACGTTCCAGTTTACTATAATATATCTATAACAGATAAAATTAAGAAGGAAGCTCCATTTCATGCTTTAACAAATGCAGGCCATATTTCATACATAGAGTTTGATGGAGATCCACTTACAAATTTACAAGCATTTGAAAATATTGTTCGTTTAATGAAAGAAAATAATATGGGATATGCAGCTATTAATCACCCTGTAGACCGTGATCCAGTTTGTGGATATGTTGGTATTATCAAAGATAAATGTCCAAGATGTGGTCGTAAAGAGGGCGAAGGTTTGAATGTTGAAACATTACATAGTTTAGACTGTGGATGCTATAAATAAAAAAGGAGGTAATATTATGTCAGAAAAAACAGTTGGTGAAGGGGTAAAATTTGAAAGAATCAGAAGAATAACAGGTTATTTAGTAGGAACAACAGATCGTTTCAATAATGGTAAAAGGGCTGAAGAAAGAGACCGTGTAAAACACTCTGGATGTAATGATATAAAATTAAAAGAAGTAAAACATGCAAATTAGATTAGCAGCTCCCATCCAAATAGATAGTGTTGTTGATGGCGAAGGAATTAGGGCCGTTATTTGGACTCAAGGATGTCCACATAATTGTTTGGGATGTCATAATCCAGGTACACATGATTTTAAAGGAGGATATTTAGAAGATATCGAGACCTTAAAAAAAGAAATAGATTCTTTAGAAGGCCAAGATGGTATTACATTTTCTGGTGGTGATCCTTTAATGCAGATAGATGCTTGTTTAGAACTTGCTAAACACTCTAAAAAAAGAGGCTTAAACGTTTGGTGTTATACAGGTTTTACTTTTGAACAACTTTTAATCATGAGTAAAACAAATAACGCCTTAGTTGAATTATTAAATAATATTGATGTCTTAGTTGATGGCAAATTTGATTTAGCTAAAAAAAGTTTTGAAGCTCCTTTTAGAGGTTCTACTAATCAAAGAGTATTAGATTGTAAAGAAAGCATAAAACAACAGATTCCTATAGAAATAGAAGAATATATATATTATGAAAATAGTGTCGAAAAAAAAGAAAAAGATATATACATATAATTGCTTTTTCTTTTTTTATATTGTAAAATTAACATAGAAAGGTAAGGTGGTATTATGAAGAAAATAATTAATGCCATTAGGAAGTTTGCAATGGAAAAAAGAAAAGCATTTACGTTAAT
>OLGM01001133.1_pt1 | contig 13101 bp, 10 predicted proteins | sample 1606001 | NCBI WGS metagenome assembly OLGM01 (sample SAMN03283294) | human gut metagenome | biome: human-associated habitat; material: feces | host: Homo sapiens | place: Peru | collected 2012
TCGAGAAGTTCTTCAAGGAAAAAAGAAAATAATACGTCAAGTTCCAAGTGGCATTCCTCCCACTTGGAACTTTTTCATTAAAGAGATAAAACGCCACATTGTTCACCATAAAATGGCGCATAGATACGAATGCTCGCATGATGCGGATGTTTGCTTCAACAGCAGTTGTAGACTTCAAAACTCCACTAAGCATGGCAACTCCTTGCTCTGTGAAAGCATAAGGCAGTTTTCTTACACCGCCCCAACTTGAAGTCGCAAATTGCGACTTCAAGTTATCAAATTCATTTGGGGTCAATTGAAACATAAAGTCTTCAGGGAAACGCTCTATATTACGTTTTACCTGCTCATTCAATCTTTTTGTTTCTACTCCATACAGCTCAGCCAAGTCACGGTCAAGCATCACTTGTTGTCCTCTGATAACTCGTATCAGAGACTCCACTTTATTTTCTACAAGCAGTTGCTGTCCTTCCACCTGTTCCAATTCCTTTTCCTTTGCCATTTCCTTTGGTTTTGAATATTTTGGCAAAGATACAACTATTATTGGAAACAAGCAAGAATTTTCTAGAATGTTTTTGTTTGAGGTGTCAAATTGGAACCTCAAACGATACAATAGGATGGTTTCAAAGTCGCAATTTGCGACCTTGAAGAAGTTTGGAAGTCGCAATTTGCGACTTCCAAACACAAATATTACTTAATAGCTATCTTCAAGTCATTACCCTTTATCTTAGCGATGACGATGCTTTCATTCGGCTTAGCAAAGTGAAGAACACCTTGCACCGCCTTGGCACTTCCGACAGTTGCCGTCGCCTTATAGCCATCGGCTGTCGCATAGACAGAAATATCCAATTTGCCATTCTGCTGCACTTGCCCATCGGTATTATACTTATCGGTTGCCACATCAGCTTCATTGATGGTATAGTGGTATTCTGCACCTGAAAGTAAACTTTCTATATTCACGAATCAGACTTTGCTGTTAACAACTTATCTGTTGCAAGTTTCATTTCCTGTAGTGTCTCTCCAGACTTCAAACTCCAATCTATTTGCTTCACTTCTTCAATTGCTTGTTGATAAGTACAAACCCTTCTCCTATCTAACTCAGCACTAGCTTCGGCATAGTCCCTACCTATATAATTTCCCCATCCATCATACCATCCTTCACTTCTTTCTGAAATATAATCAGCCTTGCTTCTGTATTCAAGATATTCCTTTACTGTCATTTTTCTCAATGTCATTTCTTTCAAATCATGATATTCAGACATATCCATTGGCTGACCAATATATTTATGAATATATATGCATAAATCCCACCCCAAAGCTAAACAAAAATCTCTCAAGGAATGTCCATTTGAGCAATATGGATACCCTTTCCAATAATAGTATACCTTCATCATCGCAATTCGCTCTCCATAATATTCCTTCTCCAATTTACCATGACTATCCATTGGTTTTGCTGTTGGGAACATGTTATACTCGACATGATATTCTATGTATGATTTCAACAAATCGCTGTCACCAATAGTACATACGGTAGCATGTCTTTCCTTATGATTTTTAAAAATATAAGCAGACAACACCTCATATCGCTTATCAGGATAAGTGATCTGACGATATTCACCATCTTCCTTTATTAGAACTAATCCATAAGTATTTTCAGCATAGTCTCCATATATAGCAATACATCTCCGCTCAAAGTCTGTATCTTTTATTTTTTGACCTTGCCCTACAGCTAAAGAGGAAGAGGGTGTATACGAATTACCTATCGGACCATTACTATATGAATCATACGAATCGCCAAACGGTTCATCAGCATAATCATCATCAAATATTATTGGGTCATAATCATCATCGTCATCATCATAATAAGGAACATCTAATTCGTCGTTATGAAAATCAGAATGAGAATTAGGATCAGGCTTCTTTTTGTCTCCAAAAATCGTAACTAGTAGCCATATTACACCAAAAAAGATAATTGTTCCAAGGATTCCTCCAAATGTACCACCACTATCACCATCGTCTTCTCTTGAGATTTCATCCAATACCCATTGCTGGGCGCTCACACGACAAAACACAGTAACTAGGATTGTCATAAGACAATACACTCTTTTGCTTAATCGAAAATATAAATTCATTTTTTGCCTTTTATCATTTTAGAAAATGCTCCTAAGTATCCCGATAGATTCTCAAAGCAAGCTATCGGGACACGAAAGAAATTACCTAATTGCAATCTTCAAGTCATTACCTTTTATCTTGGCGATGACGATGCTTTCATTCGGCCTAGCAAAGTGAAGAACACCTTGCACCGCCTTGGCACTTCCGAGATTCACGCCGTTTACAGAATAGAAGGTTACCACCTCTCCATCATTCAGGCCAGAGATTGTAATGTCGCTATCCGTCGTTACCATTACCCCTCTTGTTTTCACAAGATTGATGTTATTGGTATCATCACCGCCCTCGGCATTGAGCCAATAAAGGGTAGCCGCAGCTTTCTCTGATGCCATATAGCCATCTGCCGTGGCATAAACAGAGATATCCAGCTTGCCTTCTAACTGCACATTGCCATCAGTATTGTATTTATCAGTAACCACATCAGCATCCTTGATGGTATAATGGTATTCTGCGCCAGATGTTGAACTTTCGAAATTCAACTGCCCATTCTCGTAAGATATTACTGGAGTAGAACATGCTGTGACAGGTTCGTTCTCACCTTCTATTGCTTTGTAAATTCCAAAGTCTTTCCAAATCCATTTTTTCTTATAAGTCTCAAGACTCGCTTGTGGAACATATAAAGCACATTCGCTTTTAGAAAATCCTTTAAAAGGGTTCCTCCTACCGTAATCTGGTGGTGTTGTTGCCTTACATATAATTGTTTTTAAATTACTACAACCATCAAACATTTCACCATCTATGAATTTCAATGTCGAAGGAAACGTAATTGTTTTGAGTTGAGTACAACCAGAAAAACAACCATATTCACTTATTTTCTCTAGTCCCTCTGGCAAATCTACTTCTTCCAAATTAGAACATGAAGAAAATGCATTACTTAAAGTTTTCACAGAAGAAGGCACTTTAATTTTTTTTATTTTATCACAAAAGGAAAAACAACCCTTTGGAATATATATCAAGCTATTTGGCAAGACAACATCTTGTAAACTACGACAAGAACTAAAACAACTAGGACCTAATGCTACCACAGATTCCGGCAAATCAATTTTCTCTAAACTAGAAAATTCAAAGCAGCTTTCGCCTAATGACGTAACAGAATTTGGGATATCAATTGTCTTAACTCCCGATTTATAAAAACACTTATCGCCTAATGTTGTAACAGAATTAGGAATTGCAACTTTAGTGACAGAACTTCCAAAACATTCTGTTCCTAAAGATGTAACAGGATAATCCTTACCATCAAATGTGACACTTGCAGGAACGACGACTTCACCCGAATAATCATTAGCCACCAATGTTGCTTCATCCTTATTTGTATCAACAAGGAACTTAAAGCCATCAACGGTAACAAAATCGGAGGCAAATGTAGCACTGCTACACAATGCCAACAAAAAGACTACAACAAGTCTTAAGATTGATAATGGTTTCATACTTATAAGTTTTTAAATTTATAATAATATTTAGAGTTTATTCAAATGCAGAATGTATTCCACAATTCCCAATTTATCCAACAACTCCTTATAATCCTTGTTCGTCAGGGAATAATAGTACACTATTCTCATTTCATATCTTGTCATTTGAGATAACAAGAAATCTACATAGTATTCCTTCTTTTTCTTCTCTGGTTGACGTTTAACTAGGAATTTCAAGGTTTGCTTCAAATGTCGGAAATAATGTTCCATGAACATCCCGTTTATCCATGTAAAACGAATAAGACTTATCTTGATTTCTTTATCTCCATCTCCTCTAAATGTCTGTTGCTTATTAAAGAAATCATTGGTTATCTGATAAGTTTGATTGATAAGACAGCATCTAAATTTCTTATCCATTTGATATATTGCCGCTTTGTCGTCGTTTAGTTCATTATGAATACTTTCCAATTGATTATCAATTGAAATATCAGTCGTTTTATCATCAAGGATGCCACAATAAGAATCATGTACAAACAAATTATCTCTTATCCACTAAACTTCTCGAGCAGCAACCTTGAAGCATGCCTCTCCTTGATATATTTTATTCACTTTGTCATGGGAAACATTGTCCCACTCAGGACAAGACATACTAAAAGCATCAACTATCTTTCTACGTTGATCCAGTAAATTGAAGAAAGTTGTCTCAAATCGTTCATGCTTAAAAGAACGGTCTTGATGATTCAATGTAATATACAAAAATACTGCGTTGACAAAAGTAGCTATAGCTGTTACCATACCAATATAGTGCTCCCATTTCCAAGACAAATTAGATGCGCCAATCCACCCTACAGAAACAACAATAATCGTTGCCCCCGAGAAAATCAAAGCCATATATATGTAAGATAGTCTTGGCATAACTTTTTCCATTTTGCCACCGAACCCCTTAATTGGCGATATAACAAGCTTTAGTTGACGGCAAAATAAAAGAAAACGTGGGATTCTACCTGTTACCCGTCCCACGAATCGAGGCCTTCGCATTGCCCAGTGTTGTTGAACGAGCAACGTCGAAGCCCACGCCGATATGTGTACACTATCCCCTATACGGATATAGGACGCACTATAACTATACAATGCGCCATACCAGTAAAGGGATGTGGCTAATACACATCCCGAGGGCATCTACCGTTGCAATGCTCAAGACAACACCTGAAAGTTGCGAAGTTTCGATTCGTCAAGAACAAAGCGTCAAGTAAACGCCTTTATATTATGTCGTGATACCTTTATCCCACTTACCTTTTCTCCCATCTTAGCACTAGAAAGTCGCTTAAAGCAGCTCCAAATACCTCGACACGGCGTGAGCGAGTGTGGTATCGGTTGCAAAGGTAATGAAAAAAATGATTACTCACGTATTTTTAGTTGATTATTTTTCATAGTTAGGATAAAAACTGATGTTTGAGCGCATTAAGAAACTTTATTGCGCCCATACACCTTTTTAAAACATCCCAAAAGAGCTTGGAAATCTCCTTAATCCTATGCCTTCTCCGTTATCACCAACACATGGCTTTCGTCGCTCAATGTGGTAGCGAAGATATAGGTTTCACCGCCATCTTTCAGTTTCAGGCGCTTGCGCAATTCGGCTACGGAGAGGGGGAAGTTGCGGGTGGCAATGTTTGCCTTGGTGATGCCTGAGAGATGACGCTTCAACTCCTTCTTATTAAAGGAAGAGATGACAATGATACGAAAACTCCTACCTGGGAAATCCTCGATAGGCTCCATGCTCACGAAGAGATGGCTGTTCTTGGAAAGCATTCTGGCTCCATATCGCTCAGATAAGACGCTGAAACAGCCGGCTTTCATCAGCGAGGCATTCGGCTCGTAAAGATACTGCATCTCTTCAAGGGTGGATGGTGCTATCTTTACCGAAGATTCCTCCATATCCATCTCATCACAAACGAAGGATTGCGCATCGTTGATGCAATAAATGCGGAGATTGCCCATATTTCGCGCAGAGAGCACTAAAAGGAGTTCCTTGCACTCATTATTCACGGAGATGATATGAACCTCTTGTACGCAGTTTAATTCGCTTACCGCACGATGCCAGTCAAGCATCGGAGAGAGTTTGATGATGACGTAATCTGCCTTCGAAAGCATTTCTTCCTGCAAAAGGGTTACATCGGGCGTACAATCTTTCAAGGATACAACCTTGTTGCCAGCATCGTCTCTACGAGCTGGATCGATGAAGATCAGCTTAAGACCAAGGTTGGTCTTAAGTAATGACTGAGACTGATCTTCAGTTATGCCTAAAGAATCTGATGCAGCAGCCTCTTTCTTTGAAGCAAAAGAATGCAGAACCTCTATTCCGTCTCCATTCTTCACGATGGCGTTCTTCAAGCCCAACCGCCCAAAGTTTTCCTTCGCTGCTTCACAGAGATGAGTCTGACGCTCCACATACATCGACTTCACGCCCAATCGGGAAGCGATGTAAGAGAAGTCTACTCCGAAGCCGCCGGTCAGGTCAACAAACCCGGTTTCTTCAGAAAAATCTCCTCCATGAGGTTCTCCTTTTATTTCATTAACATTCTCTTCTGATTCTGTTAATATCTGTTGCTTTTTGCAAGTAGCTTCATTTTTGGCGAATTCTGAATCAACCGCCCCTTTGCCCGCAAATTCGCAAATTTCAGAAAGATGAAGATTTGAGGCGTTTTCGCTCTCCTTCCCCTTTTCTTCTCCGTTTTCAGATGATGAAGGAGACAAACCGAGCAGTCGGGCAGCGAGTTCAGCCTTATAAAGTGCCGTTTGTTCTGACGAACATTGCTCCATCGAAATATGAGGGGGATAGATAATGCCATCGATGCTTGCCCAACGGGGCAGTTTCGTACGAGCCATCTTTCGCCCGCGAATCTGGTCGAGAGCGAAAGGCATATCTACCTCGGGATACTTGCTGCCGAGGAAAGCCAACCGACGAACATCATCGTCCTGATGCTGGCGGATAAAATCGAGCGTTGCTTGGTTCATTCTTTCTGTTGAGTGATTCGTCATTACATTACTTATTCTTAATAACCGCAAATTTACGATATTCTGATGAGATTACAAAATATTTCTCAGAATATCTGATAATTTATGTCGGGATGCACCAAAAACAGGATGCTCTCGGCTATAATCTACCCTTTTTCCTGGCTATATGATTCTAACAGCAGGTATAAATAAATACATAACTATCGGAGATAGAACAACTGACTAGGAAAAACAGAAGGCTGGCAGAAGAAAAACAGCATACTGGCAAAAGGCAAACAGCCGACTAGCGCAACAGAGGCTAGTCGGCTGTTCCTGTATAACAGTTTGCCAAACATCCTTTCTCTTATTTCAAAAGAAGCATGGTTGGCAGGAATATCGCAATCAGCTCTTCACTCTTCACCTTTTCTGTATAAACAACTGAAGCACAACGCATTACATAGGTGAAGAGATATTCTGTACTCTTCACCCACTCTTCACCACTCTTCACCCTTTACGATTTTGGGAAAGGTATAAACGCAGAACCGCTTAGCTGCCAACAGCCTAAAAAGGTGAAGGGCGGGTGAAGAGTAAAAAAACACTCTTCACCCACCCAACTATCTATCCTTCAACTACTTACACACAAAAGGTGAAGAGTGAAGAGTTGTTGGGAAAATTCTCTCGCATCCGTAAAGATGCAGAGAGAAAATTCCGGTGTCTCAAAAGAAACGATGGATTAGTCAGCCAACTTAGCCTTCAAGAACTCACGGTTCAAGCGGGCGATGTTAGCGATAGACTCGTTTTTAGGACAAACAGCCTCGCAAGCACGAGTGTTTGTACAGTTACCGAATCCGAGCTCATCCATGCGTGCAATCATCTTCTTAGCACGGGCAGCAGCCTCTACACGACCCTGTGGGAGAAGTGCCAGCTGGCTAACCTTTGAGCTGACGAAGAGCATAGCAGAACCATTCTTACATGCAGCAACACAAGCACCGCAACCGATACATGTAGCGCAATCCATTGCCTCGTCTGCATTCTCCTTAGGAATCAGGATAGCGTTGGCATCCTGAGCCTGACCTGTACGAATGCTGGTGTAACCACCTGCCTGGATGATCTTGTCGAATGCTGAACGGTCTACCATACAGTCCTTGATGATAGGGAAACCAGCAGAACGCCAAGGCTCAACGGTGATAACATCGCCATCGTTGAAACGACGCATGTAGAGCTGACATGTTGTAGCACCACGCTCAGTCTTACCGTGAGGTGTACCATTAATATAGAGAGAGCACATACCGCAGATACCCTCGCGGCAGTCGTGGTCGAAGACGAAAGGCTCCTGACCTGACTCGATGAGCTCCTCGTTCAAGATGTCGAGCATCTCGAGGAATGAAGTATCATCTGGGATGTTCTTCATCTCATGTGTATCGAAGTGACCCTGTGCTGTAGGACCGTCCTGCTTCCAATACTTAACTGTGAAACTTATATTTCTTGCCATTGTCTTGTTCGCTTTTTAATTCTTGTAATTTCTTGTCTGTACCTTAATTGCCTCATACTCGAGAGGTTCCTTGTTGAGCACTGGAGCAGTTGTATCATTGCCCTGATACTCCCAGCAACCTACGTAGAAGAAGTGCTCATCATCACGCTTAGCCTCGCCTTCCTCTGTCTGGTACTCCTCACGGAAGTGACCACCACAGCTCTCGTTGCGGTGCAATGCATCGTAAGCGATCAACTCGCCCATCAAGATGAAGTCACGCAAGTGGATAGCCTTATCCAACTCTACGTTCAAGCCTTCCTTCTTGCCAGGGATGAAGAGGTTCTTGTTGAATTCCTCGCGGAGAGCCTTCATCTTCTTCAAGCCTTCCTCAAGACCTTCCTTGGTACGACCCATACCTACGTGCTCCCAAAGGATGTGACCCAACTCCTTGTGGATAGAATCTACAGAGCGCTTGCCCTGGATACCCATCAGGCGGTCGATTTCCTTCTGAACACCTGCCTCTGCCTCTGCGAACTCTGGGAGATCGGTAGAGAGCTTTGGCCACAATGCCTGGTCGGCCAAGTAGTTCTGGATAGTGTATGGCAATACGAAGTAACCGTCAGCCAAACCCTGCATCAAAGCAGATGCACCAAGACGGTTAGCACCGTGATCAGAGAAGTTACACTCACCAATAGCGAAGAGACCTGGGATAGTGGTCATCAACTCGTAGTCAACCCAGATACCACCCATTGTATAGTGGATAGCAGGGAAGATCATCATTGGGTTGTAGTACTTCACGCCGTTAATCTCGTTAGCCAACTCACCTGGGTTAACGTCGGTAATCTCCTCATACATATCGAAGAGGTTGCCATAACGCTGCAGGATAACGTCGATACCGAGACGGTTGATAGACTCAGAGAAGTCGAGGAATACGGCAAGACCTGTGTTGTTGACACCGAAGCCCTTGTCGCAACGCTCCTTAGCTGCACGAGAAGCCACGTCACGAGGAACCAGGTTACCGAATGCTGGGTAACGGCGCTCCAAGTAGTAGTCGCGGTCTTCCTCAGGAATATCAGAACCCTTCTTTGTACCAGCCTGCAATGCCTTAGCATCCTCAATCTTCTTAGGAACCCAGATACGACCATCGTTACGGAGTGACTCTGACATCAAAGTCAACTTACTCTGGTTTGTACCGTGAACAGGGATACATGTAGGGTGAATCTGAACGTAAGATGGGTTAGCGAAGTCAGCACCCTTGCGGTAGCACTGGATAGCTGCTGTACAGTTACAACCCATAGCGTTTGTAGAAAGGAAGTAGGCGTTACCATAACCACCGGTAGCGATAACTACGGCGTTGGCAGAGAAACGCTCCAACTTACCTGTAATCAAATTCTTGGCGATGATACCACGAGCGTGACCGTCAACGATCACAATATCCTCCATCTCGTAACGGGTGAAGAGCTTAACCTTACCTGCCTCAATCATGCGGCTCAAAGAAGAGTAAGCACCGAGGAGGAGCTGCTGACCTGTCTGACCCTTAGCATAGAATGTACGAGATACCTGAGCACCACCGAAAGAACGGTTAGCCAGCATACCACCGTACTCACGAGCGAAAGGAACGCCCTGAGCTACGCACTGGTCGATGATGTCGTTGCTCACCTCAGCCAAACGGTAAACGTTAGCCTCACGAGCACGATAGTCACCACCCTTTACAGTATCGTAGAACAAACGGTAAACAGAGTCACCATCATTCTGATAATTCTTAGCTGCATTGATACCACCCTGTGCTGCGATAGAGTGAGCACGACGTGGAGAGTCCTGGATGCAGAAGTTCAAGATATTGAAGCCCATCTCGCCGAGAGAAGCAGCAGCAGAAGCACCTGCCAAACCTGTACCTACAACGATAACGTCGAGCTTTAACTTATTCTTTGGGTTAACCAAACGCTGGTGAGCCTTATAGTTGGTCCACTTCTCAGCAACTGGTCCTTCAGGTATTCTAGAATTTAATGTTTTTGCCATAATCTTTTTTAATACTTAAATGATTACACGAATTATGCGCAGCACAAAGATGGAGCGCAACCGAAAGCGAATGCCAATACAACTACGATGAAGAGGAGAAGCAGGATGGTAGAATAAATCATACCGATCATCTTCCAACGGCAGAACCAAGTCTTACCGCTCCAACCGAGAGTCTGAATAGCACTCCAGAAACCGTGAGTGAGGTGGAACCAAAGAGCTACCAACCAGATGATGTAGAGAACTACGAACACAGGGTTAGCAAAGGTGTCCTGAATGAATGCGAAGCCATCTGATGGGCTGTGGCCGAAGCTTGTACCCAAGAGTTCAGCAAACATCATGTTGTACCAGAAATTGAAGAGGTGAAGCAACAAACCGAGAACGATGATGATACCGAGCACCAACATGTTCTGGCTAGCCCACTCTACTTTCTCTGGCTTTGCTGTTACCTCGTAACGCTGGTTACCGCGAGCACGACGGTTCTGTGCTGTCAGGATGAAAGCGTAAACGATGTGACAAACTGCCAAAGCTGCCAAACCCAAAGTTGCAACTACGGCGTACCAGTTAGCACCCAACAACTCGCAGATTGTGTTGTAAGCTTCTCCTGAGAAAAGCGCAACCACATTCATGCAACCGTGGAATGTCAAGAATAGAATAAGAGCGATACCAGTTACTGACATCACTACCTTTCTACCAATAGATGAATTGATTAACCACATAAATGATTGAAATTTAATTATTTAACTGTTTGAAACTAATTTATATTCCACACTTTTCGTCCCTGCAATACCTATTTTTTGGCATTCTGCAATCCTCATTTCTAGGTATATTTTCGCAAGTCTGCTGCAAAATTACTATATTTTAATGATTTATCAAAGTATTTTTGCTAAAATTTCGATTTTATTTCTTACTTTTGCCGAAAATTAGAAAAAATATAGATTAAACGAAGTATGAAATTCAATTATGACGTGCTCGTTATCGGTGGAGGACATGCCGGTTGCGAGGCTGCAGCAGCCTCTGCAAACATGGGTGCCAAAACCTGTTTGATAACGATGGATATGAACAAGATTGGACAGATGAGTTGCAACCCCGCCATCGGAGGTATTGCCAAGGGACAGATTGTGCGCGAAATCGATGCTTTGGGCGGACAGATGGGTATCGTAACGGATAAAACCGCCATCCAGTTCCGAATGCTCAACATCGGAAAGGGTCCTGCCGTATGGAGCCCCCGTGCCCAATGCGACAGAGGAAAGTTTATCTGGGAATGGAGAACCATCCTCGACCATACCGACAACCTCGACATCTGGCAAGACCAGGCTGACGAACTGCTCGTAGCTAACGGAGAAGCCATCGGCGTAAAAACCATCTGGGGAGCCGAATTCTATGCCAAGAGCATCATCATCACCGCTGGAACATTCCTCAACGGTCTGATGCATGTAGGAAGAAAGATGGTAGAAGGCGGAAGATGCGCCGAACCTGCCGTACACAACTTTACGGAGAGCATCACCCGATGGGGTATCACTACAGCCAGAATGAAAACCGGTACTCCGGTCAGAATTGACAAGAGAAGTGTTCATTTCGAAGATATGGAAGAACAGCCGGGCGACAGCGATTTCCACCAGTTCTCTTATATGGGAGAACATCGGGTTCTGAAACAATTGCCTTGCTGGACTTGTTACACCAACAAGAAGGTACACGAAACTTTAAAAAGCGGTCTCGCTGATTCACCTTTATATAATGGTCAGATTCAGAGTACCGGTCCACGTTACTGTCCGAGTATAGAAACGAAGCTCGTCACCTTCCCCGACAAGGATCAGCATCCGCTCTTTCTGGAACCGGAAGGCGAAGATACGAACGAGATGTATCTAAACGGTTTTTCTTCGAGCATGCCGATGGATATCCAGCTGAATGCACTTCACGAGATTCCTGCCTTGAGAGATGCCAAGATTTACAGACCGGGATACGCCATCGAATACGATTACTTCGACCCTACCCAACTCAAACATTCACTGGAGTCGAAAATCATCAAAGGTCTCTTCTTTGCCGGACAGGTGAACGGAACCACCGGTTATGAGGAAGCAGGAGGACAGGGAACCGTGGCCGGAATCAACGCAGCCTTGCATTGTGTTGGCGACAAAACATTCGAGATGAACCGCGATGAGAGTTATATCGGCGTACTCATCGATGATCTCACCACAAAGGGAGTTGACGAACCATACCGTATGTTTACCTCCAGAGCCGAATACCGCATTCTGCTCCGTCAGGACGATGCCGATGCCCGACTCACCGAAAAAGCATACGAACTCGGAATTGCCAAGCGCAACCGCTACGACTGGTGGATAGAGAAAAAAGAAGCCATCGGAAGAATCATCGAATTTTGCGCCAACTATCCTATCAAGAAGGATGAGATAAATCCAAAACTGGAGGCACTCGGCACTACTCCACTTCGCGCCGGCTGCAAGCTCATCGACCTCATCGCTCGTCCGCATCTAAACCTCACGAATCTTTCTGAGATTATTCCGGACCTGAAGGCTGCACTGGAAACACCAGCCAACCGAAAGGAAGAGATAACGGAAGCTGCAGAAATCAAGATGAAGTACAAAGGTTACATCGAACGAGAGCGTCTCATTGCCGACAAGATGCACCGCTTGGAGGACATCAAAATCAAGGGCCGTTTCAACTATTCCGAACTCCACGAAATCTCCACAGAAGGACGCCAGAAACTCGAGCGCATCGACCCGGAAACTTTGGCACAGGCAAGCCGAATTCCGGGAGTATCACCAAGCGACATCAACGTGATGCTCGTATTACTCGGAAGATAAGCCGTTTCACAGCAAAACACAAGGGAACTTCTAATGTTTCACGTGAAACAAATTATCAGCAAAACATTTGATGCTCAACCGCTTAAGAAAGGTTGCATCAAGTGTTTTGTGGTTAAAGTAAAACTTCAGCAATTCGTGAAACAAAAGCAGATAAAATCGAGTAAAAGACAAAAACAAACGGGCAAAAAGCCCATAAAAAGGAACAAGAAAAAAGAACAAAATA